>Ga0255773_10001037_pt1 | contig 29086 bp, 24 predicted proteins | sample 011ome_17_FD_179971 | JGI IMG/M metagenome (GOLD analysis project Ga0255773, IMG submission 179971) | Coastal salt marsh microbial communities from the Groves Creek Marsh, Skidaway Island, Georgia - 011502XT metaG (version 2) | ecosystem: Environmental > Aquatic > Marine > Intertidal zone >...
ACGTTAGGGTTGCAAACTCTAATGGTTCAGATGTCGGAGCCGTTGAAAACGCGTTATCTAACGAGAAAATGTCTTCTATAAACTTTGGTAGCAATGCAAAAACCATTGGTACTGTAGAGGATGATGCGGCTAATAAGATTTACTGGTGCGTAGTTTCTGACAACGGATCATTTGTTTGTGAGTTTTCAAAATACTCTAACCAAGCTGCAATTATATTATCAGATAATAGATCTGGAGACGCAAACATTCTAGGTTTTACACCTGGGAATATGGTTGATATGTCTATACTAAATGATGCTGAGAACAATAAGAGTTTTTTGTTTTTGACGGATGGAGTTTCTGAGCCTAAGTATTTTGAGATAAATACAGCTAAAGATTTAACTAATAATTCATTTACATTTGAAGATGTTTCTCTTATAAAGGCAGCGCCATTTACAGCTCCAACTATAGAGTTGCAAAAAACTGACACAGAAGAAGAAAACTACATACAAGACAAGTTTTTCTCTTTTGCTTATAGGTACATATATGAGAATGACGAAATAAGTGCTATATCTCCTTTTTCTGAATTTGCATTTATGCCTGATGAATTTAGGTATGACTACAATTCAGGGACCAACAAGTCGATGCAGAATAAATACAACAAGGTATCTGTAGACTTCAACACAGGGTCAAAAAATGTAAAAAAGATAGAGATTCTAGCCAAACAGTCAGGCGACAATGTAACTTATATTGTTGAGAAGCTAGACAAGAAAGACAAAGGCTGGTCTGATGATTCAACACAAACATTCATATTTACAAATAGCAAAGTATATAAAGCTTTGCCTGAACCTCAACTAAGAAGGGTTTACGACAATGTGCCTAGAAAAGCAAAAACACTTGAAGTAATAGGCAACAGGGTAGTGTTTGGAAACTATACTGAGAATTATAATATTTCAAACAATGGTTCTGATATAATCCCAAAGATAAACCTGTCATACTCTTCAAGCCCTGGTATTGACGGATTACCACATAAAACCATGAAGTCGAACATGGACTATGAGGTTGGTATATCTTATATTGACGGGAAAGGTAGAATGACAACTCCTTTTACTAGTGAAGGTAACACCGTTCACATACCAATAACTAAAAGTAATAAGAAGAACGAACTTAGTGTTGAAATTTCTTCTCAAGCTCCAGATTGGGCTAGCGGATATAGGTTCTTCATAAAACAAAGTAAGAATGATTATGACGTAATATCTCCAGTAGTATTTCATAAAGACGGAGAGTATGTTTACATAAAGATAGAGGGTGAAGATATTAATAAGGTAAAGGAGGGAGATTTTCTTTTCGTTAAGTCGGATACCTCCGGTATAAAATCTAAACCAACAAAAATAAAAATACTAGAATCTACTAACAAAGATAGAAACTTCTTAGAGAGAGATTCAGAAGAAAACACACTACAAGAGGCTGGTAACTATATAAAAATAGATACAGAAGGAATATCTTTAGATGAAACTTCTATAGACACATTCACATATGAAGGGTATGCTTTTAGATCTAGAAACTCAAGCAACAATATTATCAACCCTCAAGACTATGTTGAGGATTCAGTTTTTTACGGTAAAGGAGTTGACGACATTAATGTTTCAGGAAGCTACAATAATGCTTCAGATTTAAGGTACGAAATAAAAGTTGTAAGTACCACACCTACAGATACTGTAAAGTGGAGAGTTTTAGATTGTAGAGAAAACACATATTCTTCATGGGAAGATAATAATGGTTTAGGATACTCAACGGGCAGTTCAATATCCATAGGAAACGGACTAAGTATATCTTTTTCCTCTTCGTCCGGACATGAAGCAGAAGATAGATGGATAATAAGCGCGAAGTCGTACGATAGATGCAAGCTTTGGGATGACAACGACGAATCTTCCGCTGGTGATGACGGGAGAAGGGCTATAATGAGCTTCAAAACTGGTACTGTAGGAAATGAATCAATAAAAGCAGGATCTGTTATAACTCTGGAGTATGACGACACTCCATCCGAGGATTACGATAACGCATCTGGATATGTTTATCAAAGATTTGTTTCTAGTGCTAATTATGAAAACTTAGAAGAGTGGTTTTGGGAGGATGAAGTAATTTCTAAAATGAGTTACCCTCAAGATCTTTCCGACTTGATGTTTAGAAGGGGGTCTTTAAGTTCAAACAAGGAAAGAATGACCGTAGACCCATCGGGTGACTTACACTTGATGATGTTGTCTGAATCAAACTATCTTGGCGGAGGTAAAGTGAGAGTTGATTTAAACTTAAAAATACTACAGCTAGATAATGCTATCATATTTGAAACGGATTATAAGTTTGCGAGCTCAGAGGTTTTTTATGAACTACCTAAGACATATGAAGTATCTAACGGAAATCACCTAGGTGATGTTAACCAAGTTTTTGGAACAACCAATGCACTGGTAAATTTAGACCATTTTAATGCTTTTGGGTGGTATAATGGTTACGAGTCTATTAAGTTTGCTGATGGATTCAATCAAAGCAAGATGCTAGTTGACTCAAAGCCATTAGTTCCTTTAGATAATTACAAGGAAATAACCAGAGTCGCTTCACTAACTTATAGTGGCATTTATGAAGCAACAACTTCTTACAACGGAATAAACGAATTTAACTTATCTAAAGCAAATTATAAAGATTTAGATCCAAGTTTTGGTAAGATAGCTAAAATTATATCAAGGAATGGAGACTTAACGGTTATACAAAATAACAGAGTATCTAGAGTTCTTTATAGCAAGAGTGTTATATATAATGCTGATGGATCAGGTAACGTAAGTCAAAACAACAACGTTCTAGGACAAGAAGTTCCTTACCAAGGAGAGTTTGGTATAACAAACAATATATACTCTGCTACCAAATGGAATGGAGACATATATTTTGCTGATGAAAGAAGAGGATCTGTAATTAGGTTAACTGATAACGGAATATTCCCAATATCAACATATGGGATGATTAGCTGGTTTAACGACCATTTATATGTTGGCTCTAATGTTGTTTCTTCTTTTGACCCTAATAACGATCAATTTGTATTAAGTATATCTAACCCGAATACAGAATGGATAGAAGATACTTATGAGTGTGCACAGCTAGTAACTACAACTACAACTGAAGCACCAATAGTTGATGACACAAAATGTTTTGTTGATGTAGAGATACCTGAAAATCCTTGTTTAGTTGACTGGAGAGTTCACACTTACGTATGTCAAGATATTGAATGGAGAGAGCATACTTACACTTGTAGCGAATCAGAATGGTTAGAGGATACTTACGAGTGTAGCGAATCAGAATGGCTAGAAGACACGTATGAATGCGAGGGAGGCGCTACAACAACAGTGGCTCCTACAACAGTGGCTCCTACAACAGCAGCTCCTACAACAGCAGCTCCTACTACAGCAGCACCTACAACAGTGGCTCCTACAACTATTCCACCAGTATACGGAACAGGTGCATGTAACATAACACAGAACGGAGCTTCTTCTGGCGCTGGATATTGGGAGTACACCATTCAATTGGGCGGTAATGTTGGAGAAGTTTTATTGAATTACGACGCTTATATGATTCCAGATAAATTTGTAGTGGAATATGATGGAGAGGTTGTTATTGACACTGGTTTTGTTGGGGATTCTACATACAATAGTCAGCTATTAAATCTAGGATATACCACTGTAACAGGGGATGGACAGGGTACAGCTAGCTTTATTAAGTCTACTTCTACTCCTGAAACGGCTGTAGTAAAAGTAACAGCTCCTTTGTATAGTACCGCTTGGGAATTCACAATGACTTGTCCCCCAGATTCGCCTAACACTACAACAGTGGCACCGACAACAGTGGCACCTACAACAGTGGCACCTACAACGGCAGCACCTACAACGGCAGCACCTACAACGGCAGCACCTACAACAGCGGAACCTACTACTACAGCACCGACAACAGTGGCACCTACAACGGCAGCACCTACAACAGTGGCACCTACTACGGCAGCACCTACAACAGTGGCACCTACTACGGCAGCACCGACAACAGTGGCTCCTACTACGGCTACACCTACGGCGGCACCTACAACAGTGGCTCCTACTACGGTTACACCTACGGCGGCACCTACAACAGTGGCACCGACAACGACGACTACTACGACAGTAGCTCCGACAACGGATCCTAATGCGGCTAAACCTACGGTAGCACCTACAACGACAGTAGCTCCGACAACGGTTACACCTACGGCAGCACCTACAACAGTGGCACCTACTACGGTTCCACCTACGGCAGCTCCTACAACAACTACTACTACTACTATTCCACCAACTACTCAAATACCAGCAGGTACACTTATTAGTACTTATTGCGCTGGATTTGATAGAATAAATATATATGCAGATGGTAATGGAGGTTCTTATCAAGAAGAAGAAGTGAACAGCCCTAGTTGTGGATACGTTGCTCCTACAACAACTACTACTTTCACACCGGCAGGTACTTTATTAGGTACTTATTGTGATGGCACCACTAAGACGGGAACATACGCTGACGGAAGTGGAGGTTCTTACAATCAAGTTATAGAAAATAATAGCTACGATTGCGGCTATGTAGATCCAGCTGGTACTTTGTTAAGTACTTTCTGTTCTGGTTTCGACTTGTACGGTACATACGCTGACGGAAGCGGTGGATCATACAACCAATTAATAGAAACTAATAGCTCTAGCTGTGGGTACGTTCCACCTACGGAAGCTCCTACAACGGTTCCACCTACGGAAGCTCCTACAACGGTTCCACCAACTACTCAAACCCCATCAGGTACTTTATTAAGTACATTCTGCTTTAATTTTGATTATTTCGGTGAATACGCTGATGGAAGTGGAGGAACATATACTGAACTAATAGAGTCAAACAGTACTAATTGTGGATACGTTGCTCCTACGACAACTACAACTACAACAGCAGCTCCGACGACAACTGCTGCTCCTACAACAACTCCATCGACAAATGTGTTTGTTGTAGAAAGAACGACTGATGGGTTCTCTACATATGTACAGAAAAAGAAAGGTATTGTTGTTGGTGTGGATATAGTTATAATATCTACAGATCCATCCAACTGTTATCAAGTCATGAGTGAAGCATATGTCGTAAACCCTGGATCTTTTGGAGTAATAGACGGTTTCTGTGGATTTTAAAAAATAACTATCTTTGTAACATAAACAACAAACAAAACAATGGCAAACACAGGAATTAAAACAGTCCTTACATTAAGAAAGTATGTGGACGGCGTCGCGACAAGCGAGGTTAAAATCAACGATCCGGCAGATCCAGACTACATCGCTCCTTATGAGGATTTAGTTGACTGCCCTGTATCTGGAGGCGTAACACCTACAACGGTTGCTCCTACAACAGCTACACCAACGACTCAAGCTCAGACGACTCAAGCTCAGACGACTCAAGCTCAGACGACTCAAGCTCAGACGACTCAAGCTCAGACGACTCAAGCTCAGACGACTCAAGCTCAAACGACTCAAGCTCAAACGACTCAAGCTCAGACGACTCAAGCTCAGACGACTCAAGCGCAGTTGAATCCAACGTGTTATGAAGTAACTTATGATTCTTCTGTTCATGGTTTAGATCAAGACAGATACGGTATAGCTTACGTTAACTATCAAGGCATCTTTGAGAAATTTAGTTTTAATCAGATGACGTCATCTGTAAACGGATCTGAGCTTATATACTACGTATGCGCTGATACAGTAAGTGAAGATGTATGGGATGTAATTGATGAAGTTGCAGTGCCTCAGTATAACGATGCTTTAGCCTCATCTACTCAAGGAGATCCTTGTGATGGAGCCTGTTTACCCTATACAACTGAAGCGCCTACAACGGAAGCTCCAACGACTCAGTCTCAGACTACTCAGTCTCAGACGACTCTAGCTCCAACTACTCCATCTCCAACTACTACTTTCACTCCAGCAGGTACGTTGCTAAACGCATTCTGCCAAGGTGATGATTATACTGGAGAATACGCAGATGGAAACGGAGGGTCGTACATTCAAGTAATAGAGGCGAACTCTGCTTTATGTACAGGTACAACAACTATACCGCAGTCAACAACAACTACGACTATAGAGCCTACAACAACTGTACAAGCTACAACAACTACGACTATAGATTACACTTATTACTATGCTGAGCCTTGTGGCGGTGGAGCTACAGTTTACTTTAGATCTACTACAACAATGACATTTGGAGAAGCTATTAAGATAGATGCTTATGGAGACAATTGCTATACAGTAGGTACTTCTGGCGCTCCAATAACATCTAATGAAGTTACAGCTTCTTATCCAGATTGTGAGGCTTGTAATCCTTCTACAACGCAAACGCCTACAACTATACCATCTACAACACAACCTAGTGGAGATTGTACTACTTATCTATTAGAAAATACATCAGGTATAGGTACTGTAGGATTCTCATTCACTGGATGTGGGCCTGATTTAGGAACAAATGCAATAACTGTTACTAACGATGGATACGAAACTGTATGTTCAAGCACTGTTCCTACATCTAGTGATCCAAATGCAGCAGTAGAAGCTTTAGGTGATTGTGGTTCTGTAACAACAACGATACAACCTACAACAGTAGCTCCAGTGGCTCTGACATCATTCTTTACGACATCTAGTGCAGCCGTTGATAAAAATAGCGCTTGTTCTGAATTAGTTGGAACAGAAAGATGGCATGATGGAAATAATGAAGTTCCAGATATTGGAAATACAGTTTACTTAACAAATAATTCTAGTGGAGGTACTTTAGGCGCTGGATATTGGGGAGCTGGGACTGAATCTGGAATATGGTATCAAACAGATTCTAACGGACAGGTTGTAAATTCTGGGCCTTGTGGACTTTAATTAATAATCATTTAGATATGTCGAGTAGGGTGGAAACGCCCTACTTGTCTATCTATTAAAACAAAAAGCCTCTATCGGGGCTTTTTTATTATCTATGAAATACATATGCGCTCAGCCAGCTACAACATACTTCGCTTGGCAGATAGATGTTTTATTAGGAAGTTTAATAAAAAACAATGTAAAATCAGAAGACATACATGTATTATGTGCGATAACAGATAACAATGACCAATACTTTAGTGTATTGAAGAAAAAACACCCTGGCGTAAGATTTTTTTATTATACAGATAGCAGAGATTATAAGGCGTATATTCCGTCAATAAAGCAACACTTACTCTATAAGCATTATACTAAGAACAAGTATATGGAAAATGAGTCTATAATGCTAGTTGATTCAGACATCTGCTTGACTAGACCATTAAACTTAGATCACTTGTTAAAAGATAATATATGGTACGGTAGTGATACAGTTAGTTACATAGGATATGAATACATACTATCAAAAGGCAGGGATATACTAGAAAAAATGTTGGAGATAGCTGAAATATCAGAAGACATTGTAAGATCAAATCAAAACGCAGCTGTTGGAGCTCAGTATTTATATAAAAATGTTGACGCTGGTTTCTGGAATGAAGTAGTTGAGATGTCTCATAAGCTTTATATAGAAATATCAGAGATGAGCAAAAAAAAGAAAGAGCTAGACCCTGAATACCATGAGATACAAATATGGACTGCTGAAATGTGGGCTATGCTTTGGGTTGCTTGGAAAAGAGGTATAATGACTTGTGTGTCTAAAAGCTTAGATTTTACATGGGGGACATACCCAATATCTGATTGGGATAAGCATGCAATATACCACAATGCTGGAGTTACTAGTGACGAAAACAAAATGTTTTACAAAGGAAAATACGTTAATAAATTTCCTCCAAGTGATTTAGATATAAATAAAGATATGAGCTGCTACAATTACTATAATTTAATAAAACAAGCAATATGGTCTCAGTAATTACATTGACTTATAAAAGAAAAAACTTGCTAGAAGAAGCTATTGAATCATTTTTAAGGCAAGGCTGCTCTGAATGTGAGATGATAGTGATAAATGACTGTGAAGATATAGAGTATCAATTCGATCATCCTAATGTTAAAATTGTAAATATAAAAGAGCGTTTTCCATCTGTCATGGACAAGCTTATGCATGCTTTTTCATTGGCAAAAAACTATTACATGTACAGGCTAGATGATGATGATTTGCTAGCTGAAAATGCATTAGCAAAATCAATAGAAGCTATAGGTGAAAATCCAGGGTACGATGTTTATAGATCCAAAGGGAACTACTTCTTTTCAAATAATGTGTTTGTTGAAAAATCAGGAAGCGTAAATAATGGAAACATCTATACTAAAGACTATATAGACAGGATAAAAGAATGGCCTACAAAATCTTATGGAGAAGATCATTGGTTGACATACTCAAATGAAGCCAAGATATTTGAATACGAAGACATATCAATGATATATAGGTGGGGAATGAACACTTATCATATATCTTCTTATGGAGACATAAACAATGATAAGGCTTTTGAAAACGTGGATAAGAACACAAAAGAGGAGGGATTTCACATGTTGAAGCCTAATTTTACTAAAGAATACTACGAAGAGATTAAAGATGCAGAAAGACGCTAATAACATTATATTTTATTGGGATGGAGGCATATCTAGCCAAAGAAAAAAAATACTAGACGACGCTATTTATTCTGCTAGATTTCACAACCCAACTAGACCAATATATCTAGTATCTAATACTATAACTAAAGATCAGTTTGATCCTGTTTACAACATACTAATAGATAAATGGGACGAGTCTATATATGAGCCATTGGAGTCTCTTGCTAATATAGATGAAATAAAACAGATATACAAAAGCGTTCACCCAAGAGAGAGATCAGATTTGTTTAGGTTGCTTTTAATATATAAGTATGGAGGTACATACGTTGATACTGATGATATATCTGTGAGATCGCTGCCAGAATTAACTGAGTTGAAAAATTCTTTTTGCTCTTCCTACGACCCTCATACTTGCCACTACAGTAAAGTAGGGCCTGAAGATTGTGTGCCAGGAGAATACAGAGAGATTAAAGGTTACGACAATATAAATATGTTTCCTAGAAATGACTGCTGGGTTAATTTTGAACCCAATCATTTCATGATAAAAGAAATACTTTTTGATAAGAGATTCACTGAAAGAAAAACAGGTGTTTACATAACCGATGAGTTTTCATGGCAAAGACTAACATTGGAAGTTATAAAAAACAACATAAGTAAAATAGGAGATAGTTTTAACTTCACATTGAACCTTTTTTATTTGTATGAAAGCCATGTAGCTTTTTGCTCTTTGTGGGATATGTGTGTGAATGGTGGTCCAATTTGTGATATATGGCCTATAGAAAGATCTCATGCAGATTGGGGTCACTACAAGACAAACAAATCAGAAGCTATGAATGTATTTAAGAAGATGCTAGAGGCTTATAAATTCGCTCCATTTTTATGGTTACACGACAAGTGTGCTAATGCAGAATGGCAAATAGATAATTTAGATCAAGATCAAGATTACCTAATATCTACGCATATACTAGAAAACGTAAGGCATCAATATAAATCACTATCTTTGTAAATAATTAATTACGATGGCTAACTATACATTAACATTTGATGAAAAGATAAACGGATGGACTTCATTCCATTCATATGAGCCAGAGATGATGGTCAACCTTAACAATGATTTCTTTTCATTTAAGGATGGTCAGCTCTATATACACGAAAGAGATACAAACATTAGAAACCAGTACTATGAGCAACCATCTGCCCCTACAGAGATAGAGCTGGTATTAAATGACAGCCCTTCTGACGTTAAGATATTCAAGACTATAGAAATAGAGGGTAGTACAGGAAAGTGGGATACAACAATTGATACTAATTTAGAGTCAGGAAACATACCTAAAGACAAGTACAAGAACAAAGAAGGAATGTTCTACGAGTACATAAGAAGAAATGAGTCTGACGAAATAGATCCAACTTTACTATCAGTACAAGGTATAGGTGTTGTTCAAGACATCGAAGAAGGAGAGGTAGAATGGCAAGAGTACATAGCTACTTGTGATCAAGACAACGTAGACTGGTTGCCTGAAGACTATAGATGTAATTATAACTGTGGTGAAGCTGTTTTTAAATGGCTTGAAGAAAGCTATGGATGTACAGTTGAAGAATGGCTGGAGTACAATTACATGTGTCAAGACCAACAATGGGTAGAAGATAATTACGATTGCAATGGCTAAATATAGTTTTAAAGAAGTACCACACAACATATCTATAGGCGATGTTCTATACCACGAATACGCTGGAGAATATGTCAAGGTTGGTCAAATAATAGATAAGGGAGTCGACTTTGTAGAAGTTGATAATAACTTAGTATCTGTTCCTGAGAATTCATTTATGTTTGTAGCTAAAAATACTGTAGCTGAAAGCTATGGTTTAAAAGGTTATTACGCTAAAATAAAGATGAGTAATACAGAGACCAGACCAGTTGAATTATTTGCAGTAAATAGCGATATAAGCAAAAGCTTTCCTTAATTTTCGTATATTTGTATGGAATCTGATATTTTAAAATATGTACACGAAAACAGGGGTATTCTCTGGGATAAGATAGCCGCTTTCAATGATCAGCTTATGAGTGTTAGCGCTACAGCTATACACGGCACTGAAGAAATGCAGGATCAATTCCCAGTAAAACATAATCTTGAAGACGGACTGTACACTAGAGAAATATTTATGCCAAAGGGCACGGTTGTAGTTAGTTTTATACACAAACAAAACCACCCTTCTTTTTTTATGAGTGGAGAAATGTCTGTATTAAAAGACACTGGAGAAATAGAAAGAATAAAGGCACCAATGAAGGTTATGACAGATATAGGCACACAGAGAGTGGCTTATATGCATGAAGACTGTGTATGGATTTGCGTATACAGAACAGATAAAGAAACAATAGAGGAGGCAGAAAGAGACGTTTATACTAGCGACTATAGAGACCTTCCAGAACATGTTATATTAAATAAGAAATTATTATGTCAGGAGTAATAGCAGGTGTATCTGTAGCAGCATTAGGAGGAGCCGCACAAATATTGAGTGGTTCTAAAAGAGCCAGAGAAGCCAAGAAAGCATTAAAAAACTTTAAGAGACAGGACCTAAAAAATGTAACTAAAGGTATGCGCGTGTCTACTATGGGCGCAGAACTTCAAACAAAAGAAGCACAAAGAAGGTTTGCTACTAGTGTTGACGCACTTAGCTCTGGAGGTGTTAGAGGTTTAGTTGGAGGTTTAGGTCAAGTAGAACAACAACAACAAATACAGCAACAACAGATAGCTGCTAATTTAGACCAACAGCAGGTAGCTATAGATAGAATGTCTGCTCAAGACGAGGCGAGAATCCAAGGTATGCAGGAGCAAAGAGAGAACCAAGCTATACAAGGCATGGGAGCAGAGCTTGCTGCCGGTAGGGCTCAAGTAGCATCTGGCATACAAGGTATTGCTCAAGCAGGCGTCTCCATGGCCACAATGGGGATGGCGTCAAAAGCTGGAGAAGCAGCAGGGGCTGTTTCTGAAGGTGCAGCCAAATTAAATCAAGCAGGTTTGGCCGCTTTGAACGTAGGCTCTCAGGCCGCGCTAGCATTAGGTAACAACATGTCCGCTATGCGCGCTAGTAAACAATCCTCATTTACACCGCCTTCACAGCTAAACAATGTAAATCCTTACGCGCCGCAACAGCAATATCAATTACCTGAAGCGGATTTTAGTAACAACCCATTCAACAAACAATAATATGGCAGAAAGCGGAGCGTATTACCAAGGGCTTACTCAAGCTGCTAACGTTAAACCTGTTGACTTCGGAAGCATCGCAAGTGCATTTGCAGATGTTGAGATGAAGAAAAGGGAGAAACAAGAGTTAGAGGCTAGAGAAAAAGAAAAACAACAAATTGATGCCTACAAAGAGTTTGGTGTCATATACGATCAGTATGAACCAACAAGCTTACAAAACTTAAATGTTATTGGAGCCGACATAAAGAATAAAGTACTAGAAAAAGCTCAAAGAAACAACTTAGCTTTTCAGGAAGGACGTATGAGTTATTCAGAATACTACAAAAACAATATGATGTTAAAGTCTGAGTCTGAGAAGTACAGGATGTTTATCTCTGGTATAGGTTCATTCGCGGAGCAAGTAGCTGAAAAAGGAGAAAATGTTTCTGCTGAAACAGCGGCCTATAGCGAATTGATAAACAATATGCTTGAAGAAGGCGTTAATATTGTTGAAGACGCTAACGGTCAGATTTCTATTTTATCTAAAATAAATGGAAAACCATCTCTTGTTCCTTTTAATATACTCGACAAAATTGCTCAAGTAAAAGAAAAGACAGATGTTTACGAGCCATTAGAGGATATACTAAAAACTACCAAGCCAAGTATTGAGACAGGGAAAAATGCCGTGGTTGCTACTTACCTAAACAAAGGTGAGTTAAACGCTACGCAAAAAGACTATATTAATGAATGGTTTAAAGGTAAAACTGACGGACAATTGCTTGATATATTAGACTCTTTAGATATAGAGGCCGAGTATGTTATAGGGCCTAAAGGACTTGAATTAAAAAACAAAGAGGTCCTAGTTCAAGAAGCTATGAATCAGTATATGGAAGAGGCTAAGACTTTCTTAAAAAGCAAGGAAGTAAGAAATGAGGTTGACTTTACTAAGTTAAGCTTACAACAGCAAAACACAGCTTCTTTAATTAATGCAAGGAACGCAGATAAGCCAGAAGCAGATAGAGATATTTTTGTTCCTGAGCAAAACGGTTCAGGGATTATATTTGCTAAACCAAGGAGCATATCGTTTATTAACGCTGGAGGAAAGGCATATACTAAGCAGAGTGTAGTTAAATACATTAAGTCAGATGACGGAACTAAAGATCAAATAGTGTTTGCAAAAAGTGAAGACTATCTGAACATGGATACCGCGGGAGAAGGCGTTCAACCAATTGATCTGTCAGAGGATGAAGCTAGATTGGCCAGACAACTATTAGATTTGCCTGAGATTCCAGTTAAGCAAAATAAACAAGAGCCAGAAAAACAATCAAATAATCAAGCTCCAAGATAATGAACGAAGATTACTTAGTTGAATTATATTCGTGGATTGACAGTCAAGACGCTACTTTTAAAGAAGACGTTGATGTAGAATCATTCAAAAAAAGAATGTCAGATGATAACTATGCTAAAAGCATTTATGAGTGGATTGGATCTAAGGACCAGACATTCCCAGATGACGTTCCTTATGAAATGTTTTCAGAAAAAGTAGGTTTAAAAAAAAAAGACAAGCTGGATGGAGATGCTATGGGATCAGATTCAGGGGATGGTTCTTTGGGATCTGTAAATCTTGATACTCAAAAAGCATTAGTAAATGATTTAGAAAAGTATACTAAGCAATTTGATGAATTAACTAGTGACTACAGAACATATAAGAAAGAAATATTTGATACTAATATGCAGCTTCTTAAGGAAGAAAAAGAGGCTGGAGGTAGAACACCTGAATTACTATCAAAAAGAACTGATTTAGAGAAAAGGATTGATACTTTAAACCAAAAAGAGCAACGTCTTAATAAATTCAAGACAATACTTTCTCAACAAAAAGCTATAGTTCAAAAAGAAGCAGCTGACTACATAGACAAAGAAGCTGGTGGCGGCTCTTTTATTGGAGCTATGTACAATTCTTTGCTATCTGGATTTGAATCTATAGCGTCTTCCGCTGGAAGTACAGCTACAGACTTAGCCACACTCATAATGCCTAACTTCGGCATGTCAGATGATGACTACAACAAAATGAAGAAAGACGGAATGTCTGATACAGATATTCTGGACAAGGCCAGAAAAACAACTAAGGGAGATTTAATACCAGCGGTTAGGGAGGGGTTAAAGTTCGCAAAAGATGCTAGCACCACTGAAGCTTATATAGCAAGAGAAGGAGAAGAAAGCATAATTTTTGAAGGCTTAACCGGTATGGCTGCTAGTTTACCGGCTATGTTAGCGCCAAAGGCACAACGTGTAATTGGTTTTGCTTTGATGGGCATGGAAGCTGTAGATAAAGAAACAGAAAACAACCCAGCTTTTGCAGATGTTACAGAGTCTGAAAAATACTTAGTTAAGGTTCCTATAGCTATCGTAGCTGCATATCTAGAAGAAAAAGGAATCAGAAATGTTGTAGGTTCAAATTCTAAAATACTTAACTACATAACAAAGAATGTGCTAGGTAAAGTAGGTAAAACTACTACGGCTAAAACATTTAATGAGTTAGTAGATAAGGAAGTTAGTAATGCTATAGTAAAATTTGGTTTAAGAACAGGGGCTTCTGCTGCTGGAGAGTTTGAGACAGGCGCTATGCAATATGCAGCTGAGGTAGGTATAAAAGAAATATACGATGCGGCTAAAAGCATAAGAGGAGAGGGTAATGATTTATTTAAAAACCCCGAGACTGTTGGAGAGTTTGTAAGTAAAACATTAAGATCTGGAGCCGCAGAGGCTATAGGTGGTTTTGCTATGGGTTCTGTTACAAATAGTGTTAGGGCTTATGGAGAGAAGAAAAACGCAAAGGCTATAGGAAAACAATTCGATCTAGTTAATTCTTTTCTAGAAGACGAAAAGCTATCTAAAGCATACAAAGCTTCTTTAGCTATCGAGTTAAGAGAAGGTAATATTACTAAAGAAAAGTACGACTCAACTTTAGCATCTATAAATGAAATAGAAAACATAACCTCTAAGATGCCAAAGGATATAAGTCCTGAGGACAGAAGAAAAGCCTTTGACTTAATAAGAGAAAAACAAGAGGTAACAAGAGAGATAGAGAAGCTTGACGACGCAATGGCTACACCATTCAAAACAAGGCTTCAAGAAATAAATCAAGAGCTTGCTAATATAGCAACTAAGGAAAAAGTTGATAGTGAATCAAAGTACGAGATAGACGGAGAGCAGCTTAGCAAAGAAGATTTTACTAAAAAAATTCAAGAGTCTTCTGCTGATGAGTTGTCAGGTATGTCTATTAAAGTTGACAACGATCAGGATGTTATTAACATGGTTGATCAAAAGATGAAACCTGTAGAACAGACACAACAAAAAGTTTCTGATGTTTTAAATAGACCTGTCACTGTTACTAAGCTTGCCGGATCAGATTTAGAGACACCTATACAAGGAGACCTTTACGTTGATGGCCAGCAAGTAGTTATAGAGGATGCTGAAGGTAATATAACGGAACTAGGCAATGTAGAAGAACTTTCAGATCTGCAAACAAGTGAGGTTGGAATAGATGCGGCTATAAGTGATGTATCTACTACACCAGAGGGTAATATACTTGTAGGAGAAAATACTTATACTATACAGACTGATCTACCTACTACTGGAATATCTTACGACGCGGACAATAATATAGAAGAGGTTAGCGTTAAAGACGCTAACGGTAAGCCAGTTATGTTTAAAGGACAAACTGCTGTTGATATAGGGTATCAAATACTTCTTAGTAACGCAACAAGTCCTGAGCAGGCAGAATTTATAAACGAACAATTAGAACAAAATGACGAATTTAGAGAAGCTACAAAAGCTACCGAAGCAACAACAGATCAAGATACTGAGCAGCCTGCAACAGGGAACAGACTCAGAAGCGAGCCTTTACAGGACGCGACAAAAATTAGCGATAGAATTACAGGAAGAACTGAGTCTGATAAACAAGGACCTAGAGAGTTTGCAGAGTTAGACGAGGAGAAGGCTACTAGGATAGCTGATGCCTATGATAAAATGGAAAACAATCCTAACGACCCTCTTGTTAAGAGAGCTTATGAGGCATTAGTTAAGGAGACGTTAGAGCAATACAATGCCATGGCTGAGGCTGGTTACACTATAGTAATCGATAATGATGAGCCATACGCAAACTCTTCAGACATGATAAATGATCTGAGAGATAACAAACAAATAAAAATATTCTCTACAGAGTCTGGTTTTGGAGATACAGGTATAACTGAAGAACAAAGACAGAACAATCCTATGCTTCAAGACAGTGGTCTTAAAGATGCTAATGGCAACACGTTATTAGTTAACGATGTGTTTAGAGCAGTACATGATTTCTTTGGACACGCACAAGAGGGTAATTCATTTGGACCAAAAGGAGAAGAGATTGCCTGGCAAGTTCACTCTGAAATGTTTTCTGATGACGCTAGAAGAGCGTTAACTACAGAGACTAGAGGTCAGAACTCATGGGTTAATTTCTCAGGAGTAAATTCAGAGGCCTTCAAGATGAGGGATCAAGCTAGAGATTTAAGATCAAAGGCACAGAAAGAATTAGATCCTGCAAAGAAAAGAGCCATGCTATCCGAAGCCAAGGAGTTGGTTGAGAAGGCATACGAGTCCATGAAATTTGCAGAGCAAAAGATAGGGTTGCTTTCTGATGAGTTTGTTTTTGAAAAGGAGAGCGGTGTTGAAGCAGAACAAGTAGTTGAGGCTTCTAAAAAAGACATAAAAGGCTATAAGAAACCACGTACACTTAAGAGTGTAAACGACAAGCTTAGAGAAAAATTCCTAGATAGACAGACTAGGGTTAAAAACATTTTAAAAGGTATAAAATCAAAAGCTTCAGGAAAGGCCCTAAACATGATGGTTGTTAGAGCTGGAGCAGAGGGTTATGCTAATGCAAGATTTAAGGAAGCTAAGAAAAAAATATACGGTAAGCTTAATTCAAAAGAACAAGAAGAACTTGATGGTCTCATATACGCTAGAAGAATAATAGCTATAGTAGAAGACAAGGGAAGGTATGTGTCTTACGATGGTTATAACATACAAGACGCAAGAAGAGACTTAGCTAAGTGGGAATCAAAATGGGGTGAGAAAAAATTCGCCGACATGAACAATAGAGCTGATACTTACTTTGATGAGTTTAAGAAAAGCTGGAAAAGAAAAAGAGAGGCTGGATTAATATCTGAGAAAGATTATCAAGATAAAAAAGACGTAGATTATTCTCCAATCAAGACTATCAGGTACATGATGTCTAATTCAGATAGCGCTATTGAACTAAGTAATAAGGCTAATCAAAGCGGTATAATGAGTAATGACAAAAAGAGTCTTACTGAAAAAAATACTATGTCTATTGTAACTGATTCTCAGTGGTTGCTGATGAACAATATATCATCTACAGAGGCGCAAATATTTAAAAATAGAATGCTTGTATCTTTTCACGAAGCAATACAATCAGCTACAAAAGAAGAATTAGAATCTATTAAAGAATATGTATTACCTAACAAAATTATAGGAAGAAAAAAAGATGGATCTCCCAAGTATTTTTATGATGAACACAATTTACCTGGTGATGGAAACTTTCAGAAAGTTACTTTTGTTGTAGATGGTAATGAAGGGTCAATAGTTATAGATAAACAATACGCAGACAAACTTCTAGATGTAAAATCAAAAGGTGGAGTAGCGGATTTTATAGGCAATATAACTTTTACAAATGTATTAAGATTTTTTGCAACAGGTGGTAACCCAGTGTTTATAGTAGGAAACACTCTTCTAGATTTTCAGAATATATTATTTGTTGGTGACACATATAGCAGCTTTAAGCTCCTTGGAGGCATAGAGCTTGGTTATGATTATACTAAAAATTTCTTAAAAAAGTTTTCAGGAACAGATAGCTTTAAGAAAAAGTATATGGAGTATATGGAATATGGAGGTGCTATGGATTACCTTTCAAGAGATAGACTCAGAGCTGTAGAAGAATTAAAACCAACATCAAAAATAACAAAGCCCGTGCTAGATATGCTTAAGATCTATGCTAGAGGAGCCTCATACTTAGGTGAGCTTTCTGAAATATCTTTTAGGATGGCTGTGTATGAAAAAGAACTATCCAACCTTTCTAAAAAATTTAAGAAAGAAAATGGATCAGAACCAACGGGTCAATCCTTAGATGATATAAAATTTGAAGCTACTAGATTAGCTAGAGAAACTATAGATTTCAGTCAAGGAGGTACAGCAGTAAAAGAGGCAGATAAAATGCTTCCATACTTAAATGCTGCTACGCAAGGATTTAGAAGAGGTGTTGATTACGCTAGATCTAATCCTAAAGGATTTGCTGTTAATATGCTTCAATATGGAGTCATGACTTCATCAATAGCAGCTTTTTCATTAGCCTTATTAATGAAAAGATTAAAGGATGACGATGAAGAAGAAAAGATTATAGACATACTAAACAGTGTGAGTGAGTATGAGAAAGCTAACTACCACATAATTTTTACTGGTGATAAAGATGAGAATGGAGAGTATGAATATTTAAGAGGAAAAAAATTCCCTTTATTCGGTGGTTTAGCAACAACAGCAGAACAAATGATTTATAAGTCTTTATTATCAAGTAAAGGTATTAAATACGATATAGATGAAAAAGCCATATTAAATTCTTTTTCAGCAGGCCTTCCAATAGCTATAGACTTTAATGAGGGAATGTCTGAAGCTGCTTTCAGCTTAGTGTCTAGAAATCCAGCTCTTTCCGGATTAATAGCAATGAGAGCTAACTACGACACATTCACAAAAGATCAAATATTTAAAGATCCAAATAATAAACAACTTAAAGAATCCGCTAAGGGATTAATGGACGACAGAATAAATCAAGTATACAAAGATCTTGGCGTAGCTTTTAATGCATCTCCAGCTAAATTAAAAGTAGCATTTGAAAAGATATTTACAAGCCCTAGCACTAACCCTACAACAACTTTATTCCATAGTGCCTACGAAGGTTTGTTTTCTGATAAAAATCTTGAGAAAGAATTTGAAACTGTAAGGGGTGGATTCTTTGAAAATTCCCTTAAGAAAATAAAAAGATCGACCAACTCTAAGATACTACAGTATAATGAGATGGAAAAGAATCAAAAAGTTATAGAAGAGTTTGATACGGATATATACTTAAGAGAGACTAAGGCTTACAACGACGTAAGAAACGCTATTAAGTCTGAAGAAGGACTTGATCATAAAAAGTTAGTTGAAATAGTAGAGAGGAATTTTGAAGATAAAAATACTCATCTTAATTACTACAAAAAGTATATGAAATTTTCTATGAATACTGACGTTGACAGAACTACTCTTGATATAATATACGAACAGAATCCAGCCAAGCAAGCGCTACTTATAAAGCTTAAGTATGGTGACAACTTAGATGAACAAGAGAAAAAAGATCTATCAAAAGCATTGAATATTGCAGGTAGAAAGATAAACAAAAAGACGTGGTTTTACTACGGTAAGAAATAAGAAAAGCCCCCGATTAAGGGGGCCATCTAAAAAATAACTAACTCACTAACTAACTATCTTTGATGAGAGCCTCTTCCTCCTTTATGGAGGCAAGGGCTTCGTCATAACCTGGCATCTTTTTAACTAACTCAAAAAGTGCGGCTGTTAAGCTGTTCAATTGCGTAATCGCCGAGGCCACTGCGCGAATCTGTCCTTGATTGTTCTCTGCTATCTTTTGTATTCTTATTAAGTTCTGCTCTTTCATTTTCTATTTCTTTTTGTAGGTTTGCTAATGCTCTCCAAGCCACTTTAGCGGAGTGTCTTACTCCATCGGTATCAATTGTACCGGCTTGTATTAAGTGCCTTGTAAGGGCGTCTAACTCGTCCGTAGACTTACTTCTATCCCAGTGTAATGGTGTCCCTGGGTGGTGCTGTTCATTTCCTTGCCAACTTGTTTTAGCAACTTCTAATATAGCGTCAGGGAAGTACATTAGCACTCCACTAAACACTGGCCTTTGTTTTCTTTCTTCTGCTGTCATTCTTCTATTAAAACTAATTCAATGGTCCACTTAAGCCAAACAAAATCTATTGCTTTGTATCCAAAATCCCAAAAGTAAGTTATGGTTGGTATGAAGTAGAACGTATTCTCGTTTGTCATTTTAATTATTCTCATACTAAAAAAGATGAGTGAATCTAGCTACTTGTCCGTGCTCCTTGCTATGGATAAATCCTTCCACTGCTTTAGGCGCGTGTTGGTATCCATTTCTATGGTGCCATCCATCTGTCCCACTAGGGCTACGTAAACTTTCTATTGTAACTCCTATGTCATCCTTAACAATCTTGTGGTGTACGTGGTGCGTGTAAACGTATCTGTGTTTTGTGCTACTCCAGTCTGGAGACTCAACAGCAGCTAACTTACCTAAGTCTTGCCACTTAGCCCCGTCTCCGTGAGTAGTGCCAATTAAACTATTACCATAAGTGTAATACTTTCTATGATTAATACTAACGTCAAAAGTAATATTCTCACAGTCTCTGTACCAAGATTTGATAGAGTCAGCTAAAAAGAATCCGTGAGTGTAGTCGTGGTTTGATGGGTTGTACATGAAGTGTACGTCAGCCACCTGCATAAGTTTATCTATAACATCAATGTAAAGCTTCTTAGCAATTAAGAAGTTGTCGTACCACATTCCGTCTGTGTCTTGTGGCGTACCTGATGTTGTCTGTCTTTTAGGAGAATCAACATGAAGCACGTCGTTACCCGCTACAAAAATTATCTGATCTATATTGAATCCAGCTGATTTTGATAAGATACCTTCAACGCCCTCGAGCACTCTATGCACTGCGATTTGATTATTATACTCTTCTCCGGTTTCGAAGGAGGACGCTAACTTTCCTATGTGTATATCAGCTGGATCAATAACCAGCAAATTACCTGTCGGGTTAATTTTTCTTTCAATAGGAGTATACTTGAACGAGTGGTTTTCAACCTGATCAATATGGTCCCTTAACATTTCCTCAAAAGATGGTCCTTCGTTTGAGTCCGCTTTAAAAGCAATTGACCAATGCTTACCTTTGTACCATCCGTGTTTTACCGAGTCTAAAGGTATTCCGCTAAGATCACACTCAGCAGCAAGCCCTGGATTGTCTTCAGCAAGATCTTTTGCTTTAATCCAATTAGATATTGTTCTTCTTTTATTCCTTAAATCTTCTTCGCTTATCAATCCATCTGATTGCATTCTTCTAGCGATGTCAGTAGGTCTTTGTATGCCTTTCTCATACAGATCAAAAGCATACTGTTTTAGTTGTTCCTTAGATTTCATTAGATATTGATTTGTTTAGATCGTCTATTACGATTTTAATTTCGGAAAGCAACTCCCTAACATGATCATACTCTTCATCTACAAGGGACTCATAAATATCTCTCCACATGTCGTCTACTAGTCTTATTGTGGAATTGATGTAACTTAATTTTCTTTCTTGATACCTCAACTTCAAGTGTTTAAGGCAAAGTTAAACGATACCTTTAAAAAGTAAACAATAAGTTATTAATAGTTATTAACTACATTATGCTTCTTAGAAGCTCAGAACCAACTACTGGATCTATCTTTGATATTTCTTTATATATTCTCTTTGATTTACGCTCCACAGAAGCTCTTTCCTTGTCTGTTGAATCCGTTCCAAGGTTAGTGTAAAGATCAGCATCAATCTTAAATAACTCATCAATTTTTTTCTTGTCTTTCCATGATGTAAATCCTAACACTTTCTCGATGTCTTCGTAATTATATTCCATATTTAATGTATTTGTTTTTATTAATGTAATCCAAAAATTCGTCAATCTTTATTTCTTTTAAGTCTAGCACAAGAACATCCTCAGGAGTTTCGTATATTATAGCTGACTTAAAGAACATATCACCATCGTCTTTTTTAATAACATAAGCAACGTCTGTATATGCGTTATTGTCTTTCATGGGAGACATTTTTGAAAGTGTAGTAACAATACTATACTTTATATCTTCGTAACTCCTTGTGAGCTCCCTCTCCATGTCATAATCAAAGTAAATAGACCTAATGTCCTCTGTATACTTCTGTTCTGAAACCATGTTTCTCTAATTCTTTTAATCGATACTCTTGAATTTTACTAAGTCTACCAGTAGGTCTCTTTATCTCGGAAAACAACACACCCTTCTCAGGGTGCATCGCTACTACATCAGGAATACCATTCTTATTTGTTTTGATAAGCTTTAGTACGTAATAACCCTCTTTCTCAAGCTGGTCTATACGCTTCTTCTGTATCTGCTGTTCAGTCATATCACAAAGATAGCAAATCTCTATTGAAATGAGATAATGTATAGTTTTTTTTCTGAGAAACAGCTTTATATATGTCACGCTCTATACCTTTCTCGGAGAAAATCCAGTAAACCTTGTTGAACTTTCTATCCTTAGTAGTCATTCTATCTCTAGCTTGCCAATAACTTGTAGCACTGAAGTCTATATTGTAAAAAACAATAAAGTCTGCGTTACGTAGAGATATACCTTCACGTCCACTTACAATCTGTAAAGCAATAACCTTGTAGTCTCCACCATCAAAGTGATCTAACTGTGTACATAGATCATCACCAAACACTTCCATAAGCGCGTTAAGTTCTTCTTTAAACTTATAGAAAACACCTATCTTATTATTAGAGAACCTGTCTTTAATAAACTCAGCCTTAGTAGTGTCGATAATCTTACTGTTACCACTCTCAAACTTAACCGTGCCACTATACATTTGATGTAGCTTAGTCATCATCTTAACGCCGGTATCAGCAAGTATAACCTCATCAACGCCTTCGATAACTTGATCCTTCTTTAGTCTAGAGCATAGAGAGTATGTTATAGGCTTCATCCTAACAGTTAGGATCTCCTCCTCTATCTTAGACTCAAAGCCAGCTTCTTCCTGAGTGTAAGCAATAGTGTACGGCTTCATTAAGTCTAGTATCTTCTTCTTACCTCCTGAATAATCTTTTAAATCAAACCCATTTATCTTTCTGCTTGTTACATTTACATGGTCGTCGCAAAAACGATAGAAATTCTTATACTTACTAAATGGGTTGCCAGGGATTCCATACACCTGGTGATACATCTGACTATAAGACTCAGGGGTAGGAGTACCCGAAAGAAGTATAACTTTACACGTATTTTTCACTATCAACTCTTTTACTTGCTTGGCCCTCTTACTAGGCTTTGGGAATGCGCCCATACTGTGGGCCTCATCAAGTATAATAACATCCCAAGAATCCTTAGGTAGCTTATGTAAACTCTCGTAGTTAATGACCAATAAACTAAATCCCGGTTTAAGAAGTTCATAGTCTTTCCGTATAGAAGATATAGCTTTCTTTTTAGTTACAAATAAAACATTTTTACCTATGGAGTCAGCTATACTAAGTGATGTGAGCGTTTTACCAGTTCTAACTTCCATCGCCAAGTAAACAAAATCGTTTACTTTTAACACGTCCAACGCAAGCCTTACATTTGCTTTTTGGTAGTCTCTTAGCTTAATCATATCGTTTTCTTAATTCTTCATAAACCTTAGGTAATGCTTCCTCAGCCTCTTTTTGAGTCTTGTATAATATACTACCTACTGCCTCTCTACTAGTGTATATAACAGAATTTATTTCTATTTCATCTAGCCCACAGGTAGTTATACCGCCCCGCCTAATACATATTCTGTATTGTTTAGAGACGGTATTACTTTCCTTAAAATACTTGTCAGGTTTTATGTAAACCTGAAAGTCATTATCTATGCACCATTTAAAATTCAAACTCTGAGTCGACATCTTTTTTGTCATCTTCCTTTGTTTTAAAAATTATCCACCTACCATTTCCGTCCCTACCTTCTACGGCCTCAACACCTTTAAAGTCAGCAAAAGCCTTTAGCCACTTATAAAACTGAACTCTTGATACGGTGTTCTTAGTCTTAGGACCAAAGTCAGGGTTATCAGCAACAAAGTCACCATAAAGAGTATCCTTAAATATTTTCTTATCATACTTAAGAATAGGCGTTGGTTTTGATCCATCTATTAACCCTAACCACTCTATAAACTGGTGTTTTGTACCGGCAGCTAGTTGACGTATAGAAAGGTTTCTAAACTTAGACTTAACAAAGCCAGTGCTTAAATATCCCTTAAGGTTATTCAACATGTAATTATCAAATATACACCACTCATCATTAGACCACTCATCAAAAAGCCTTTTCTTAAACTCATCAACAGGTGTAAAGTCTTTGTTGTAATGTTGTCTAAATTCCAGCTCCCACTTACGTCTCTCAAAAGAGTTACCCTTACCACTAATAGCGTAGTTTGTTGTGATAACAATCTTTGGTGCAAACCTAAAAGGAATAGTTATAGCGTCTTTGTTTTTCTTCTCAATAGTAATTCCCTCAGTAATAACAGAGAATAACCTTTCGAAGTTAAAGTTGCTAGATACATCATCAAAACATACTACCTGAGTGTCAGTATTTATTGTCTGATAAGCAAAAGGAGAGTCAAACGAGAATGACTTACCATTGATGTAAGACACTTTCTTCATGGCCGCAAGTCCTTGAACAAACAACCCCTTACCAGTCCCGCCCTCAGGGTTGTCACTAATAACCTCATCATTAAGTATTACGGAGGGACAGTAACCCGGATCCTTGTAACCACTAAGCAAAAATCCTATAGTAGACTCTAAAGATTTTATTCTACTTTCATCACCTCCTGATATGTTAGAAATAAACTGCTTGAAGTCACACTCCGTAGTGTCGCAGAACTCAAAGTCTCTCTCAATAACCTGATCCTTCCACACGTAACCTCCAAGGTCAACGTATTCTATAGGCTCTATTACTTCCTTAGTAACCCTAACCGCGCAGTTTCTGAAGTATATATGAGAGTAGTCTTTAGTATCTTCTACAAAATAAATGTTAACCGTATCAAGTAATGACAAAAAATCCTCTTTAAAGTACCTTGTTTTATCTGCAAAGTAATTATATATAGACAAGTCCTCCACCGTCTTTAGGTGATCAAGAACAAAGTCTTTTACCTCCTCCTCGCTGGCCTTGTTTATTAAGTTGTTAGACACTCTAACAAACATATATTTATTACTATCGTGCGGAGCAAACTTATAGAACCCGTTAAGCTCTAAAAATTCCTTAAATAAATAGTGCACTAGATTTATAGTACCCTTCTCTGACTTGGTCCAAAACTTGATAACTCTTGAACTCTTCTCAAGGTTCTCTACAATTTCATCTACCGCTTCTTCATTTATATTCTTATCTCTAAGGTCTTTCTTTATTTCTTTTGAGGACGCGCCCTTATTGATTCGATCTCTCATTCTGTGTATCTCCTCTTCGTCCTCGTAGAACTTTGTCCCATGAGCAGAAGTGTTCTTGTACGCACTATTGATAGTTATTTGAATCTCTGACATTGGAAAGCTAGAAGACTGCATTTGTCCAATTACAATCTCAGCCAACGTCTTGCTTATACCAAACTCATTAAACGCCGACGCTAGTATAAACACGTTATTGTTTCTCTCTCCGTCAACAAGACCGTATTTCTTAGTCCACCACCTCATTAGCCTATCAACTATCTTTCTGTCGTCTGTAACAGGGATAGTGTTTAGAGCGGCTTGCCTATCTATAGGCTTAGAATTTAAGTCAGATAACTCTTCCCAAATCTCTGAGTCAAGATTAACGTGTATCTCAGGGTCATAAGACTCATAACAAACTCTACTTATATTTTTAGATGTAACATCAAAGTAAGGAGAGTCAAAGTGTTCTTTAAGAGCATCAAAGTATCTCTTGTGGTTGTCAACATCCTTAGGTATTTTAACAATAGTCTTAAGACCATTTCCACTAGGACTAACAAAAACAGACATGACATACTTATCTGTCATCATCTTGTTCTTTTCTTTAATCATATCAGACTGATTCTCATACCCGTCAAAGTCTAAACATATGTAACCGCTATGCTCGATAATAGCCTCATCAGACCTCCTGTTAAATGTTCCTGAAAAACATACGGCCGGAAGGTTCTTTTTAAGTTCATTGCGAGCAGTCTTGTCCTCCTCAGATCTAATCTGATTGATAAGGTCTACGTACTTGCCGTTCTTAATTCTCTCTAAGACAAACTCTATGTCCTTAAAAAAAGGCGTAGATGTTTCCTTAATGTTTCTAAAAATAGTTATCATAGTAGTTAGTTTTATTTATTATAAATACACTGCATTCTTAAGCAACTTAACAGAAGCCTCTAACTTGAAGTATAACTCTTCTTTTTTTCTGTCATCATCAAGCTGAGATATTAGCTTATTAAACCTTTCGCTTTCTTTGTTTTGATGTTGTGCTTTATTGTAGTCTTTTTTTAGGTCCTCATACTTGATTCTAAGATCCTCGTACTCACTAAAATCAATAGATTTAAGACGAAATATCTCCTCGTTAGCCTCAATAAGTTTTAGCTGTAAAGAGTATATATCTTGGTCTTCAAAACCCTCTTTTTGAGCTATTTTCTTAAACCTATAATAAGAATCTCTGACCCACCTGTTATATCTAATAGCGTTATGCCAAACATTATTGAGTGAGTGTATCACCGTAGCGTGGTGCCTATTTAACAAAGAGCCTACATCTGCTAATGAAAGCATAGTGTACTCTCTAGCTAAAAAGTAATAAAGAGATCTAGCCTCTATGTATTTTCTTTGTCTAGTATTTTTAGATATGTCGATCTCAAATTCACTATCAACAAAGTCTTTTATATCTTGTAATTTCATAGTAGTTAGTTTTGTTAGACAAGTAAGGGAGCCGAAGCTCCCTTTACTATCTTTAGGTTAGAATTAATATCTTAGAATCCTAAGTCATCTTCTAGAGTCTCAGCCTCAACAACTTCGATTTTTCTAGCCGAAGCTTTCTCTTCTAGGAAAAGTTTCAACTCATCAGCTATTGCATCTGCTTGCTTAGATACGTCCTTGCTGATTACTTCACCAATAGAGAATACAGGTACGCTATACTTAACGCTACCTTTCTTCTCATCCTTAGCTTCTTTAATCTCAATCCACTGATTGTCTGCTAAGTTTTGATTGTCATTCATGAAGTCTGACCACTCCTTTACAACCGCCCCCTTGAAGGAGAAGTTTGCAACTGAACCGTCTTCCAACATAACATAAACAGATCTGTGGTACTTACCTCCGGCGTTTACAATTTTAGGCTTAATGTCCTTGTAAAGACCTTCAGCGATTAGACCGCCCTTGAATGACTTTACTGTCATCTCCTCTGTTCCAATGTAAAAAACTTCGTTGGAGAAGATCCCACTGTTACTAGCATCACTAAATCCTTTTACCGTGTGGTAGTGTTGTAGAAATAAAAACTTCAAAGGAAGTTTTACCTCAACGTTTTCACCAGCAGACTTGTCGTAGAACTTGAACGACTTGTCGTTTGATTTCCACTCCAAATACTTGGTAGTTGGGTTGTTGCTAATTGGTGTTGTTGGTTGTGCATGATTAATTCGTGCCATAATAAAAAGTGTTTAAATTACGAGGGATAATGCCGCCCCCGCTTCGGCGTACTTTGCAAATATATGTTTAATGTTGATAAAAAACAAGAAAAATTATAAAATAATTACACCCTTGTCGTTTTTAGGGTAGTCTTCGTACCCAAATATCTCTCCGGTGTCTAAGTATCTCTTCCATTTAGCGAGCGCACTAGTGTATGCGTCTCGCCCTCTCTCTATGTGCTCATCACTTAATGTGTAACACTGTACAGAGTATGGGTTATTTGTTTCGATTGCCGTGAACACAAAGTTCTTTGGGTCAACACCTAGAACGTCACTGTAGAATGCCGCCTGGAGGTGGTATCCGTACTTGTAAACGTCTCTCATAAATCCTTTAGGTGAATTGTCCTGACACGTCTTAGGGTCGCTTATAAAGCCTTCCTCTTCGTTATAACAGTCAGGTCTAACCTTTACAAGAACCCCATTGATCTCTGAGTAGAACGACGCTTCCTTGATTCCCTCGTTGAAGTACATCGCTTCTTTGTTGTTATTGAAGTTCTCCATTATAGCGTCCTTGATCTCTATGGTTTCCTGATCAACCAACTCCTTACCCTTAGAAAGTTCCACGTACCTAGCGTACTCCTCCTTACCCGCCTTAGTTCTCTTGTCAACCTTAGGCATAACAAAATAGTCCTTCTCAAAATTCTCCGGCTCCAATATAGCCGTGTGTATTAGTGTGCCTAAGCTAAGTGATGAGGTGTTAAAAGGCTTCTGATTTAAGTAATGCAATACAGACTTCTTGTGTATAGTCTTTAGTGCAGAAGAACTAACGTACCTTTTGTTGCCGTGATACGTTTCGTTAGATTCAATTTTAGTTTTCATAGTTTGGTTTTTAGTTCTTCTATAGTTTCTTTTAAATTGTCATAAGGCTTAGTGCCTTTCTGCATTAACTTAAGTGCTCTTTGGCGCTTTCTAAGTCTGTAAAGATTAACACCACCCTCTAGATCCTTTTTTAATGCCGCGTAAACGTCTTCCCCTACTTCTTGGTACATGTCTATTTCACTGGAAAGAACAAAAACCTCATCATCCTCCATTACAAACTTAAGGCCCTTGTATATTACAGACTTAGAGTCCTCCTCATCCAATATAACCGCATCACGTTGTGCTCTTAGATGATAAAATAATTCCTTCATTATTGTTTTTTCTTTAAAAAATTAGTCTCTCTGTTTAGGTTCATCTTTATAACAAACAAGTCAAAACTTCTAGCCGCTTGCTTCTCATCGTCATAGGTTCCTAGATAGTGAGCAACACCTTTTACCGTGGCTTGGGCGGTAAATTTTTTTCTACCCCATACATTTTTTACGTGAACCCCTCTATATTTTGATGTCTTCATATTTTACAAAATTAGTTCATTAGAATAATACACACAACATTTATGTCGATTTTTTTTTGCCCTTATTATATATATATATATTAAATGTATTATATAGTATTTCTTTTCCTAAGTAATAGTATTAAAATCGACACAACGACACAAACTCAACGTTTATAAGGCTTCATAATGTGTCGGCTATGTGTCGAGAATGCGTCGAAAGCTTCAATTTGTGTCGATTTTTATTCTAACATCGTCCCACTTTCCGTATTTTAAGTTAGTGTTTACTAAAAAATCGATGCGATTTTTCCACCTTTTGTTCATTCTGTCACGAATTATCCATACTCCAGATAGGCGTCCTGCATTCTCAATACATACTTTTTTACCCATTGTGAAGCCCTTTTTTTCTAGATCCCTAGACACTGCAATTATTCTGTGTGACATAGGGTTATTTAAGTTGAT
>Ga0255773_10001049_pt1 | contig 28933 bp, 16 predicted proteins | sample 011ome_17_FD_179971 | JGI IMG/M metagenome (GOLD analysis project Ga0255773, IMG submission 179971) | Coastal salt marsh microbial communities from the Groves Creek Marsh, Skidaway Island, Georgia - 011502XT metaG (version 2) | ecosystem: Environmental > Aquatic > Marine > Intertidal zone >...
ATGGAAGCGGAAAGTCGCTTCATAAAGGCGAGTGAAGGCTTTTCGGAGCAAAAGTTAGAATTCAAAAAGAGAGTAGAGGAGTTAGTTGGAAAAGTGAAGTCAATAGAAGGCAAGATGTTGGATGAGACTCGAAGTTTGGAGGAGAAAAACTCGGAGTATGCATCAAAGCTTTCGGAAGCTTCTGAAATTGCCGATAACGAGAAAAAGATGATTGAGGATGAACTCGCTTCAGTGTCGGCTATGAGAGATTCCTTGGAACTGCAATTCGAAGAGCTGAAGGAGAGAGTATCGAAAGAAAAAGAAGAACTTGGCGTCGAGCAACGCGCTATGGAATTAGAAATCAGAAACTTGACGGAACAACTTGAATCAAAGCGTTCGCTCGAATCAGAAGCTGAAAAGTTCCGCGAGGAGAGAGAAACGTTGCTTATTGAAATCGAAAACGTTAAATCCTCGAGAAAAAATCTCGAGGTTGAGTTTGATACGTTCCAGAGAAAAGCAGAGGCTGATTTAGAACGAGAAATTGAGCTGCGCGAAGCGGATTCGAAGCAAATCAAGGATGAAGTTCGACAGTTTGAAGAGACGAATAAATCTCTGACCGAAGAAATTGCAGGTTTGAAGCAGAAGCTTGAATTTGCGAATATTGCGGTATCGAGAAGTGAAACACAACGTTCGGAATATGTTGATGGAAGAATAAGTGACCTAGAACAAGCTCTTGAAAATGTCGAGAAAGAGAGAGACGTGCTAAAAACTGAGTTCGATGAGCGTTTGAATCGACAAAATACTGAGTTTGCGGCCTTTGGGCGCGACTTAGAGCTCCAAATTAAGGAAGCGGAAGATGCTCTCGAATTGTCCAGGCAATCTTTCGACTCGGAATTGAAAGCAGCGCTGGCCTCAAAAGAAGAAGCAGAGTCGAACGAGAAAGCGTGGCGAGAGAAAATTGAAGATCTCGAGAAACAATTGGCTGAGTACGGTGACGTTGAGAAAAATCTTGACGTTTTGCGAGAAAAGGTCTCTTTCACGGAAAGCAAACTCAAAGAAGCATCAGAGCGGATGAAGCAATTAGAATCGGAAGAAATAGAAGCAAAAGCTACTCGAATGTCAGCGCGGGAGAAAATCGCCGAGCTCGAATCGGCATTGACCAACCAAGGCGATCTCGAGGAAGAACTCACTGCTCTACGAGATAAAATTGCATCTAAGGAAACAGAGCTGCAAGAAGCATCGGATGAAGTCAAGAACCTCGAAATGTTCCAAATGGAGTCCAAAGCTGAGCTCGAAGATGCGTGGCGAGAAAGAGACGAAGCGACAGCGGACGTTTATCGTGAACGCGCAGAGCAGTTGGAGCGTTCCAATAAACTTGAACGTGAGCTGAACGCAAAGATTGAAGATTTGCAAAAGCAACTGGAAGGTGCCGAGGAGAGTAAAAAGTTAGCCGAGGAGAATTTTGAAAACGTCCAAGAAGCTAAAAGTGTTATCGAGGCTGATAAGATAGCTATGGAGCTCGTTCTCGATAAGTTCCGCGAAGAGCACGATAAGTTTATTGCACTAAATGAAGAATTAGAGCTTGCTGCAAAGGCGCAAGAGCAAGCGGAAAAGATTATGTCCGATGCAAAGGAAAATTTCAATGCGGTTCTCGAGGTCACTTTCAGCGAACATAAACAAGAAATTCAAGCATTGGGAAAACAATACGACTCAAAAGTGTACGCGTTAGAAGCAAAGTTGAAAGTTATGAGGGATCAAAGTTACGAAGAGAGTAAAAGAGTAGAGTCTGCCAATGCCCGAGTCGTTACACTTGAAAACGAACTCGAAGAAGTTCGTTCAAAGATGGAGGAAGAAATGGGATCATCCATTGCTGCAGCAGCGATTACGGGTGAAGCAGAAAACGCGAAACGACAGCTAGAAGAAGTTAGAGCTGAGTTGGATTCTACTCATGAGAAGTTTGAGAGTGAATTAAGTGTTGCGGTTGAGGCAAGGAGAATTGCCGAGTCAAATTTATACGCCGCGACTGAGAAAATATTAAACTTTGAAAATGAGGTTTCGTCGCTATCGAACGATCGTAACACGGAGATGATAGAACTTCGAGAGCAACTGGATGAGATGAAAGCGTCCTCGGTTCTCGAGCAAGAGCAGTTGAGATCGGATCTCGAAGAGTCTCGCGCGGAGTTGGAAACCGCTCGAACGAACTTCGAGGCTGAATTGACAGCAGCGTACGAAGCGCAGAAAAGCGCTGAATCCAATGTCGAGGAATTGAACAAGCAAATCAAATCGTTCGAATCTGAAATCGACGACGCCCGAGTCCAATTGACTGAGTATGAAACCACTTCCAGCATAGAGAAGGGGGAATTGCAAAAGCAGTTGGATTCAGCTCGCTTTGAATTGGAGAACTCCGAGTCCAAAGTCGCAGCAGCAGAAGACAAGCTCCGCGAGTCGGAAGCAGAGCTCGACGCACTGCAGTTAAAGAATGAAGAGCTTGAATCCTCGCTTTCTGGCAGCGCGGAGTCACTTCGCTTGGAACTGGAAGAGTCTCGCGCGGAGTTGGAATCCGCTCGAACGAACTTCGAGGCTGAATTGAACGCAGCGTACGAAGCGCAGAAAAGCGCTGAATCCAATGTCGAGGAGATGAACGAGCAAATCAAGTCCTACGAGGCCGAGCTCTTGGCAATTGGCAGTTTAGAGCTTCAACTCGACGAGGCGCAAGCAAAACTAACCGCGTACGAATTATCGTCCGGTGAATTACGCAAGGAACTCGACTCCGCTCAATTAGAATTGGAGAATGCAGGATCCAACGTCGCTGCGGCAGAGGCGAAAGTTCGCGCGTCTGAATTAGAACTCAGCGACTTGCGCTTGAAGGTCGAGGAGAAGGAATCCCAAATCAGCGGTAGAAATTCTACAGTGCAAAATTTGGAGCAGCGTTTGTTTGAAATGGAAGAGTTGAGCGAAAAATCGAAAGCAGATTTAGAAAATGCGAGGTCTGCGTTTGAGGCTGAATTATCTGCGGCGCACGAAGAACAAAGAGTTGCCGAAACAAACGTGGAAGCGGCAAACGAGAAAGTCAAAGCCACGGAGTCTGAATTGATGGATCTCCGCGCGAGGATTGAAAATTTTGAGGCGCAAAGTCAAGAGAAGGAAAATCTCCTCCAAGAAGAGGCGAGAGTGTTGCGCGTGAAAATTGAGGAGTTTGAAAACGCCGAGCGCGCATTAGAACGGCAAGTTTCAGAGGCGAGAGAAAATTTAAGAGACGCGGAGACGCGAGAGAAGTCTTCCGAGGTCCAACTCGCTAACCTTCAAAACGAAGTCAACGCCTTGAAAGACACAGTCGCATCTTCGACGAACATTCTCCGTCAAAAAGAAATGGAAAGCGAAGCGCAAATGGTGGTTTTACAAAACGAAAAGCTTCGAGCCGAGATTCAAATGGCGACGATGGCCACGGAGCAACAACGCATCCAGCTCGAAGATACATCCATGCAACTTCCATTTTCGGTGGACGCAAAATTCGTCGTCAAGTTTGATTTACCTCCACATCAGTTCTTGGCTCTCACTGGTTCCTGGTGCGACTGGAAAGTCAACGCGAGCGAAGAAATGACGTGCGCAAACAAAATGACGTGGACGAAGGAAGTCCCTTTAGGCTTGGACGTAACCCACGAGTACAAATATGTAATTTGCGAGCGCGACTCCAACGGTCAGCCAAAACAAGTAGAGTGGCAAAACGGCGACAACAGCATGTTTGGCGCATCCAGCGGCGCTTTGCAGAACATGCGAGGTGACGTAGAAATTCACGACACGTGGATTCCAAACGCGACCAAAAATCTAGTCTTTCTCTTTTCAAAATCCGGAGGTAAATTCGAGACCGACCGGAATCGAATGCTTCAAGACTGCTTGGACGCGCAAACCTACGGTGTCAGCCAAAATTACACCTCGCACATCGTCGACGACATGTACTCCGCCCTAGGCGGCGATTCAACCTACGAGCCTACTAAAAACTCCAACACGCAAGCGGGAGGAGGAGAAAGCAAACACGCTTTAGGTGGAGGCGAGGATTTTTTCAACGTCGTCGACGACGGTTTCGGCGAAAGCATTAGGAAGAGTTACGAATACGTGGATAGCGACGACGACGACACCGACGAGGACTTCATCGTCATAGATATTTAAGGATGATTTAAAGAACTTTGTAATAATAGAATCGAATACGCACAGCAGCGGCAGCAGCAGCAGCAAAATTAGGTATTTTCTCGTCGCATTTGATTGGTCGACAAAAAAGGCGAGAGAAGATATTTTTGAAAGGTCCAATTGGAATAATTATTGAGTTGATCGTCACTTCTGTCTACCAGAAACACACACACACACACACACACAACCAATCAAAAAACTTCAACAAAAACAAAACAATAATGTTTGCGTTAACGTCTTCATCATCCGCCGTTCTCGGATCGCGATCGCGCGTCGAAAACTTCAACGCGAGAAAAGTTTCCAGAAGAGGTGCAATTAAAATTGCCTCGTCAGCACACTCTCTTTTTTCTCCGATGGAAAAAGAGGTTGCGCTCAAAGCGACTTTGTTCGTCAACAACAACAAAACGAAAGCGACGAGGTCTGTCGCCATGAGGTCAACCGCAGGGAATCCGGTGCCAACGGTAAAAGCCGGCGGAAACGCCGATTTGGAGAAAAAGTTTTGTACTTTTATTTTCGCCATGTTTGGTTTCTTTTCCATAGGGATGTTGCTTCCTGGCTCCGCGCAACTTTGGTTCGGTCCAGATCCGCCCTTCCCGAAGTTCATGCACATCGCCATGTCGTATTGGAACGTCGACGGCGGGAGTGTGATCGCGAATTGGTGGTCGAGAATGACTGCGGTCCTCTTCCTCTCTTTCCTCGGTGGCCCATTCTTATTCGGCGCGGAGATTACGAAGGCGTACTTGAAGCAAGTCACGGCGATGTTAACTGGACATCTTTGCATGTTTATCAACGTCACTTTCTTCTCCCCGGTCGCAAAAGTCGCGTGGTACCCGCAGATTGTTCTGCAAATCGCCTTGATCGCTTTGGGTTTGAAGTTGATCAACGAAAAGTAGATTTATGAATACACACTCGCTTCGTTCGCGATGATGGTTGGATTTTGGTTCGCGCTATCGACGGACGCAGAAAAAGTAAGATAAAGAATGTATGTGTATATAAAAGACGAAGAACTGAAAACGCGCGAATTCATGAATTCGCGTGTTGTGTATATAACGAGAAATGATACGACGATGTTGCCATGTTTACTTTGTTGTAATAAATACAGTTTCTGAACACCCCTTCTTGTGTTTGCTTGTGTGCCCAAATCCCCTAACATTTTGCTTTTTATTCCTCATAAAAATTGAGATGCAGGCCGACGTTTTCCAAGGCGACACCGACGAGCAACTGATCGTCTTCGACGACGATCGTCCGGACGACGCGTCGGACGACGACGACGACGACCCGGGCAAATACGGCGAAGACGCGATGCCGGACGATTTCTTCGACCAATTCGTGAAGCATAAAATCCCAGGAACACGCGTCACGAATACGAGTGCGAATAAAAAGTCATCATCATCATCATCATCAGTCAACGAAGGACTTCTTCTTCCCCTTCGTTCTGTGACTACGAGTGAACAACAACCACAGACGACGACGACGACGCTCGATCGAGAAGCAAAACAACAACCAGAAAACGATAGTAACAACGACAAAATTCGAATCGAACGATTGAAAAAAGACGCGATTGAAGCGACGGAAACGATTCGCGCGGTGGAAGAAGCGTTGAGAGACGCTTTAGATTGGCCGTTGAGAGGAGATTCAAATCGAATGTGCTCTCGAACAGAGTTGATTGGTTTAGTGAAACATTTAAAATCGGACGTGTTAGAAAGTCGAGAGAACGCGATGCGGGCGCGAGAGCAATTGACAACGATGAAGGCTTCTTCGTTCAGCGGCGGTGATGGTGGAATTCCATCGAAGGTTTCCATAAACAACTTCGCCGTCCAGCTCGAGCGCGTAAATAGGGAAAAAGACGCGCTCGAACGAGAGAGGAAACGCGCGGAGTACGAAAACAGGAAATATCGACAGGTTGTGGAACAAATGAGAGAGACGAAACGAGACTGCGAGATTGCTTTGCGAAAAACTTTGGCGAGGTTACAAAAGTACGAGCGCGCGTTTGATGCGGCGGATATGAAGAATAGAGAGTTGCGAGATCGAATACAATCTATATCGCGAAGGTTAGTCGAGAGCGAAACGAAAGTCGGGGATGCGAAGATGCAAGTGGACGTGGCGGAGAAGAGGACGCAAAGAGCGATTCAAGAGATGGAGCGAGCTAAAAGCGTTGCAACGACGAGGACCGATCGTGCACAAAGTGCGGAGTTACGCGCGAAGCAAGCCATAGAGGATGCCAAGGAGAAGAAGAAGGAGAGGGACGAGTTGTTTCGAGAAACGAGGGCGTTGGAGAAGAAGTGTTTGGATTTGGCGACGAATAATAATTACGGCGGAAGGAACGAGAACGGAAGAAGTCACACGAACGAACACTCGAGAACAATAGCAGAACTTTCCGCTTTATCTCAAGAATTAGCGAGAGAGGAGATGATGACGAGAAAACGGTGCGAAGACGTCGAGAAGGAAAGGGACGTTTTGCGATTGGAGTTGGTATCGGTGCAAGCTGAATTGAAAGCGATGAAAGAAGAGATTAATAGGGCGCACGAAAGGGATATTAATTACGTGATGAGCTCGAGCGGTGGTAAAGGGTTGACATATCATCAAGAACAGTATCCACCGCCGCCGCCGCCGCCGCCGACGACGACGACGCTGCAGCAACAGCAGCAGCAAACGGAAATGACAGGGGCTGGCGTTGAAGAAGCCACGCCTGGTTTTGGATTTTTCCAAACGACGACACAACCAGCCACTGGACGCGTGCTTCAGTTTGAAAGAGAAGACGTACCTAAACCGAGCGAAAGCATAGCATCGTTGGAAAAAGATCCAGCGATTTCGGCGACGGAAACGACGACTAAGTCGACAATGACGCCGCTCGCGGAGAAGCAGAAAAACTTGGCGCTTCTCAAAGAGTTGGCCGAAACGAGACGCATGATAAAAGAAGAGCGCGCAATGCGACTCCAAGCGGAGCAAAAGTTAGCAACCTAGATTTAGCACACGTATAGAAAACTTTGCATCCGCATGTAATATGAACTCATTATTTATTTTGTAACACTTCTTTTACTCGCTGCTTCCTTTTTCTCCTCTTCGCAAGTGCATCCAACGCTCTCTCGTATATTTTTGAAGCGTAAAAGTCATCATTCCGTTTTGTTGTAACATCACCGACGATTTTTCAGGAACGATTTCTTTAGCTAATTCAGATACCGCAAACAACGCAAACTCGCTCGATAAGTCGACGACGCAATCGAAACTAAACTTCCGAAACTCGACGTCGAATCGTTTCTCCATAAACGCCTCTCGCTTGTCGCTCGGAACGAACGCGAGCTCTTCAATCAACTTCACATTATCGACGATGTCTAATTTCACGTACACGACTAAATACGTCTCGAAATCCGCCCAACTGTACTCGGTCAACGTCTTCTGCTTGAAAAAGTTCTTTTCTTTCGCTTTCATGCGCTCTTTGATGCGGTTTTCGCTGTTGTTCCCGCCCATGTTCTCCCAATTCACTCTTTTCGCTTGCATTGGGTCAAACTTCTGTTGCTGTTTTTGTTCCCACTGCCATTTGCGATAGGTTTCGTGTTGGTCAATGTTTTCTTGTCTCAACCGTTCGTCTTCGTCTTCGCTGTCGACGTCTTCGACGTACTTGTCCCACTTGGCGTACGCTTCCGCGATGTTGGAAGATGTTATCGATGGTGGAGGTGACATTTTTAGAAAGCGATTTTTTTTTAAAGTGTTTGCGTGAAAGCGAGCGTTTTTTAGAAATGAAGAAATTTTTTCAATAAATTGTTTTTACAACACGCGCGAGAAAAAGTGATATTTTACGCCTCTGGCACGGTACTCTTCGGCGACGAGTCGTCTCCATCCACCCCATCCATGGCCGTCGCCGCTTTCGCAGAAGGCATCTCCTTCTCGCTCTCGGCGACCGCCTTGGAGACAATTGCGGTCGCTTTCTGCGACAAAAAGCTAAACGCGTTTGAAACCGCCGTGGTGGCTTTCTTCACCGCCTCGTTCTCGTTAATTTTTGACACGACGCCAGTGCTCGTGTTTTTCACCACCTCCCCAGCCGCCCCAGCCGTGGCGGAGACTTTGAATTTCTCGTCTAACTTTTGCGATTCCTCGGATATCTTCACCTTCATCGTCGCCGTCGTTTCCGTCAATTTTAACTTCTCGTCCACATTTTTGTACGCGCTATTGGTTTTCGAAACCACCGTCTCGGAAATTTTATGCTGCTCGTCGAACTGTTTGATCGCTTGACCGGCTTGCTTGGAAAACGTGATCGTTTTCGCCAAAATGCCACTCGCGATGGTCTCTCCTTTCGACAACTCCCCCGCGTTTAAACCTCCTTCCGCGCGTTTCTTCAACGCCTCCAAATCCTCCATCTCTTCGCTCGGAAATTGAATCTCCTCGATGCACAACGCGTGGTTCAACAGTAAACACCCGTTCAACAACAACGCCGCGGAGACTGCCTCTTTTTCCTTGAAATCAATCGTCGCGCGTTTCGTGTTGTTCAGACCGTCTTTGACGACTAATTTCGAGATGTCCCCAGCCGTGGAGAAGAAATCGGACAGGTCTGAGTCCTGCGCGGACGGGGAAATGTTCGTCACCTTTATCATAGAAAGAACATCATAAAAGAGATGATGATGAGAGATGATGATGAGAGATGAGTTTCCATTTTCAATCAGTCTCATTAAGAGCTCAAACAAACAAACGAACACACAAACAAACACACAAACGAACGAGAGAGAGAGAGAGATCACGCGCGCGTGATACACCTACCTGGACGGATGACATTTTCAATACTATAGAGCTCTCAATAAATGCCGCGTAGTTGTCTTAAAAATTGTTGCCTCGCGAGGAAAAAGAAAGAGGACAAAAAAAAAAAATTCTAAGACCCTAAACAAAAAAAGTTTGGTTGACTTTTCCAGCGTCGAAGAAGATCTCTTCAGAGTTGAAAAGACCGACAAAAACACAACACGTAACGACTTTTGTCTCTCGTCTATAAATACGAACAAGAAGATTACGACGAAGACGACGATGAAGACGAATGCGACGATTTCTTCCTCGATTATTGCGCTCCTGATGATGATGCTCTTCTCACACGCATCACACGCGGCGACGATCATACAGCAGAACGATACGGTCGCGCAATTGACGCTGGTGTATCGCGACTCGGACCCGGTGGAGTATTACGCCGAGGCCTTGGCGGATGTGGAAACTTTGGTACGTTTTTTTCTGTATCTCTTTTCTCTCTCTTTTTCTCTGTTTTCTCGAAGAAATGAACGACGCGGACAGGGAGAGATGCGCAAAAGTGCGTTGCAATCGCGCGAGGCGAGAGCGTCTCGCGTTGGTGGTCGTTATAATCGTCAGTCGTCGCGCGCGTCTTTTTCTCGACTCTCCATGGATGATGTTGATGTTGGTTTTGTGAGAAATTCGAAATTTCGCGCGGGAAAATAAAACAGCGCGCCGCGCGAATAGATACGATGATGATGATTATGATTATGATTATGATGATGCTGACGATTTTTATTTTCTCTCTCTCTCTTCATCTCTCTCGCGCACACACATACGCATTCAAATGCATTACACAGATGACCGTACGTTTATCGAATATTGAAGGAACAAACCCGAACCCGGATTTGTACGTCTCGTGCGCCGGGACGAATTACTCCTCCACAAAAACCGCGAGGACGGAGGGCGAAGCGGTGCAGTTTGTCGCTCCGGCGGGCGCCAGAGCGGATATACGAGTGGAGATCTTTCAGTCGGAGACCTTTCAATCGTCGAGCAACACGTGGTCGATTAGTACGAGAGTTCAACCGTACCAGCCAGAAACGGTATCGTCCGGGTTGCTTTACGAGCGATCTTTTCAAGTTGGATACAGAGATTATTATCACTTGGAAGTGCCGGAAGGATTGCATAAAGTGCAATACACGTACACGCCATCCCCGAAGGCGCAAAGTTCGTATCGGTCGTACACGGATCTTTCCGTGAGTGTACCCAAGAGCGACAACGCGGAGGATTATAAATTGTACGATAAGGTGGCAGGTGGATACAGAACAATGAAAGTCTACGACGACCAATCCGAGGTGTATAGCTCGCTCACTCGAGCTGAACACAAAGATATACGCTTTATTTACGGTCCTCGATTGGTCAAGATTTACGCCTCGGCTGGATTGGAGAACCCCACAATCAACCAAAATCTCGAAAATGGGGAGGATGGAAACGGTTTCATCAAGTATACGTTCATCGCGACCATCGAGAAAGCGGAGACGGCTTGTCACGACGTATCGATCGGCGCCATCGAATCTTCGAATACGCTCGACTATAACGACGCGAGATTTTACTCCATTCGGGTCGATCAGTTCGAAACGCTTGGCTTTACCTACGCTCAAATGGTCGTCGATGGTAACGTAAACGTACAAGCTTCGTCTTTGGCTGAATATCCAATGCACACTGATTACGGTATTGAATACTTTTATCGCGGCACGACGTGCTCGTCGCCAAAAACGTGCATCAAAACGCACAATTTTCGAGATTTGAATGAGATCGCCGCGGTCACCAAACCAGGTGCGTGCGCCGGGACAGCATCAGACGTAGAAGGAGCTCGCTTTATTCACTTTTCAGTCGAAGCTGCCGTAACGGTGAACACGGGAACGAGCGTATACCAGTTTTCCTTTTGGGGCGCCAAAGAAGGGTGCGGCTGGCGTCCGGATTGTAAATCGTGCGCCGCTGGAACCAATGACGATTGCTCCTGGTGCGAGTTGAGTTGCTTGGATCCACCGTGCCGAGGCTACTGCGCCAGCGCCTCGGAACTGCAATTGTCGACGTGGCCGGCGTCGAAGAAAACGTGCGAAGCGGAATTCAGTTGCCCAGCCAACGATTGTAGCGCGAAGTTCACGTGCAATGACTGCCGAGCCGTCAGTGGATGCGGTTGGTGCGCGGCGGAAGGCCAAAAAGGCGTGTGCGTTCCTGGCGATACGGAGGGACCTATTTATACCGAAGGTACCGGTGCAAAGCTCCCGCTCGGGGTATGCGGTAAGTGGGCTTTCGCCGGCGACGCCGACGGGTGCGACGAAGCGTGCGCGGTGCACGACAGACACCCCACTCCGTGCGAAGCATGTTCGCAAGAAACAAACTGCGGCTATTGTAAAACGAGCACTGTGGGCGGGTGTGTTGCCGGGAGCGGTTCGAGTTCGACGAGCGGTGAATGTCCGAGAGAAGACGCTTTGTGGGCGTCCACGATTGCGCAATGCGCGGCGAACGATCTCGAAAAAATACCCACGGGGAAAGAAATCAACGCCGATGGTTCCAATACTGAGATCAAGTTGGATAAAAACGCTCTGATTTGCGCTTTAGGATCGTGTCCGAGCGAAACTTTACGGTACGAAGTTCCGTCGACCGAAGATGGTCCGCGCGATATTCTGGCGACGATTCGAACGCTCGTGCCGAGCGATAAGAACCTCATCCTCGTGCTTGCATCCCTCGATGAGGTTCCAACGGTTGATAAATACATGGCCAAAGCGGTAGTGCCGCCGGTTGATCCGAACGGGGCGAACGACGCGTTGGTCTTACACTTTGGTTTGTGCGGAAACGCCGGAAGTAAGGTCTACTTTTCCATCGCATTTGACGAGACGCAATCGGGATCGGATGTCTTGGACGTTACTTTTAAACTCGAAGTTTTACCAGACACAATCGTCGTTTTACCGAGAAACGAAACCGGCTTCGAGGAGACGAAGACGTTGTTGACGTCGGACGCGTGGTTGTGTTGCGGTCAAAGTCGTCATTTTAGCATGCCGATGCCGCGCGGGATGAACTCGGCGCAAACGCACGTAAGTATCAGTCCGAACAATCCCTCTCAAATAGCGTTACTCTCGAGAAGAGGCACGTGCCCTTCGCTCGGCTTAGCCGACGTCATCGCAAAAAACGGGACGGTCTCGTCCGAGATGGAAACGACGGAAGATTTGTGGTACGTCACCGTCGTGGCAAATAATTCGGGCGTCGGCTACCAACCTTTTAGGCTCTACGGTTGGAGCAGTGATATCCCGACTGAAAAAAACACTTGGTTCGAGAAATACTTTTGGTATGCTTTTGGAAGCGGATGCGCAGCTCTCTTTCTCTTCATCCTGGCTTGTATCCGATCCTATCGCATCAAATCAAAGTACAAAAAACGATTGAACGACCAAGTCTCCAACGCGTTGGCTATGCACAAATCTTTCAAAGGTTTCGGCGACGTCGAAAACGCCGAAAACGCCGTCGCGGTCATTCAAGCGGCGTCTGAGGCGGAAGAGCAGTTGGTTGATTTGATCATGGACTTGCAAACGAAAGTTCAAGTGCTCGAGGAAGACAGAATTGCCAAAGAGGACGTCGCTCGCATGACTGGCGGTGCGAAGAAAAATAGCAACAAATCGGCTCGCAAACCGCCCAAAGGAGGAAGCGCGCCGAGTTTAGCCTCGGTGGAAGAAGATAACATCTTGGACCCGATTTCGCCGTCTGTCATAGATAAGAGTAAAAAACTCGTCTCTGACTGGGATATCTCCGGCGCAACAGGCGAAGGTGCCCCGTCCGGCGCGAAATATTCCTTTGAGATTTTATGTCCGGACGGCTCCATCATGGAAATCAATCGAGAACGACAAACGCTCGGTCGCGGCGTCGCGGGCATTTCGTCCAAGAAAATCTCCCGCGAACAGTGCATGGTATCCGTCGATTTCAAAACCGGCGAAGTAGAAATTGAGACGCTCGGTAAGAATCCAATGGCGAGTAAAAAGCCGGGCATGTCCGTCTGGGAAGCCTTAGATTGCGGCAAGCGAAGGGACCTCACCAGCCAAGATAAATTTATGTTGCTCAGCCCAGACGCGATGTTACGCGAAGGCATCGAAGAAGAAACCGCGTTCGTGTTTACTCTCAAGGTTTCGAAAAACCCACTGAGACAGGTGTTTGGCGCGGATTCGACGGATAGACCTCCTTTACCGCCGTCGCAATCGCCGAGCCCTTCGCCCTCGCCGCTCTCTAGTTAATACTACTACTACTAAGAAGAACCAACAACAACTACGACGACACGAAGAGAGAAAAGGAAGAAGAGTTTTTTATGTAAATAGCGCGTTTATATATACATATACCACCACTGTGTAACATCAAATCCACAAAGTTACTTTAAAATCGTAATAAAAGTAGAAATACCATTCCGACAACGCAGCGCGCGATACGAGGACCACCGCTCGCGCTTTGGCACTCTCGCTTCTCGTACAATTTTTTTTCCCGCCAAAATTTTCCTTTTTTTAACAACCTCTGTCTCATCACACAACGAACTCAATACACTCGACACACCGCAGACGCACGCCTTTAAAGCTTCGTGAGCTTTTGGCCTTGAAAGAGGAGGAGGACGTCTCTCCTTTTGTCGTCGTCGCGGATATAAGAGAATTGCAACTTTTTGCGACGACGACGTGTACTACGACGACGGAGGAAACGGACTTTACTACTACTGCTACTAAAGCGAAGTTGATGAGAACGACGACGACGGAGATGATGTCGTCGCAAAATCATCATCATCGAAAGTCGAAAAAACGCCTCGACTCCGCGGGGAGGACATCTTTTTGCGACCACCTCGGCTTAGCCGAACAAATCCACCGAAAATCTCTGGACGTGAAAGAAATGCATCAGCTATTAGTGGAACGGTTGAAAGGGATGAACCATCATCACCATCACCATCGAGAGGAGAAGGAAGAAGAAGAAGAGATGGGAGGAGAAGAGATGGAAGGAGACGATCGGCTTTTCTCAGGAGCCGCTTCTTGGCCAGAAAATGGTCGAAAAGAGCAGAACGCCGAGGAGGAGGAAAATTTTCCAGCGTCTATCCGTTCTTCTTCTTCTTCTTCTCTGTTCATGCACTCGCCGATGACGAGTTTAAGCAACGCCGGAAGACGACAGAGCAGCAACCGAACAACGGGTTTTAGCGCTGAAGAAAGAATAGAAGAAGATAATAATACTAATACCACCACGCGCGAGGAACAAGAAATGATCAAGATGTTGCGAGAGTCGAAAGCGCAAAGGAGCGCGGCGGAGTTGATGATGTTAGAGGAAGAGGAGGAGGAGGAGGAGGAAAAGGAGGAGGAAGATATTTTCGCGACGAACCACCTGAGGATGGAGGAGGAGGGAAAAACGATGGCGACGACGACTGTGATGTCTACGAGTAGTAACGGTACCGCCACTCCTACCACCAAGAAGAAAAAATCCGCCGCCACGGAAACGGATTACTTAATCGACATCGAAAATTTGAAGAAAGAACGCAACGCGTTAAAGCGAGAACTCGCAGAGCTCGGGGAAGATGTGGAATATCATCGAATGGCCTCGGCGGCGAGCAGAATCGAGTGCGATAACAACGAAGACGAAAAGCAACGGTTGGAAATTGAGGTGCAAGATTTAGAAATAGAAATAAGAGAGGTGGAGAATCGATTGGCGCAAGCGAGAGTGGAAATGCAACACGCGGACCAAGAGGCGAGTTGTAAGATTTCGTTTTTGAAAGAGTTGGACCACGAGCAAGGTGAAGCGGAGAGAGAGTTGGAGCATTTGAAGGAGAGTTGTTTAGAGGAAGAGCGGAAGATGGAGGAAAAACTCGCTGAGAGAGAAGCGGTGGAGGAAGCGTTGCACAGTTTGAGAGGAGAGTTGGAGGAGGAGAAGATGTGGAAGGCACAGTTTGTAGACGAAGTGAGAGAGGCGGAAAGACAAGCCGAAGAGGCGACGACGGCAATGAAAAACGCGAACGAAAAGACGCGAATAGAGAGGAAGAATTGCCAGTTGTTGGATCAAAAGAGACGAGCGTTGGCGAAAGAGTGCGAGAAATTGTTGGAGATGAAGAAAGATTTCGAGAATTTTTTGGAAGTGAAGACGAGAGAAGACGTGTTATTGCTCGATGAAACAGAAGAAGATTTTCCAGTCGTGAACGACGAAGAAAAAGATCAAGAAGAGGAGGAGGAGGAGGAAGAAGAGGACGACGCGCCGAATGGATCGCCGTCCTCAACATTTTCGACGCCGGGAAAAGATTCGGATTACACGCAATACTCTCCAGACTCGCCGTTACCTCCGCAACATCAAAAAAAGTACTCCTTTAAGGAAGAACAAGAAGCGTTTACGCCGGGTGGATCTGTGAAAACGTCCCCACGCGTAACCGCGCTCATCGAGAAGGCGGCGAAATCGCCTCTCAGAGCAAACGTAGGAAACGGAATAGTAGTAGAAGAAGAAGAAGAAGAAGAAGAAGAAGAAGAAAGAAGGGTAAACGTTCGACGAAGACAACAACCACAACCACAACCACAACAACAAGATCACCTCCTCTCCCCGTGGTTGATGACGTTCGAGGACACGCCTCCAGAAAAGAAACGAAACTTGATCGATTTGAAAACGCCTCCGGCTCCTCGGGAGGAGTCGTACGAGTCGGTTCGATTACAAGCCGAGTTTATCAAAAGGCAGCAAAACGCAGCCGCCTTGGAACGGAAAAAGCAAAGTAGAAGTAGCGGTAAACCAAAGAAAGTAAACAACAGCGACGACGCCGAAGATCAAAAAGAACAAGAGCTCTTCGCTTTACGCGAAAAGCTCGAAACGCAAGAGCGGCGCTTGCGCCAACTCGAAGCCGTCACCGCGAAGAGCGCCTCCTCTTTGACCGTACCAAAACAACATCGCTCTCAACAACAACAACAACAACAACAACAACAACGCGCGACGACGACGACGAAAATAAATCGCGAAAACGAGGAAAAGAAAATCGAAGCTCGAGTTCGTTTACTCCAAGCTTTGCGAATAAAATGAAAATGAAATAGTTTATTATTAGTAAAAACAGAGGATATAGACACGTTGTAGTATTGGGGTAGAGAGTAATCTTATTAAAATATCAAAAACTCTGATGTTCCCGACGTTTCGTATCATCATGTTCCAACGTTAGAGAGACAAAATCGCTCCTTTTTACAGCGATTTTTCGCCAGCAAGAAAGAACAAAAAAAAACAAAAAGAAGAGATCACCACACGGACGCGCAAGTAATCGTTTAAACGACGAATACTCTATTATTCCTCTTAAACTCCTCCGTTTGATCTTTCCGAGAAGAAGAGTGAACACTCACACACATAAACACAGAACACTTTATTAAACGCGCGCGCGCTTTCGAGTATATACATATAAACACTACGAGAAGAAGAAGAAGAATGTTCGGAGGACGGAAAAATTCCGCGAGCAACTCGGAAGCCTCCGAGTCCGATTTTCAGTCCGCCGACGATGCGAGATCGCAATCGCAATCCCGGTCGATTATGTCCGCGAAATCCGCGCAAAGTTCGAAATACGACGACGCGGACGAAGCGTTCGACGCCGCGAAAATGAAGAAAGGGAAAGGGAAAGCGGTGAAAGCCGATCCGGGGTTGATGGACGAAGAAGAGAACATGAGCGATAAGAGTTCGCAGTCGTCGCAGCAAGAGAAGCGAGGAGGCGTGGCTGGATTGTTTCAAAATCCGTTCCGAAGGCGCCCGTCGGTGGACGGACCGCCTCCGAATACTACCACCAGTAATAACAACAACAATCCGTTCCAAACGAGCGAGGCGATGGCTGCGCTTAACGCGGCCATGTCGGACGACTTTACCGCCGAAGAGAAGAGAAAGTTCCGCGAGCAGTTCAAGGAGAATTCGAAATACAAACCGCCCGAGGACAGCGAGGACCCGACGGTGAACGAACAAATCGCCAGGGAGGTTTTAGCGAAGGCAACGTCGAAGAGAGCCGCGCAGAAAGCGAAGCAAAACGCGAAAGCGAACCCGACGATGGACATGATGATTAGAGACGCGTTGGTGAAAGGTTTCGACGTGGATACCATGCGACGATTGCCGCCTCCGCAAGAGTTGGGCATCATCAAAGGTTTCATCGTCGTCGACGACACCAAGAGCAAAAAGTATCCGATTTATAAATATTACGTTCACGACGAGCAAGGAAAATACGATAAATTGGTCATGTGCTGCCAAGAGGAGCAAACGTTAGCGAAAGTGAAAATTGGTAAGAGATACATCTTTTCGACGTGCACGAACTTTAAAGCGGAAGGGGAAGATTACCTCGGGAAAATGTCAGGGAACTTTTTAGGCTCTCGATTTACCGCGTACGACCAAGGCGAGAAGAAAAGCGACGAGGTCGAGGAGGAGTATGAGCGCAGAGTCGTCACGGCGATCGTGTACGAACCGACTATTTTTACTCTGGGCGGAAGCTACCGAAAGATGACGTGCCTCGTCCCAACCTTATACAAACAAGACAAGAATGGAAAAGCGCGATTGGAAAAGTGGGAAGCGATGAGAGATATGAGACACATGCGATTATTAATGTCCAAGGTCCCGGAGTATAGAATGTTTGACGGGCAGTGGCATTTCTGCTACAAGTACGGCGGCCGCGTAAAGATCCCGAGTAAGAGGAACTTCCAGTTGGTCCGAGACAACAACGAAGACGAAGTAGTCATGTTGTTTGGTAAATTGGCGCACAACGTGTGGGCGTGCGATTACTCGCACCCGTTGAATGCCTACCAAACCTTCTGCATAGCGATGAGCGCAATGTCCGAAAAGTTAGCTACGAAGTGGTAAGAAGAAGTGAGGAGAAGAGTGAATATCTTTGCGGTTCGAGAGCGAAGAGCGAAGAGCGGCGAAGATCATCTATGCATATACCATAACCACACGCGAACACACACACACACACAGACATCTTGTATTATTTTAATAAGAACATATATACCATTATATATACCTGGTACACACATACATACATGCTCGGTAACTAAAAAAGCCTCCCGCGTTCTTTCTTTCTTTACTTTTTCCACTGCTCGAATTTCTTACATCGAATAAAGACGCACACGAGGAAGTGAGCGAGCGAGAGAGAGTGTGTGCGTGCGCGTGCGCGCGTGTGAGAGAGAAACAGAGAAGAGTCTGAATTCATCATGTCCACCTCCCTCTCTCGCGTCAAGTCTCTCCTCTTCCCGCCAGTGACGAGCAAAACCATCTTCCTCTACGCGTTCGTCGTTCGCCTCGCACTCGTACTCTTCGGGCGAGTCCAAGACGCGCACCCGGCGTTCTTCTCTGGCGTTCGGTACACGGATGTCGATTACGACGTGTTTACGGATGCCGCGAGATATGTGTGCAACAACCAATCGCCGTACGAAAGAAACACGTACAGGTACACGCCTTTACTCGCGTGGATGTTGACACCGAACGTGTTCTGGTTCGCAGAGTTTGGGAAGGTTTTGTTCAGTCTGTGCGACGTGTACTGCGGGAAACTGGTGCACGAAATCTTGCGAAAACGAAAATGTTCGGAGAGTTTTACCATTCAAATGACCGCGCTGTATCTGTTTAATCCTCTGACGATGGCGATTAGCACGAGAGGGTCGTGCGACGCCGTCGCGAACGCTTTAGTGTTGTTCTCGTTGAAGAGTTTGATGTTTGGGACGATATTGAATTCCGCGGTGAGTTTTGGGTTGGCGGTACATTTTCGGATGTATCCTGTTATATACATTGTGCCTCTGATTGTGGCTCTGGACGTACAGTATCACGTGAATTGGAACTATTACGGCGGAGGAAGTGGAGCGAAGTTGGAGAGAAGCGGGTGTAAGAGTAAAAGAGAAAGATTGCCGTCGTCCGGAGTAGGAGATGATCAAGAGCTACAGCAGCAGCAACAGCAACAACAAAATAAAGTAGCAGCAAAAAACAATAGCGATCGCCAATCGATGGCGATAGAAACAAAAGAAACCAGACGACTGCGAAGAGCGCGCGCGTTAGCTTCGAAAAGTGCATTCGGCGCCAACGGATTGTTCAACATCGCTCGACTCTTGTTTGCGGGCATCTCCTTCACCGCTTTCGCGTTCTCAACGTTCGCGTGCTACTGGAAATACGGCCAAGCATACCTGAACGAGGCCATCTTGTACCACTTCTCTCGAAAAGATCCGAGACACAACTTCGCGCCGAACTTCTTCAGCGTTTACCTGGACACCGCCATCGAAGACGCCGAATCCGATTTCGGCGCCTACATCCTCTCCAGATCTCTCACCAAAGCGTACGCCTTGGCGAGCAAAATCACCCAATACGGCTTAACCGTCCTCATCGGCATCGCGTTCGCGTACGACCTTCCTTTCGCGATGTTCGCGCAAACCTTCGCGTTCGTCGCGTTCAACTCGGTGATCACCTCGCAATACTTCGCCTGGTGGTGCGCTTTACTCCCGATCAGCCTCGCCACCTTCGACTACTCCAACCGCGACTCCGCCGCGCGCGTCATGAGCGCAACGATCACTTGGATCGTCAGCAAACTCGTCTGGTTAAAAAACGCGCACGCTTTGGAAATGTCGGGCGAAGAAAACGGCCACTTCAACGCATGGGCGGCGAGTTGCGGCTTCCTCTTCGCCAGCGCGAACGCGTTGCGCGCTCTCGTATCAGAGCAGAGAACGAAGCGAGTCTTCGTCAGAGGAAAAGTATACACGTTGGAGAAAGAACCACGAGTAGGAGGAGGAGAAGATCATCATCATCACGACCACCAATCCTTCAACGCGGGTTTTGGTGGTACCACCGCTCCAGAAGGTAGTATTTATACGTAGTTTTTAGTTATTAAAGTAAAGAGCAAGACTTCTTGGTTTTAGACTGTCCAAGAAGATAAAAACTTCTTCACAAAATTACGCACAAAACACTTTACTTTCCTCCTCTTTAAATGTCGTCGTTACTCTTATCCGCATCGTCGACGACGAGTTTCAGAGCCTCCTCGGCGTATACTTCTTCATCCTCTGGACGTCAACTTCTTTACGCGTCGTCGTTTAAGAAGAAAGTGACTCACGTTGTTGTTCCAATCGAAGCCGCCAAGGCGAAAGAACAACTCGCGCCGAAAGCTTCGAACAAGAAGAAACAACAATCGTCCTCGAAAATGGCAATCGATAGTGGTGCAACAACACAAACGCCGGATTTCTTACACGTTTCCAACGCGGTCGTCTCTTCGCAACCGTTCGCGTTCGTGGTTGGTTTTGTCGGCGCGATTGCGATTGTCAAAGCGCACAAAAGAGACAAAACGAACGCGTTGCGCAAGACGAAAGCGGTTCTGAGATACTTCGACGCGAAAGGCGCGGCGGAGGTGATTCGAACGTTATTTGCAGCCGCGGAGTGCGATTACGAGGATTTTAGATACAAATTTAACATGGTGGAGAACAAGCCGACGATTGAAAAGCAACATCCGTTGGATAAAGAACGCGGGTTGTTTAAGCAAAATCTGGATAGGTTGCCGATTTTAGAACACTCTGGGATGTCTGTGGGACAATCGAAAACGATCGAACGGTACGTGGCGAGAGATTTAGGTTTGTACGGTAAAAACATGGCGGAGAGTTGGAGAATCGACGCGTTTGCAGAGCACGTGAGAGATGTTAAAGACGCGTGGGCGAAAGTGAGAGGGAACCCGTTCGCGCCGCCGGACGACGACCAGATTGCAAAGAAGGAGAAATGGTACAACGAAGACATGACAAAATGGTGCGAACGACTAGAAAAAGTGATTGAAAATGGTGAGGAAGGGTTTGTGGTTGGTGATAAAGTGTCATTGGCGGATGTGGTTTTGTACGTGACGATGACGCAAACGTTCGACGACGCCGCCAGAGCGGAGAAAGCGAGAGAGAGTTGCCCGAAGATGAATAAAGTGATTGAAAACGTGGAGAATTTGCCAGGCATTCAGACGTGGTTGGCGAGTCGACCGGAGAACCGATTTTAACGATGCGTAGACGACGATGGTTGTGCCGAGGGTGAGAGCGAGAGAGAGCACGAGTATCACCAGATTATTTATTTCTTCTGTTTTAACGCACGTTCAACTCAGGTATTTTTATTACTTTTAAATAGATTCTCTTTAATAATCAACATCCAACGACCCGCCTAAATCTCCAGACCCACCCATGTGATCGCAATCATCGTCGTCGTCATCGTCGTACCCCCAACTACCTTTTGGTTTCTTCGGCGCGACTTTCGCGGCGTCCACGATGGCGTTGATCTCCTCCAGCGATTGCAGCTCCTTCAACATGTCCCCATCTGCAGGCCCGGGTTGCGTGTTTCCAAGCGGCACATTCGGCGACAAATCGTGCCGAAACCACGGGTGCATATAAATATCCTCAATCGACGCTCTCTTTTTCGGATCGGTCACGAAAATCTTCCCCATCAAATCCTTACACTCTTCGCTCAAAGAACTCGGAATCTCCGTCGTGCCGCTCAACACTCTTTGCATCATCTTATGACTACTCCCGGGATCTTTCGGATCTTGAAACGGATATCTCCCAACCAACGTCACGTACAACAACACCCCGCACGCCCACACGTCACTTGCCTGTCCATCGTACGGTTGCACTCCGGCGTACACCTCGGGCGCGATGTACGCCGGCGTCCCGATTTGCGTCTTTGGCTGCGAATCAAACCCACCTTTGCTAAACCCAAAATCGCAAATCTTCAGCGTCGGCGTCTCGTTCAAATCCACCAGAGTGTTTTCTAGCTTCAAATCTCTGTGTGAAATCCTCATGTTGTGTAAATACTCCACTCCGCTGATGAGATGTTGGAAAAAATACCTCGCCTGCGACTCGTTAAACTTCCCTTGCTGTTGGACGTAACTGAACAGTTCGCCTCCGCCGACGGCTTCCATCGCGACCGCTAAATGCGTCGGCGTGAGTAAACACTGCCTAAATTTCACCACGTTTGGATGGTTCAAGTTTCTGTGGTTCACAATTTCTCGTCTCACGTGTTCGGTGATCTTATCGCCTCGTTCGATGTATTTAATCGCGTATTGTTTGCCCGTAGATTTTTCCCTCATGAGTTTCGTCAACCCGTACGAGCCGGATCCGAGAAGTTTATCGTTCACGGGTTCGTACGTGGAGTCGTGGAGGTTTTCGTTTATTTTGTTGTTAGTATTCGTGTTGTACGAGGTTGACGTCATCTTCGTTATCTTTTCTTTATCTCTTCTTTCTCTTCTTTCTCAGCGCGCAGCTCTTCGATATTCTTCTTCTTCTTCTCGCAGGAGTAGGGGATTTTTGTTGTCTGATGTCCCAACAAATGCTTTCCTCTATCGATGAGAGAAGAAGAAGAAGAAGAAGAAGAACAACACTCTCGAGAACAACAACAACAACAACAACAACAAAAGGAGAGCCCGAGAGAGAGCGTGGGAGGAAGTACCCGCTGAGAGAGCGAGCAAACGCGAGCGAGCGAGTTTAGAGCGAGAGAAAGAGAGAGAGCGCTTTTTTAATGGAGAAAGTACTTTTGTGTTACGAGTACCATTGCAAACAAAAGGGGGCAAAATACGAGACAAAATGCCTTAAAAACCAGACAGAGACAGAGAGAATAAGAAAAGAAGAGGAAGAGGGAAGAGGAAAAAGAGGGATTTTCAATTTCTCTCTGCTTTTTGTCTCTTCTCTCTTTCTTTTTTTTCTTTTTTTTTCTTTTTTCAACTGTTTTCGAAGAGGACAAACTTCTTTTTCCAACGTTTTTTTTTTAAAAGGTGGTTTTGTGCAAATTACATGCGCAATTTCTTTACATTTAGGCGCGCGCGCTTTATCGAGCGACGACACTTTACCAGAGAGAGAGAGAGGGAAAGATGAGCAGCACCAGCGCGTCCTCCGAGGAAAGCGCAGGTGGTGGTGGTGGTCGTGGTCAGTACGGGGGTGCAAACATATCCTCCCCTGCGTCAGCGACGCCGTATTATTCTCACCAATCGCATATTTTGCAGCACCAAGTCGGAGTTGACTTTCTCTCGTCGTTTCAGCTTCAGCAAACGCAGACGCAGCAAAACCCCGCGGCGCAACAAACGCGAGGGGAACAATCTTCGACGAAACTTTCTTCTCCTTCTTCGCTCTCGTTGAGTGGTGGTCAAGGTGGTGGTTCCGGGCAGCAACACGCGCAGTCGTCATCATCGCCGCAACTGCAGCAACAACAGCAACAGAAGGCGACGACGACGACGACGACGCAACAACAGTCTCAACAATTCTTTTCGCACGTGGTAGCCGCTGGGTGGTGCGCGCAAGCCGCGGAGAATAATCAAATCATGGGCGAGCTCGGGATGCGAGCGTATTTTAACCCGTACGGTATCGCCTTGTCCGGGTGGGATATCGATCATCCTTCGCACGAAAGTCAAGAAATAGAGCCTTCGAGGTTGAACGAGTTCGCTTCGATCGATGACGTGCACACGTCCTCGGAACAAGAAGGAGGATATAACATGCGGTTCCACCCAGATCCAGACGCGAGAGAGGCGTATGGTGGAGCGATGTCGCTGAGAGAACTGTCCGATGCGATCGATTGGCACGACTGGAACTGCCGGGACGTGTCGCTCGCGGCGAAGGACCGGTCGTTTACGCCGCCGTATTTAGGATTGTTGAGAGGGTATTTGAACGCGTATTTCTTACGGTTAGTGGAAATTGGAAGAGTCATTCAGTGCTTTTCCGACGAAGGAAGAGCGGTGTTCGTAGCTTTCCACACCGGGTTGTTGACGAAGAAGGAGAAGAACGAGTTGTATTGCGTGTTGCAAGCGAGAGAGGTTTTGGGAGGCGCGAGCGGTCAAACGCAGCGCTATCAACAACATCCGTACGAGCTCGTCGCGTTTGTGACGAAAGATCGATTGAGAGATCCAAACATGCCGTGGAATTACATCGAGCCTTTGATGCGCGCGCCAGATCCGGCTATCTTTTACGACGATCCTTTAGATTTGGTCTACGACGCGCACGCCGCGTTGGACGTGGACGCCTCTTTTTGGGAACAGTTGGACGATTTATCGTTGGTGAGTTCATTTTTGCCGAAGAATCTTTTGAACTCGCAGTATTTGCGAAGAATATCGGCGAAAGAGGCGATCAATCGAGCCGAAAGAATTTGCAAGTTGGATCCGAAGCAAGCTGCTTTGACGTTTACGAGATTATACGGGCCTCGGCAACCGGGGGAGACGCGCATGGTCCTTCCTTTGACATTTATCGATCACGAAAGCTATAACGCTTTGAGTAGCGATGGTGATAAAAGCGCGTCTTCGACATCAATTGTTCCTTCTTCTTCTTCCGGAACATCTTCTCTTCAAATTGGAAACTGCGCTTTGATTTGTACGTTCATGAAGTCAAAGCGCGGCGTGAATCGCGCGTATCGAGCCATCGGCTTGCAATCTTTAGAAAGCGCCTTCATGGAAGCGCGGATTATCGGTTCTGTCGATCAGCCATGGTTACGTCGAGACGGCCCGAAAGCACCGTCATCGCAACTGCAACGACCGAGAACGGCGACGGGCGGGGCGGAAGAATACAGCGCGCAATTCGAAGCGACGTTGAAACAGTTGCAAGCCGTGCAAACTTCGCGCGCCGCCGCCGCCGTCGCGGTCACCGCCTCTTCGAAGCATAAAAAGCGAGATCAACGGCCAATGTCTCCGGGGACACCAGATGGGCAGCACATTTCGTATTCGTACAAGTATGGCGCGAAGAGATCTCCGGTATCTCCGGTTGAGATTGAAGAAGACGAAGAAGCGAGAAAAGAAAGAGAAGAAGAAGAAGAAGAGGAAGAGGAAGAGTATGTCGCTCGATCGAGCGAAAGAAGAGCGGAGATGGCCTACGCGAATGCGTTAGTTCCAGTTACTCCTGGAACTGGGAAACCACCTTTATATGGCACCGTGGTGGCGGCAGCGGCAAAGCAAGCGAAAATGCACGAATGGATCGAGCCGCGCAGTGCGATTAAGAAGCAACAGCAACAGCAAAAGAAACGCGCCGCGGCGCCGGACGAGGAAGATGTAAAGGTGAAGGGTAAGAAAACATCAACCTCTCGCGTGGCCACCTCTGCCGCGACCGCTCCATCGTCTGGAGGGTTTACATACGAAGGGCCGAAAGTGAACATTCCGAATTTGCCCGAGAACGTCTTAGATGAGGTCTACCAAGCCGCTGGTTTGGACGTATCGTATTCAGATATCAGAGACGTGAAGGAGATGCCGGAGAAAGATCGACTGGACTACCTGAAGCGCCAAAAGAACGCGCATAAACTTGCGGAAGAGATTGTTTTAAAAGAGTTAGCGCCGTTCGGAGAAATTATCGACGTTACCGTCAGGCCGACTAAACACGCGGCGGATCAAATGTATGCGGTCGTGACGTTTAAGAAATGGTACGATCTCGAGGCCAAGGAGACCATCGAGAGCGGCGGCTTATTCACGGTTGAAAATTTTTTCAACAACGAAGGAAAAATTGTCATGCGCAAGAGCGAACGAGATTTTGGCGCGCCGGCGAAGAAGAAGATTGACATTTCTCCCGCGGGTGCTGTATTGGGTGAATTTATGGGTACTAAGAAGATGCTCGACGCCGATGAAGATGTGCGACCGCCGGTGGAGCCCAGATCGGGATGGACGAAAACGAAGCACTCGAGTATTTCTGGCCAGCGCTTGTATCAAGGGAACTGTGGAAAATGCGAAAAGACATGCTTTGTGCCCTTCATGCCAATAGCTTCTATGCCCATTCCAAAGTGTTCGCAGTGCATGAACGAAGAGATGCGAAAGAAGTAAACAGAGAGAAAGAGAGAGAGATTTACGCTTGCGGCGGAAGGCTCAAGCGTAGAGTGAGAAAGGAGGATGGGAAGAAAAAGAAGAAAAAAAAAGTTTTCATAAAAAGTAGTTACACATATACACATACAACAGCATCTATTCGCGCGCGCAAATCCAACACCACCACACACTCATCCATACATTTATATCATTATTATGTTTTTCTATCGGCTCAAGTTCTCTTGAACTTCTTCTTTCGAGACTTCAACCTCTTTAATCTCTTCGTGCACGTCGTCGTCTAATTTCATTTGTGCCTCGGGCACTATCGTGCTCTGCACGGACTCACCGGGGACGATGCATTCCGTCCGCACGTCTTCGCACTCGTCGTCTTCTTCGGGATAGTACCTATCTTTGCCAATTTGCTTGACGAATCGATTGAATAATTTCACCACCGCGACATCCGGCGTCAACAGTTTAATCGCCAACGATTTCTTCCCTCGCGAATTCCCGAGCTCAGTTTTGATCTTCCTCACCACCCCGGAAGCGGCCACATCGGCCGGTTCTGCCAACGCGTTGACGAACATTCGTCCTTGCTTGCCAAACGCGTACCTCCCACTGGAAATTAAATCCGTAAACACCATCCCTGGACTGACCGTGTGCACTTTAATCATTTTATCTTTCATCTTTTCGTTCGAACTCATCTCTTTGTTTAACGTTTTCGTCAGTTGGCTCAATCCGGCTTTGGTGAATCCATACGCGGCGTATTTTCTCGTTTCCATCCCATCCGATCCCGCTCCTTCCATGTTAAATATGTGATATCCAATAATATTCTCATCCTTCTGTGCCGCCATCGTTCTCATCGCTTCTCGACAACACAGCAACGTCCCAAGCGCGTTCGTCTTCACCACCTCTTCGATCGTGCTCGGATCCTGATCGATGATATCGTTGTACTCGTACCCGTTCGTCCCGGCGTTGTTGATCCAAAAATCAATCCCACCAAAGTTTTCTACGCAATATCTCGAGAGTTCTGATACTTGCTCGTGATCGCACACGTCGCACGCGATCCCGCACACGTTTTCCATGCCGTATCTCGCGCGCAACTCGAGGACGACATCGTTCACATTCGCCTCTGAACGAGAAGTCACGCACACTCGATCGCCTTCCTGTAAAAATTGGTTGGCGAGTTCGTAGCCTAAACCTTTCGTGGACCCGGTAATGAGCACTCGCTTTTGACTCATTTGATATTGTTGTTCGTTTTCTTCTTCTTTTTCTGCTCTTTTCGCCGTCGTCGTCGTCGCCGTTCTCGCGGACGTTGATGAAACTTTTCCTCCGTGTCGTCGTCCGATTGGATTAAATCCATCATCGGCGGATGAAACTCTTCTCGCCATCGCGCTCGACGACGTAAACGATGTCGTCACCTTCCCGCGTCCCGAAGATCTGTTCGTGATGATTGCATTTTTTGCCGCCGCTGATGCCTTGGGAGTTGACGACATCATCATCATCATCATCTTTGTTGTTGTTGTTGTTAATATGTGCGTGAGATGATATTTTTTCTGCCGCCTTTTAGACTTACGTTTGATGAGATAAATTACAACTGCCGCTGCTCGGCGTGCGTTTGCGCTCGTGTTTATTATTAGTATATCTTTCTTTCTAATTGCTCATTAATTTTCTCCCGACGAGCAGATCTCTGCTCTATTGCTCGTCTCTACCGCCGCTTCTTTTTTCTCCTCCTCCGCTGGGTTGTTGTTGCTGCTTTTGTTGTTGTTGACGTTGACCCCCGTCTTCGGTCTCCTCTCTTTGCTCTTGTTGTTGTTGTTGTTGTTGTTGTTGTTGTTGTTGGTTTCCAGTTTGAGCAGCAACAGCGCCGGGTTGCTGATTGGCCAACAACTCGCGAACGACCGTGCTGTTTGGCCAAAATGATTTCACTTCTTTTGCCTCGTTCTCTGATAACTTTCCTTCTTTTAAAGCTTTCAACACGTATCGCTCCCATTTTTTGTGGTCCAACGTTTTGAAATCTACGTTTTCTCTCGCGATGATATCGACGTACACTTTCAACTTTTTCAACTCGTTATCGGTCGCTCGGCTCGTGTGCGCGTTTCGAAAGGGTTTAATTTTCAACCCGGAAGATGGGTTCATGGCGAAGTTTCTGCGCAAATCGTCGAACATGATGGTATTGCTGGAATCGTACCCTCGCTCTTGGCTCCACGGTTGCGCCCAAATCCATCCGAGCGGTTTGCAATTGAAAATGCCTCGTTCTTTAGTTTGGACGGTAATCATAGATCCAGAATCCACTAACGCTAAGATCTTATAGCTCGGATGCGATAACACACCTAATTCTTGCATTTTCGTTTTAACCCATAACATGCTCGTCGCGCTCCAGATGACAATGTCGTACCTCTTATACGCGCTCGACAAAAAATCGTGCAGATACGGCCTCGCCAACTCTTGCGCGTTCTCACCCGGCGTTCGGTGGTCAAATAACGTGTAATCGATATCCAAAACCAACAATTTCTTCCCTTCTCTCGTCTCGTTCAACGGACTCAACCCTTTATACTTCTCCACCCTCGCCGCTAACCTCGCCACGTACACCGGATCCGCGTAACACAACAAAGGCTCCGAATCCAACACGTCGCTTTCGAAATCATCCAAAATCTCCGGCGCTTTCTCCAGCATTTCCTTCTCCAAATTCTTCAACTCAGTCACATCTTTCGTCGATTTCCCTAATAACATCACTTTATTCGGCAGTTTCCCCAAGCTCTCGATCGACGCTTCGTCCGGCGCTAAGTGTTTTCCGAGCTTCAAATTCGGCATCTTTTGATTCATCGGCTCGATGCCGGTTTCTCGTTCAATTTTTCTTTTCAGCTCACGAATGGTACTCCGCTTGGAAATTTCGATGTGGATTGAAGCTTTCCCGTGTTTAATCTCAATCGTCGTCGTCGAATCGTTCATGTTGTTGTTGTTTCGATGATCACGGTGGTCGTCGATGTCAACATCGATATCATCAACTCCTCCGCTCATTTAAGATATCCAAATCTTTATCCAAAATGGAAACAACGAACCGTCGCTGCTCTCTCTGCGCGTTCGTTCTCTCTGAAAAGTCTTCGTATTATTACTGCGCGCTTAATTTGCTCTCCTGCGCTTCTTTTTCTTTCTTTCTCTCGTCGGTAGTAGTGGTGGTGGTGGAAGAGATCAGCGCAACGCGCAGCTTTAGCAGCAGCGAATACTAAAAGTGACGAGTGGAACGAAAAGATATCACTCGTCGTATTTAGGGGAAAAGAGACGTCACAAACACACTCTTTTGGCACTATCGCGCGC
>Ga0255773_10001059_pt1 | contig 28740 bp, 30 predicted proteins | sample 011ome_17_FD_179971 | JGI IMG/M metagenome (GOLD analysis project Ga0255773, IMG submission 179971) | Coastal salt marsh microbial communities from the Groves Creek Marsh, Skidaway Island, Georgia - 011502XT metaG (version 2) | ecosystem: Environmental > Aquatic > Marine > Intertidal zone >...
CATAACAAATTAAACTATTAACGTAGATATTCAGTTTAATAAAAACTTGAGTATTATTTACACTTATATTCTCGCAATCTTTAACAAAGTTTAAACAATCATTAGTATTAGATTGAATAGAATAAGTTAATTGCTCGACACTAGATAAATCAAAACTATGAAGATTAAAATATCTAGTTAGTTGACGCTTAGATCTAAGAACTTTTAAAGTATTAAAAGCACTTGAAGATATAAAAAGGTTTTCGAATTGTTTAAAGTTATAAAGTTTTCGAGTTTTTTTCTTTTTAACTATCATACTATTTAACCACCTTTCTAACCGCATAAGGTTTTAAATCGCTAAAAGTCGTTAGGTTGTTTGTTTCATCGCAAAACAATTCGATATCCTTACTGTCGTTGATATCATAACCACTTTGAACCGCTAAGATTAATTGAGCAACGATCTCGGGGTTTTCTTTTATTTCAGTTTCGAGTTTGCTTTCAGTGATCGCTGTTATTAAATCCATGAAACCAATTAAATCATCAGCGTTAATAGAATTATAATCGTTACTATAAAGATGATTATTATTTTCAATCACTGTTTCAGCTTGAGAGATTATTTCATGCCCTGTCTTAGAGTTTAGAGCGGTTTGATCGTATTCGTTCCGATATGAAACCGTCACACCGCTAGAATACGGTCTTGAAATAGTATTCCAATGATCGCTATAACTAGGAATAATTAAATCATTACTAAATTTTAGATTTTTATATTCGTGCCATGAACCTAAAAACTGAAACTTTTTTGAATAATTATCTAATAATAATATTCGACTATCACACTCAGATTGAGCGATACTCTCAACGCAATCGATAAACTTTTTATTTTTTAATAACTCGATTTTGTTTAACAACATCGGTCGCAAAATGTTTTTAGTGAAATAATAACTGTCGCTAAAATCATCACTTAAAAGCGGTGCGGGTAGGCGTGGGCTATTGTGCATAAGAAAGCAATCCGCTCGATCATTATCTTGGTTTAGCACTTGGAACGGGTGACAATTTTTATTATTAGTCACGCCCGTTGTAGTAATTCTAAAATGTAAACCAATTTGATCGCACTTTTTAAAATGCTCTTTACATACTTTTAGAATTTTATTTATTTTCTTAGTAAAGAATTTTTTAGCAACTATACGATTAGTATCTTTGTCTAAATACATTAAACCAAAACCGTCACTGTTTCGATCGAACGCTTGTTTTATTATTTCTTTACTTATGTTTTTGGGGTTGCCTTGAATTATAAGACACATACTAGACCTCTTTCTTTTTTTTGTTAGTTAATTAATACTATCTTTATAATGCAACTATATCGAAAATAAAACTAATTTTAGATAAAAAAACACTTGTTAATTTTGAGATGATCTCTATATAGATATTGTTGCATAATTACCACAATGTGATATTTATGACACAAAGTTAATTAATTAATCGCTGACCTTTGAACTAGACCTCATTGAGTTAGCGGTTAATTAAAACAAATTTAAAAGGGTGGATATATGTTTCAATTATTATCGTTTAGTACATTTTTTATGGGGTTAATTATGTTTTTTATATTCATTAATGATTTAAGTATTATGACCTTGATGGCGGTCACTTTTATAATCGGTGGTTTAATCGCACTTAGTCGATCAGCTTAACGACTTAAATTTTAAAAATCTACCCACCGCACCGCACAGAAAACTTGCTACCGCACCGAATAAAATCAAATACTTTTATTAATTTAAAATAAACTTTAACGACTTAATCGCTAACTTGGTCGAGTAACTACTCAATATATAATTAGTCGTTAAGATTTATTAACTATCAACAAGAATTTTTTTTAATGGTGTTTTACCTACACGAGTTGACCGCTAATCTCGTTAATATAATCAATAACAATGTTAATACTTAACGATAAAAATAAGCGGTTTTTGAATTTAATTTATTAATGTTAATACTGTTGCTACTGTTAATTTAAAAAATATCCTTAACGACTTATTTAATTTACTCGGTTGGTTTAAACGGTTTTAAAAGGTGTATTCGTTAAGAATTATTATGAATATTAAATAATAATTATAATATTAGTTTAGCCCGTAGGCTCACATATTTTAAATTTACTCGTTAAGGCTTAACGACTTAATCAAATAATATACAGCTCATTTTTTTTATAGTTTAGAATAATTCTAAAAAATGAAAAAATCAAAATCACTATCATAAGCCACAATTGCAAACTAAGAAAAGTTACAATTGCAAAATAACTTTAATGTTGACTTCGATATAGTATTGTTATAGAGATTAAAATTCAAAAGAAAGGGGGTAGATCAATGGATAATTATTTTACACATAATTTAAAACGATGGTTTCGTGCTTCAAGTAAAGTTACTTCTATGAGTGGCGGTAATGTATGTGGTTGTTGGGCGTCTCAATACCAACACGCACCACCAACAATATTAAATTAACAAAAGGGACTATTTTATGATACTAGTTACAAAAAGATATAAAGGTAGTTTCCTTTCGGTTTATTGGAGTTTAGAAAAATTTAATAAATCTGTTAAAATACCAAATTCTTCTTGGTTTTCTAAAAGTAGTCAAGGTGTTTATATTTATTTAGGCACTTGGTTATTAACTTTTATAAACGATAGAAGATAATAAAAATAAGTGTGTGATTGGCTTCACACTATAATAAAGAGACAATAAAAGAGGATAAAATGACAAGGAGTACAAACTTAAGAGGGTTATCACAAGGTCTAGAGCTGTTAAAAATCTTTAATCAGATTGACGACAAGGTTGATATAAGTTGTTACGCTATTTTCTTGTTAGTGTGTTTTCAAGAAAACATTAATAATGAAAATATTAAAAGTTACTTTCCAAAAATGGATAAATCTAGAGTTTCTAGATGTGTGCATATCCTTTGTGATGTAGCTAAAACAAGAAAAGACAAACAAGGGTTGGGTCTTTTAAAACAAGAAATCAATCCTGATGACTATAGACAAAGAACTTTAGCCTTAACAAATAAAGGTAAATCTGTTAAAGATAAAGTTAACAAGTTGTTGGGGTAAGAACTAACATAGGAGGACTTATGCTCGACAGAACAGTAACGGTACAACAAGCTATAACGGAAGTATACAACATGGAATGGTCAAGACAAAAGAACGGGGTGCTAAGTGTTAAAAACGCAGAAGTATTCGGTAAGTTTTATGGTCGTGATAATTCTTTAAATGAAGTTGCTACAGAAAATGTTAGACAGTTTAAACATTTTTGTAAATCAACTTTGTTGTATAAGAACGGTACAGTGAATAGAAAATTAGCCGCTTTGTCTAAGTTATTTACTTGGGCAAGGGGACTAAAGGGTTTCAGATTTACTTGGGGATTACCTCTTGTAGAATATGAACCAGAAAACAATAAGAGAGAATTTGTAGTTAGTAATGAACTTCAATCAAAGATGTTACTAACTGCACGTCTTAATTATTTAGAAGATGAGGCTGATCTTTGGGAATGTTTAATCTTAACGGGTTGCAGAGTAAGTGAACTTTTAAATTTACTTTGGTCAGATGTTGAAGATGGTTTTTTGCATTGTAGAGATACAAAGACGGGGGACGATAGATTTGTTCCAATCTTTGAAGATGCAAAAAAGATATTTGCAAAGAGAAGAAAGCAGGGTTTAGAGAAACCTTTTCCCTTAACGATTCATTCGGTTGAACACCATTGGAGAGCGTTAAGAAAAAAACTAGGTATGGAACACGAGAAAGATTTTGTAATGCACTCGTTAAGACATACTTGCATAACTCGGTTATTGAAAAAGAAAATTGGAATAGAAGTGGTGCAAAAAATCGTTGGTCATAAGGACATTAGAATGACGCAAAGATACAATCACCCCACAAAGGACGATCTTCGGGACGCAATAAGTGTAGTTTACAACAACAGGTAAATAAGCTAGGTAAATCGTATTGGATAAGCCCTCGTGGTGAAATTGGTAGACACAAAGGACTTAAAATACTTTAGCTAGTTAAATGCCTCAACAACTTGGAGAGCACATGACGATTAATACAGCTAGAACAACGAGTGAGTTAGAAGAAATAGAAGATAAACGTCAAACGGGCATGATAGTGAAAGGTAGAGATCGCTATTATCGTTCGGAAAAGAAAAATCAAGAAAAAGGTAGAAACTCAGTAACACCGCCATTTATTTATGTGCAAAAACAATTGTTGGTACCATTAGCTGAGGGTATTGATAAGTTTATAAAGCATGAATATAAAAATGCAGGTAGAAGACATACAGGAGCAGAGCCGTTAAGGGATCTTGACGATCCTAAAAAGATAGCACTTGTATCTTTAAAAATAATTATTGATTGTATTGCCTCTAATAAAACACTTGCCCAGACGGGTGTTGCAATTGGAAGTATGATTGAACTTGAATTGCAAAACAAGATTTTTAAGTCAAAAGAACCACACCTTCACACAGTCGTACTTAGGGATTTGTTAAAAAGAACAAGTAATGTCAAGCACCGTAAACGAGTTTTTGCTCATACCCTGAACAAATACAAAATCGAAGTAGAAAGTTGGGACTTAAAAAAACAAGCACTCGTAGGTTTAAAGTTAGTTGACTTATGTATTAAAACTACAGGACTTTGTAAGTTAAAATTAGTAAGAGAGGGTAGACATAAAACCGTTAATTATTTAGTTTTAAAAGACGAAGTAGAAAAGAAAATTAAAGAGAATAGCTTTCAATGTAGTGTCTTAACGCCTTATTACAAAGCTATGGTTATACCGCCAAAACCATACAGTACGCCTTTTAATGGTGGTTTTCATAACGAGTTTTTAACTAAACAACCTTTAATTAAAACACATGATTTTGCTTATCTTCACACATTAGATAACAAAAAACTCAAAGATTTCTATGATGCAGTAAACCATTTACAATCTGTGCCATTTAAAATTGACAAGGAAATGTTTAATTTATTTAAGGAGATATGGGATAATAACTTAAGATTAGGTAAATTTCCAGAAAGAGAGAGCCTGCTTAACGAGAAAGGTAAACCGAAGGGAATCTACAGAGATCCCGCCGTAGATACTGATGTTAAATTACGTATTAAATACAAAAGAGATTTAAACAGAGTTTATAATGATGAGATTGCTAGGAAGTCTAAAGTATTAAATACATTAGTAAGTATTGATTTAGCTGTTGAATACTTAGAGTTTGAAAGAATATACTTTGCAATATTTGCTGACAAGAGAGGTAGATTATATCCTGTTGGAACTACCATCACGTATCAGACTGACCAAAAGATTAAGTCGTTAATAAGCTTTGCAAATGCTGAACCGCTTGGCGACAAAGGTAAGTATTGGTTATTTGTACACGCTTCAAATACTTGGGGACATGACAAAGTTTCCTTTGATAATCGCTATAAATTTACAGAAGATAAGTTTGACGAGTTTATAAGCTACGCAGAAGCTCCGCTGGATAACAAAGGCTGGAATTTCGCTGATAAACCTATGGAATTTTTAAGTGCTTGTTACCATTTAAAAAAGTTTAAGGAACAAGGTTTAGATTATGAATGTAATTTACCTGTGTCTATGGACGCAACCTGTAGCGGATTGCAAATACTTTCAATACTAATGCGAGATGAAAAAACTGCAAAGAAAGTAAATGTATTACCATCAGAAACACCTCAAGATATTTATACTTCGGTATCTGACTTAGTTAATGTTGAGGTTAGTGATCAAGCGGGACAAGGATCAACTGAATCTAACCGTTGGTTGCAGTTTGGTATTAACAGAAAAATCGTTAAGAGAAACATAATGACGTATGTTTATTCGTTAAAGCAGTATGGTGCTAGACAACAAATCTTTGATGAATACAAAAGTATATGTGAGTTTAATCCTAAAAAGAAAGTTTTAGCAGATGATGGCTTTGCTGATTGTCGTTGGCTAGCTAAGATTGTATGGGATAAAATGGAAGAAGAAGTTGAACTTGAAGCTAAACTTATGAAATGGTTTCAAGAATGTTCTAAACTATTTGCTAAAGCAAACATGAAAATGCGTTGGACTACACCTATGGGATTTCCTGTAGAAATGGATTATAGATATGACATACCATTTAAAGTTAAAACATCTATAGCAGGATCGTTAGTCTACACCACTTATAGACGAGAAATTAATAGGAAGGATTCTAGAAAATTCTCCTCATCGATTTCTCCTAACATTGTTCACAGCCTCGATGCCGCTGTTGTTCAAGGTGTTGCGTTGTATTGTAAAAATGCAGATATACCACTTAATAATTTATTAATGGTGCATGATAGTTTTGCAACAACTCCAAACAGAATAGATGATCTAAATAAAATAATTAGAAAAGTTGTAATTGATTTGTTTAGTGAAGATTATTTAGAAATTTTATATAAAGATTGGGAAGCTCAACTTCCCGATAAATATAAAAGTCGTCTAACTCCACCACCAGAGCGTGGTAATTTGGAGATTTCTGAAATTGCCAAGAGCGACTATTTCTTTAGCTAAATAGTTGCACTTTCAATACTAATATAATAATAGAAAGGGAAGTTATGAGAAAATTATTTGTATATGGTTCGTTAAAAAAAGGAGGACATTTAGATTACGTCTTAAAGAAAAGTAAATTTTTAGGAGAGTATGTAACTAAATCTAAAGGTTTTTCTATGACAGGGTTTTGGTACCCATTTGTTTTTAGAAAAGAAAATGAATACTCAGTTAAAGGAGAACTATATGAGCCAAATCAAGATGATTTTAGATTGGCCAATAGAATAGAACTAGGTGCAGGATATAATCTTGAAGAAATAGACGAGGGAATATTCGCATACATCTATCCTAAAAAAACTGACGTTAAATCAATGAATGTAGTGATGAATAGAAAAGATAAATTCTATGAATGGAGAAAGTTTGATTAGGTTTTTTATATTTTTATTGTTGGGATCTATTGTTATTAATTTTTATAGTTACACAAGTCATACATCTACAACAACACAGTACGAACAATTTTGTGAGACGTATCTTAAGTATGTAAATAAATATCCAAAATATCTTGATGCTTGGGATTGTGTTAACTTATAAATATATAGTTGCGGTATCGAGATATTCTCACAAAGGATAACAACAACCTAACCACTCTTGGAGGAAAACACATATGATAAATGAAAAAGCAATACATACTACACCAACAGGTGTTGGTAAATACCCATATATCTTTACACCAGATACTCAGTTTGAAAAACCAAACGGAGTGTTTACTGTAAAGTTAGAACTAAGTGATGAGGAAGCTAAACCCATTATAAAACTTTACGAGGAAACTTTGATTGCTCGGCAAAAAACTGAGAACACAGAAAAAAGATCTCCTCACACACAGTACAAAGTTTTAAAGACGGGTGGAGTAGAGTTTAAGTTTAAACTTAAGCCAAAAGTAACAATGAAAGACGGAACTGACTTTGAGCAAAGACCAAAGATTTACAACCCAGATAAAACAATTGCTGAAACGCAACCTGTTTATACGGGAAGTAAAATGAAGATCGCCTTTCAAGCTTTTTCTTGGGCTAACAATCTACAAGGTGTAGGTGTTGGTTTAAGATTAAAAGCTGTTCAACTAATTGAAATTGTATCAACTAAGTCTGAGACTAAATCAGAAATTAAAGAAGACAATTCCGATTATGGCTTTGGCGTAGAGAAAGTTTCCAATGTACCGAGTGGGAAAAAAGAAGTACCCGTTTCACAAGAAACGGACTTCTAAATACCGTAGTGGGCTTGAAGAAACCGTTATTAATAATCTAAAAGATCGTAAAATTTCTTTTAAGTATGAACAACGGGTTGTTGATTACTTCAAGCCTTCTACAAAACATAAGTACACACCAGATATTGAATTAGATAATGGAGTGCTTATCGAAATTAAAGGTTTCTTTAAAAGAGAAGATAGAAAAAAACATTTACTCGTAAAGGAACAGCAACCTAATTTAGATATTAGATTTGTCTTTGGTAACTCAAGGAACCGTATCTACAAAGGTAGCAAAACAAGTTATGGAGATTGGTGCGTTAAGTATGGTTTTAAATACTCTGACAAATTAATTCCGCAAGATTGGATAATAAATAAATAAACTATTTGGGAGGTACAATGATAGTTGGCAAAAGTAATGAAGAATGGAACAAGATTGTTAAAGAAAAAGATGAACAGATAAAAGCTTTGTATGGTCGTATTAAAGATAACCAAACAGTTAGCGATGCACAGCAAAAATTAAATGGTGTTTTAAGAAGTGAAAACAACAAATTAAAAGAACAACTAGAAAAGATAGAAAAAGACCGACTTAACGCAGTGCGGAAAGCGGGTTTTAATGAATAATGATGAAAGCGAATTTATTAAACACTTACCTTGTACGACTTGCTCGTCAAGTGATGGAATGGCTTTGTATTCTGATGAACACACTCATTGTTTTGTCTGTAATACTACTATCTATCCTAATAACAATTCTACAAGTAATAGCGATGTATCTAAAGATGTGTATTTTAGTGATTTACTGCAAGGTCAAGCAACTGCTTTAACTAAGCGTAAGTTATCATTAGAAACTTGTAAAAAATGGAATTACAAACTTACCGAAGTAGACGGTAAGCCTGTCCAAGTTGCTACATATTATGATAAAGCAAAGAAACCTATATTTCAAAAACTTAGATTTGCTAACAAAGAATTTAAGACTAGAGGAGATATAAACCAAGCTACTTTGTACGGTCAAAACTTATGGGGAACTAAAGGTAAGATTTTGTGTATTTGTGAGGGCGAAATAGACAGCCTTTCACTTTCTCAATTATTTAATCACAAATATCCTGTGTGTGGAATACCTAACGGTGTTAACGGAGCAGTTAAGTCGTTAAAGAAGCAACTCGAATGGATCGAAAACTACGAACAGGTGATATTTTTCTTTGACCAAGACGATGCAGGTCAAGAGGCCGCTAAAAAATGTGCTGAACTTTTAACTATAGGTAAAGCTAAGATTGCAAATTTTGAACTAAAAGATGTTAACGAAATGTTAGTTAACGGATTTGGTGCAGATGTAATTAAAGCTATGTGGGAAGCAAAAACTCATAGACCAGATGGTGTAGTAGCAGGCGAAGAACTTTGGGAAGTTATTAAACAAGAAGATGAAAAGGCTACAGCTTTTTATCCTTACGAGGGTCTTAATAAAAAACTTTTTGGTATTAGAAAAAGAGAAATCGTTACTATATGTGGTGGTTCGGGAATTGGTAAGTCGTTAATGACAAAAGAAATTGCTTACGATTTAATTAAAAAAGGAAAGCGTATAGGAATCATATCTCTTGAAGAAAGTTTAAAAAGAACTTGCGAAGGTATAATTGGATTACATCTTAATAAACCTATTCATATTGATAGATCAAATGTTTCAGAAACAGAATTAGAAATTGCTTATAAAGAAACTATAGGTAATGGTAATGTGTTTTTGTATGATCATTGGGGATCTGTTGAGCAAGATACAATAATTAATAAAATAAAATATTTCGCAAAAGCATTAGACATAGAATATTTATTTATAGATCACATATCAATTATTGTTAGTGGTTTAGAATCTAACGATGAAAGAAAAACAATTGATTTGTTAATGACTAGACTTAGAGGATTGACAGAACAATTAAACATTGGTGTGATCTTGGTGAGCCATTTAAAAAGACCCGAAGGAAATAAAGATCATACAGATGGATTACAAACATCATTAGGACAACTTAGAGGTTCGGGTTCAATTGGCCAACTAACTGATATTTGTATTGGCTGTGAAAGGTCAGTTTCAGATGTTGAAGATTCTAAAAAGACAACTGTAAGAATATTAAAAAATAGATTTGCAGGAATTACAGGTGTTGCAACTACACTACAATATAACTCGGCAACAGGAAGGTTACAAGAATATGACACCAATAATTTTTGATATAGAAACAGACGGATTTAATCCAACAAAAGTCCATTGTCTTGTTTTACAAAAAGAAGGAAAAGAAATTTCGTTCATCGGACGAGATATACCGAAAGGTATTGATCTGTTAGCTGACAACTTAATCGTGGGACACAACGTAATAAAGTATGACCTCCCTGTGCTTAAGCGTTTATATAACTACTCTCATAACCCTGAGTTAGTCCACGACACTCTATGTTTAAGTCGCCTTATCTACCCTGACATTGCGAATAGCGTAGACTTTAAATTGTTAGCTAACAATCACATTGATAAGTCCGTAGTAGGAAGACATAGTTTAAAAGCTTGGGGACAAAGACTTAAGTTTTACAAAGGAGATTATGCAGAAGTTAACGACTTTGAAAACTTTAATCAAGATATGCTTGATTACTGTGTTCAAGATGTAAAGCTAACTTCTTTACTTTATACTAAATTAATTGAAAAAGGTTTTAGTCAAGAAAGTGTAGAGTTAGAACATGAAATAGCAAACATACTTAAACTACAAGAAGACAAAGGATTTGGTTTTGATGTTGCTAAAGCACAAGACCTTCATGCAAAACTTTTAGGTAGAACACATGATCTTAAATTAAGTTTAGAAAATAGAATACCAGATTGGCAAGTAGATTTAGGAGAGTTTATTCCTAAAGTTAATAATAAAAAACTTGGATATAAAAAAGGTATTGCTATTAGAAAATCTAAAATAATGAAGTTTAATCCATCTAGTAGACAACAAATATCTAATAGACTTATGGAATTAAGAAATTGGAAACCTAAAAAGTTTTCTGAAACAGGTTTACCAATTGTTGATGAAGAAGTTTTAGGACATCTAGATTATCCAGAAGCTAAAGAACTTAATGAATATTTACTAATTGAAAAAAGATTAGGAATGTTAAGTGATGGTAAAAACGCATGGTTAAAAGTTGTTAATAAAGGTCGAATACATAGTAGTTATATTACTAACATTACAACAGGAAGAATGTCTTGTCGTAGTCCAAACTTACAACAAGTACCAAGTATTAACTCACCGTATGGTAAAGAGTGTAGAGAATTATTTATACCATCGACAGGTTATGTAATGGTAGGTGCAGATGCAAGTGGAATTGAAGCAAGAAGTTTAGGCCATTATATTTATAACTATACAGGTGGGAAAGAATATGTAGATCTTATTCTTAATGGCGACATACATACTTACAACCAAAAGAACTTAGGTTTAGAAAAAAGATCACTAGCGAAGACAATACTTTATGCGGTACTTTATGGAGCAAGTTCTCGTAGAGTTTCTGAAATATTAGATTGTGATATGGGTCAAGCAAAAATTGTATTAGATAAATTTAATAGAGTATTACCTTTCTTACAAGAACTTAAACATGACATCATAGATAAGTTAGAAGGTGTTGGATATATTAAAGCTATTGATAAAAGAATATTAACTATTAGATCACAACACTCAGCGTTAAATGCTTTGAACCAAAGTTGTGCGGCAATCATAATGAAGAAAGCATTAATTATTCTTTGGAGTAAATTAAAAGATGTAGACGCATTTGTTATAGCAAACATACATGATGAATTTCAAATAGAAGCAAAACCAGATATTGCAGAAGACGTGGGTAAGCTAGCGGTAGAAAGTATTAAAGAGGCAGGGGAGCATTTTAATCTTAGGGTACCACTAGGAGCAGAATACCGTGTCGGTAAAAACTGGGCTGAAACCCACTAATAAGAATTGGAGAAAATGGGCATCAAACGCTTTATGCAATCAAAGAGTACGACAAGGACATGATTGCGGATTAACAATAGACGAACTTATTTTAATAACACCAAGTCATTGTCCATGTTGTCAAATTGTAATGATACCACAAGGAAGTCAAGAAAACTCTCCGTCAGTAGATAGACTAGATACAACAAAAGGTTATGAGAAAGAAAATATATGGATCATTTGTCATTCATGTAACACTAAAAAAGGAAACACTAAAACACCAACTGATTTATATAAAATCGCAGATGCTTGGTGGGAAAAATTAAAGGAAATAAAATGCAGGTTATTATAGTTTTACACGATAAAGAGGATAACAAAGATAAAATAGAATTTAGTATTTTTGAAAAGTTTAGCGATACAGAAACACCAGAAGATATGATTAACAGTCCTGCTGTGCAAGTTGGATCTATATTATCTGGTTTTTTAAAAACAGTAGAAAGTCATGGTGCTTTACTTGGAACTTTACCTTTAGTTGAAGCTGTTGAAAAAGACTTTGATGAAAATGATTTTAGAAAGAAAATTAAAAACCGTGACGGAAACGTCATTCATGTAAATTTAAACACTATAAAACCTAAAGGAAACGGATAATGAGCACACTATTAATAGACGCTGATGTTATTGCTTATCAAGTTGCGTTCTCAAGCGAAGAACCTATTAGATGGGGTGATGATGATGAAGCTATATGGACATTACATTCTGATGAAAAAGATTGTATTAGAAAAATTGAAGACGCTTACCAAACTTTAATACACGATACTCAATGTAAAGAGTATATATCAGCATTGAGTGATAAAGATAATTTTAGAAAAGAGATATTTCCAGATTATAAATTAAACAGAACTAAACAAAGAAAGCCTATTACTTTAAAGTTTTGTAGAGATTATATTTATAAGAAGTTTAACGGTTATATTAGACCTAAACTTGAGGCTGATGATATACTTGGAATATTAGGAACAGCAGATGTTATTAAAGGTAATAAGATTATTTGTAGTATTGATAAAGACTTAAATCAAATAGCAGGATTACATTACAATCCTAAACTAAAAGAGTTTTACGGTGTTACACAAAAACAAGCTGATTATAATTTTTATTATCAAATATTAGTTGGAGATCCTGTAGATAATTATAAAGGAGCACCAACTTACGGAGATGTTAAAACTAAAAAAACATTCTTAAAGAAAAAGAACTTATGGAAAGTCGTTAAGTCTTGTTTTGTAGAACAAGGTTTAACAGAAGAAGATGCTTTAACACAAGCTCGTGTAGCTCGTATTTTAAGAAATACTGATTACGATTTTAAAAAGAAAGAACCTAAACTATGGAGTGGTAATGCCAAATAAAAAAATGTTTGATGAAGCTTTTCCTAAAGATAGACAAGTAGGAGGCTCACATTATCAAAAGTTTATTATACAACCTTATGAATTTATTTCTAAAAATGGTTTATCATTTTTTCAAGGCTGTATTGTTAAGTATGTTTGTCGTTATTTATTCAAAGGAACAGAAATACAAGATTTACAAAAAATAATTCATTACTGTGAATTAGAAATTGAAAAGATAAAGGAGTTAAAGAAATGAGTAGTGTTGTTAAAAAATGGAAAAAGAAAACATGGATAAATGCAGATATACTTTATGAAGATGTGTTTTATGCAAGAACACCTGATACAGAAAATCAATTTCCACCAACTGTTAATGCTACTTATAAGATAGTAGGAGAAAGCAATCAAAGATCTACATTAGAAGAAATACCTTTAGATCCTACACCAGAAAACCCAACTGAAAAAGAGGAAAATAAGAATGAAGAAGTTACTAAAACAACTACTACAGTGGTTGTCGACAAACCCACCGAAGTATAAGTTTGTACTTTGTCTTTGGGAAGACGCAAACTCTGATTCATCTTGGAATGAAATTTCCACAATACAACAGATGTTACCTACAATATGTTTAAGTGTTGGATTTCTTGTTGAAAAGAATGAAAGCTCTTTTATATTAGCGTCAGATTTTACAACTGACATAAAAAATGGCAAATTTGTTATCGCTGACGGTGGTAATACTATGGTCATACCTACCAAAAATGTACTAACAATAGTACCTATTCCCCTAAAAATTAAAGCTAAATAGTTGCACTCTTGGAAACAACTTATGATTAATCAAGAGTTACTAGATTATTTAGACAAACAATTCCCTGATAAATCACCTGATTTAAAAGATACTGAAAGACAAGTATGGTTTAAGGCAGGTCAAAGTAGTGTTGTTTTACATCTAAAACAGCTTTTATCTGACAAAGATGAAAATATATTAAAAGAAATAATAGTAGGAGATATTAAATAAATGTGTGGATTTTCAAGACCTAAACCACCACCTCCTCCACCGCCACCACCTGCAATGCCCGCATCAGAGGTAAATGCAAGTAATACAAGATTAAGAGAAAAGGCACCTAAAGCACCTCAAGTAAATACATCAAGTAATGTAAGTTACTCTAAGAAAAGAGGTAAATCAGCTTTAAGAATACCTTTACAAATAGGCGTTGGATCAAGTGGATCTGGAGCAAATATACCTTAATAGATCATGGCAAATTATACGACAGCAAAATCTAGATATAATACATTAGAGGCAATAAGAGATCCTTACCTTGATAGAGCAAGAGACGCAAGTGAGTTTACTATTCCCTCAATAATGCCTAGAGAACACCACACAGGCCATACTACTTTATATACACCATATCAAGGAATTGGTGCAAGAGGTGTAAACAATCTATCTTCAAAGCTACTTCTAGCTTTACTTCCCCCTAATCAACCTTTCTTTAGACTAACACTTGACGAGTTTACTTTGTCTGAGTTGTCTGGTCGAGATGATATGAAAGGTGAGTTTGAAAAAGCAATGGGTTCAATCGAACGAGTTGTTATGAATGAGATGGAAGTTAATAACTTTAGAAATGCTTTATTTGAAGCTTTAAAACATCTTTTAATTTGCGGTAATGTACTACTTTATATTACTCCTGAATTTAAAATGAAGGTTTATCACTTGGATAGATTTGTCGTTAAGAGAGACGGTGTAGGTAGTATTTTAGAGATTATTACAAAAGATATGGTTTCACCTAGCTCTTTAACAGAAGAACAAAAAGAATTAATAGATGGCGACAAAGATAAAGACGGTTATGAAAACACTTGTGAAATTTACACTTGTGTTAAAAGATCAGCTAATGGTAAAAAATGGGAAGTACATCAAGAGATAAATGAAAAAACTATACCATCATCTATAGGTAGTTATCCTTTAGATAAAAACGCTTTTATACCATTAAGATATACATCAATTGACAATGCTGATTACGGTAGAGGATTTATTGAGGAGTATATCGGTGATCTTCGTAGTTTAGAAGCTTTATATAGAGCAATTGTAGAAGGATCTGCGGCTTCAAGTAAAGTTTTATTTTTAGTAAAACCAAATGGAAGTACAAGATTAAAAACTTTATCTGAAAGTCCTAACGGTGCAATTAGAGAAGGTAATGCAGAAGATGTAACTACACTTCAGGTTAACAAGAGTGCTGACTTTACTGTTTCATTTCAAACAATAAAAATAATTGAAGAAAGATTACAATTTGCATTTATGTTAAATGCGTCTGTTCAAAGAAATAATGACAGAGTTACTGCTACAGAAATTAATTATGTATCAAAAGAACTTGATGATAGTTTAGGTGGTTTGTATTCTTTGTTATCTCAAGAGTTACAATTACCTTTAATTAATAGATTAACTCATCAAATGGAAAAGAAAAAAGCTTTACCTCCTTTACCTAAAGACAGTATACGTCCTAAAATTGTTACAGGACTTGAAGCATTAGGTAGATCTAGTGATTTACAAAGATTAAATACATTTGTTAATCAACTACAACCATTTGCAGAGCAGTTAATGACTTATTTAAATTTAGAAGAATATGTAAAAAGAGTTGGTACATCTTTAGGAGTAGAGATGAATGGCTTAATTAAATCACAAGAGCAAATTGCACAAGAACAACAAGCAATGCAAGAACAAATGATGATGCAACAAAATTCCCCTGTCGCTGTAAAAGAGGGCATGGGTATGGTCAGGGATAGCGTTAAACAAGATAGGGAAGAAAATAATAATAAGGAGAACTAATGGTCGATAAAATTGACGTACCTGCCGAAGAAGGAGTACAAGAAACTCAAGAGCATAGAGATGCTATGGAAGCTAAAGTAGATGCAAACAATACAGTTGAAGTTGAACAAGCACCAGAAGCTGTTGAATCAAAACCAATACTTGGTAAATTTAAAACACAAGAAGATTTAGTTAAATCTTACCAAGAATTAGAAAAGAAATTAGGAGAGAGTAAACCTCAAGAAGAAGCTCCTAAAGAAGAATCAAAAACTGACACACAAATTAATTTTGATTTTACTTCTGCTCAAAGAGAGTTTGAAGATAATGGTGAGTTAAGTGAAGAAACTATTTCTGGATTAGAAAAAGCAGGTTTACCTAAATCATACATTGATAATTATATTGCAGGCTTAGACGCTGTAGCAAAACAATTTGAAACCCAAGCTTATGAAAGTGCAGGTGGAGAAGAAAATTATAAAAGAATGACTGATTGGGTAAGTAATAATCTTTCTGAATCAGAAGTTAAACAATTTAATGATAACATAAGTAAAGATAATGAAACTGCATTGTTTACTATTAAAGGTATGTATGCTCGTTTCTCATCTGAAAGTAAAGAACCTATGTTAACAACTGGAGAAACATCTGTACCAAACTCTGGAGCTACATACGAAAGTATAGGCCAAATGAAAGCAGATATGGCTAGTCCTCAGTATGCTACCGATAGTGCATTTAGAAAAATGGTAGCAGACAAGTTAGCTAGATCAAAAGTTATTTAATAAAATTCTATGGACAAATTGCTAGTCCTTGAATAGCAGATTAAAAGTAAGACGAAACCCGACTGAGGTTGGACAATTCCGACACTGAAATTAACTAGCTCTATTAGCAAAAACCTAAACAAAAGGAGATATATATATAATGTCAAATTATACTGTATCAAACATTGGGCAAAATGCAGGATCTGGCTCTACAACAGCTAGCTTCCTCAAGGTTTTTAGTGGAGAAGTAATTACAGCCTTCGAAACTGCAAACACTACCCTAGACAAACACATGGTTCGGACAATTGGTTCGGGCAAGTCGGCACAGTTTCCAATCGTTGGAAAAGTGACTACGGCGGCGTATCATACGGCAGGAAACGAAATCACTGGCGGATCTGTAACTCACAATGAGAGAACAATCTCTATTGAGAATCTACTTATCGCTCCAGTTTTCATTTCGAAAATCGATGAAGCTATGAATCATTTCGATGTTAGATCAATCTACACAAAAGAAATGGGTAGAGCTTTAGCGAGCCAAATGGATAAACACGTTTACCAAAACCTAATCTTAGCATCAAGAGCAAGTGCGGCATCGCCTCAAGCGGCTGGCCAATCTATTACTGATGCTGACTTTAACACTAATGCGGCATCTGCGGCGGCGAGTATTTTTGCTGCGGCTGAAAAGTTAGACGCTTTAGATGTACCTGCGGAAGATAGATATGCAGCAGTTTCACCTGCGGCTTACTACAATCTGATTCAAGGTACTACTGTTATAAACAGAGATTGGGGCGGAAACGGTTCTTACTCAGAAGGTAAAGTTTTAAAAGTTGCAGGCATTAATATAATTATGTCTAACAACATACCTTCTACAAACGTAACTTCTGGCGTTGCTCAGGGTTCTTCTACAAATTTTGCAGGGGACTTCTCAACTACAGTTGGTTGTGTTTGGCAGAAAAATGCAGTTGGAACAGTGAAATTACTCGATTTGAGCACCGAGATGGACTACCAAATTCAGAGACAAGGAACTTTGATGGTAGCTAAATACGCTATGGGTCATGGTGTACTTAATCCAATTTGTGCAATTGAAATCAAAACTGCGTAATTAATTTACGCTTTTATTCATGGGGCGAGTTCATAAAACAGCTCGCCCTGTGCTAACAAAATTTAAATATGACAACAGTAAGTAGTAAATTAGAAAGCATCAATGTAATGATGACGGCGATAGGAGAAAGTCCTGTTAACACAATTACATCTTCAACTACAACAGACGTTTCTATTGCAATACAAATTTTAGATAATGTTTCAAGAGAAGTACAAAGTGTAGGTTGGCATTTTAATACAGATACTAATTATACACTTGCAAGAAATACAGCTAATCAAATTGAGTTACCTTCAAACTGTCTAAGAGTAGATACTTCTAATAGTGATGCTAACTTAGATTTAGTTGAAAGAGCAAGAAAACTTTGGGATAGAGAAAATCATACTTATGTTCTTACTAAGGATATGAAAGTAAATATAACTTGGTTGTTAGAATTTATTGAATTACCAGAAACAGCAAGAAGATATATTACAATTAGAGCAACAAGAATATTTCAAGATAGAATGTTAGCCTCTGAAACTTTACATAGATTTCATCAAGTTGATGAACTTCAAGCTTTATCTGCATTAAAAGAACATGAAGGAGATACTAGAGATCATAGTATTTTTGATAACTACAGTACATTTAGAGTTTTAGATAGAGATAATTATCAACCGATGAAATCAACAATTACTGATGAATAATGCCAGCCAGATTAATTTCCAATTCAATTCCAAATTTATTGAATGGGGTTTCTCAGCAACCAGATACAGTTAAACTACCTAATCAAGCTAGTGTTCAAGAAAATGGTTTATCAGATATTATTTCTGGTTTAGGTAAACGACCACCTACAGAACATATTGCAAAATTAAATACTGATACTTTAACAAATAGTAAAGTACATATTATTAATAGAGATAGTGCAGAACAATACGTTGTCTTAGTAAACAACCAAAGTATTAAAGTATACGACTTAGTAGGTAATGCTAAAACTGTTGTTGTGCCAGATGGAGTTTCTTACTTAACATCATCAGCACCACAAGATGATTTTAATTTAGTTACTGTTGCTGATTACACTTTTATTGTTAACAAAACAAAAGTTACAGCTAAGTCTGGATCTACTGCTACAGCCAGACCAGATGAAGCCATCTTTTATGTTAAAAATGGACAGTATAAAACTACTTACGAAATAATAATAGACGGATCATCAGTAGCTAGTTATCAAACTTTAGATAATTCTAGCTCTGGTAATTCTAGTTCTATTACAACAGATAACATAGCAACAGAATTATATAACGACTTAAACAGTAATTTAAGTGGCTACTCTGTAACAAGAGATGGCTCTATTATTCATGTATCAAAAACTTCTGGTACATTTACAGCTTCTGTATCAGACGGTATAGGTGGCGATGGTCTTATTATGGTTAAAGATAAGACTAACTCATTTGCCGACTTACCATACAAAGGTGTTACAGGTTTTGTAACAGAAATTGTAGGAGATGGTGGTACTGAGTATGATAATTATTTTGTTTATTGGGACGGTAATGCTTGGGTTGAAACTGTTAAAGACGGTTTAGACAACTCATTTGATGCCTCTACTATGCCTCATCTTTTAATAAGAACGGCAGACGGGAATTTTAGATTTTGCAAAGCTGACGGTTCAACTTACACGGTTAGTGGTACAGATTACGAGGAGCCGAGCTTTGCAAGCCGAACAGTTGGTGATGAAACAACAAGTCCAGATCCTACATTTATAGGAAGAAAGATTAATGATATTTTCTTTTATAGAAATAGATTAGGTTTTTTATCTGATGAAAATGTAATATTTTCTAAAGCAGGTAAGTTCTTTACCTTTTGGGCTACAACAGTAACTACATCAGTAGATGATGATATGATTGATTTAGCGGTTAGTCATAATAAAGTTTCTATACTAAAGTATGCTGTACCTTTTAATGAACAGCTTGTTTTATTTTCAGATCAAACACAATTTACACTTGATGCAGAAGAAGTATTGTCTGCTAAAACAGTCTCAATTAATCAAACAACTGAATATGAAATTGATGATAGTTGTAAGCCGTTAGGAGTAGGTCAAAACATTTACTTTGGTATTTCTAGAGGTAGCTTTGCAGGTGTTAGAGAATACTATGTTAATACTGATACTGAAATTAAAGATGCTTTAGATATAACAGTTAACTTACCAAGATACATTTCAGGAAGTATTACAGGATTGAAAGGTTCTTCTAGTGAGAATACTGTGTTTGGATTTTCATCTGGAGAAAGAAACTCTTTATTTGTTTATAAATACTATTTTGATGAATCTAAAAAAGCCTTACAAAGATCTGGATCTAAATATATTTTCTCTACAGCAGATGTACTCTTAGATGGTGATTGTATTCAAAACTTTTTATACATCGTAGTTAAAAGAGCTGACGGTACTTACTTAGAGAAAATGAATTTAAAGACTAATGAGGTAGATACTAATTTACCTTTTACAGTTTTATTAGATCGTAAAGTTGTATTAACAGGTAGCTATAGTAGTGGTACTGATAAAACTACTTTTACTTTACCTTATGAAGATACAAACACAATGGAGGTTGTACTAGGTGGAGCTTGGGGATCTACTCAAAAAGGTAGAAATATTCCTATAGTTAGCACTACAAATTCAACAGTAGTAGTTGATGGAGATTACTCAGCAAACACTTGTATAGTCGGTAGGAAGTATACTTTTAAATATACCTTTCCAACTTTCTATGTTCGTGAACAAAAATCTTCTGGTAGTTCTACAACTGTTAATAGCGGCAGATTACAGTTAAAAAACATGAGTGTTGTTTATGGAGATACAGGATTTTTCGAAGTAGTAATGACACCTTTAGCTAGGTCATCTTCTACTTATAAGTTTACGGGACAAGTATTAGGATCAAGTGGATTTACACTAGGTCAACCAAATTTGGAAAGTGGTACTTTTAAGTTTCCAATTCAATGTAAAAACGAAGACTCAGTTATATTTATAACTTCCGATAGTTACGTTCCTTGTAATTTTCTATCGGCAGAGTGGGAGGGTATATTCTCTGTTCTTTCAACAAGAGTAATAACCTAATGATTATTGATGAAATAGATACAAAAGCACAACATATAAAAGAATTAACTAAAGATTTAAGAAAAGAAGATTTAGCAGAAATAAAAGCAAAGTCAGGAGATGTAGACATTGAGAAAACTTTATTAAAAGGTTTAGCAATGACTAGCTACTGTCGTTCATTTTTTGTAGATAAAAAAATTGCAGGTATATATGGAGTTGTTCCATCTTTAGATGATAAAAATATTGGATCTCCATTTTTACTTTGCACACCAAAGATTAAAAAGATTAAAATTAAATTCTTAAAAGAATGTAAAGATAGAGTACAAGAAATGGAAGATAGGTTTCCTATTCTCTTTAACTACATCGACAGTAGAAATAAACTACATTTAGATTGGCTTAATTGGTGTGGATTTAAAATTATTAATGAAAAAACATTTAACGATGTTTTATTTTATGGATTTATAAAACAAAACTTTAAACAGGAGAAAGAAACAATAGATGTGTAACCCAACAGCATTTACAGCATTAAGAGTATTTTCAGCAGTTCAGTCTTATCGATCAGATAAAGCTAAAGCTAACTACACTAACTCTCAGACTGATGCTAAAGCTAAAACTATTAGAGAAGAAGCTATCTACAAAGATAACGCACTTATACGTCAAAAAGAAATTAAAGAAGATCAATTAAGTGAACAAAAACTAAAACTTAAAGAAGAAGAAACAAAGAAAAAAGGACAAGTTAAACTAGCAATATTTGAAAAAGGTATTGGTGGTAATTTATTTAATAGTTTAGTTGGAGACGTAGAAAGACAAGCAGGTAAAGATTCTAATATTATAGATCAAAACTATGAAAACTATATGTATGGAATGGCACAAGATAGACTTGCTTGGAATAGAAGATTTACTAACCAAATAAACAATTTACCTAGAGCATACAAACCATCATTTACATCTTACGCTTTAAGTGCGGCTACAGATATTGGTACAATGTATATGGCTAATGCGGCACCTACTACTCCAAATGCGAGCTCAGGTGGTCAAACATTTAATTTAACTTACGATAATTACAACTCACCTAAATAATGGCTAAGATAAATACAGATTTAAATACTAATGTGCAGTTGGAAAACGCACCAACACCAGAAGCTGTATCAGTAGGTTCTGGAGCTCAGATAGTTGGTAAAAGTGGTTTTGAACAACTAGCAGATACTTTAGCTAGTATTAATCCTGCAATCAAAGCTTTAGCAGATAAAAAGTTTAAAGAACAAAATGAACAAAAAGCTAACGAGGGTGCCGCTAAGATTAATGGCATGACTTTAGAAGAATCTAAACTTGCTCATAAAAATGGTTTTCCAGATATTTATAATGGTTGGGCTAGATTTGGTGCATATAAACAATATGCAAATAACTCAGCAGATAAATTTATACAAGATTTTAAACAAGATTATTGGGCACAAAGAAATACTGCAAACTACAATTGGCAAGATCATTATAGTCAATATAGTGAACAGTATTTAGCTGATAAAGGTGATGATGAATTTTTTGCGTCAGCTTATAATGAAAGCACAGCTAAGTTAAGAACTTGGTTAAATACAAAAGAATTTGAAAGACAACAAGATAATTTAGTTACAAAGATTAGACAGAATACTTCATACGACTTACAGGCGTTACCTCATAAAGTAGAAGAAGAACTAGAAATAGCTTTCTACGAAGATGAGCTTTTAGAAGAAGGCGATGGCATGAGCATGAATGTCAAAGACTACGCTGAAAGAAAACAAAAATACTTTGCAGAAAATTCAGAGAAAATGTTTGAAAAACTTTACTATGATGTAAAAAATAATAAAAACCCTGCGTTAGATAATGTCGACTTTGATCAAATATTAATTCAAGAAGCTAAAACTCATGCTTTAATAGATGGTAGATTTGCTAATTCATATATTAAATTCTTAACTCAAAACAAACCAGATGGAACCCCATCAACATTAAACAATCCAAGTTTAGCACCACAAGTAAGAGAGATATTAAATAGTCTAAAAGATTCTAATGATTTAGTTAACTACGCTGTTAATTGGTCACAAGGTAATGTTGCAAGCTATTCTAAATCAGATAGAAAAAAGTTTGATAACCAATTGTTTGATAAAGAAGTAGCGGCTAGAACATCTGCGGGTGCAACGCCTGCCGAAGCATTTTTAAATACTGTTGTTTCTTTAGAAATGGGCATGAAACTTAATGAACCAATTGGTAGAATAGAAGATTTATTATCAAAACCTTTATCTCCCTACACTACAGAAGATTCTAAATTAGCTTTAGAAGTTTATGCAAGATTAGATAAATCAGGATTAACAGGTATTTATTTTAAAGAAAACGATAAGAGTAAATATGATTTCTTTATTGCTAATGCAATGGTTCAGTCTGGAATGGATTATAGAGATGTTATTAGAGAAATTGGAACTCAAAAGTATAGAACTTCAGAAATTATAACTCTAAATGCAGAAGATAGAAAAGAACTACAAGGTTATGCAGTTAATTCAGCTTACGCACCTAACCAAGAATTAACTCAAATGATCGGAGAGTATTTTAAGAATACTATGCCAGAAGGTGCTAATTATATTAAAGCAACAGGAGAGTTTATTGATAAGCATTATACTGATGTAAATGGTCGTTTAATTAGTAACTATAAAATTAAAAAGATTGGAGTTAATCCCGACAATTATGATGTATTTAAAATTAACGCAATTGAACTACTAAAAGAAAAATTAAATATCGAAAAAGATATTATTGAAGATTCTGAACTTGTAGGTTTTTACTACGATGAAACTAATCCTGATTTTACAGGAGTTGCCCCAAATGAAAACAGAGGTTTAGATTTAAACAATTACGAAATAATAGTTAATGATGAAAGAGATACTATTATGTTTAAAGAGAATCTTAGTACCTCTCTCGATGTGCCAGCAACAGTCGAATACAAAGACGGTCAAACTGTTTGGTTAGAAATACCTATTAGTATTGTTAAAGATAGAATGAAAGAGAAACAAGCTTCTCAAGATATTTTAGATGAGAAAGCAAGAATTGCTAAAGATAAAAAACTAAAAGCTAAACAAAAACGAGAAAAAGAAAGAGAAGATATGGGAGTAGGCACAGGTAACTTTGGACAAGGAGAAATATATAAATTTTAAATACTATGACTACAAATATTAATTGGGAATTTATCTCAAGCTTAGAAGGTGAAGGTGTAAAACAAGGTTATGTACCTAGTGAAAACTCTGGTGTTACAATAGCAACAGGTTTTGATTTAAAAGAAAAGACACCAGATTTTTTAATTAACGAGTTAGGCATATCAGAAGAAACTACAGGTTTCTTATCTAATTTTATGGGTGTGTCTGGAGCAGAGGCAAAAGAAGTAGCACCTAATTTACAATTAAATGATACTCAAGTTAAAGAAATAGATAAAGCTAGTCACTCTTGGTATACAAATCAAGTTGTAGCAACTTATAATAAACACGACCCTGTAACACCATTTGAAGAATTAACACAAGCACAACAGACAGTTTTAGTATCTGTTGGTTTTCAACATGGTACTTCTTTTACAAGAACTGACGGTAGTGATATGAATTATATCAAACAGGCCGCTAGCGGAGATTGGGACGGTGCTTTAGCTAACTTAAGAAACTTTGGAGATGATTTTCCAACTAGAAGAAATAAAGAAGCAGACTTATTAGAGAACGAAAAAAAAACTCTTAAAGCATTAGAAGACAGTAAATTTAAACCTACAGATACTACTAAACAAAAGTATCTATGGTCAGAATTACCGAGTGTAAGTAGAGGTTTATTTTTAGATGACGCATACAATGATAGTGAGTACCAAAAGTATATAGAAGAAGGTTCTACATTTACCAAAGGTGTTAAAGCGGCAATAAGAGAAAATACTATACTAGCTAACGGCTTTGATATGTTCTTTGCACCTACGTTTGTTCAAGAAGATGGTTTTAGTTATGAAAATAATTTAGAAGAATTTAGAGAAACAATTAAAAAATATAACCTTAATAGTAGATATGCAGAAAGTCTTGTAGGTGCTGTAAATGCAGGTCATCTAGAATATTTAGGACAAAAAGCAGGTAGACATCAAAAAAATGCTGAAATCTTATCTAACATGGGTTGGACAGGTACAGCCTTACAGTTAGGTTCTTTTATATTAGATCCTGTTAACATCACAGGTTACGGTGCTTTAAGTAAAGTAATGAAAGGCACTCAGTTTCTTACAGGAATATCAAGAAGACAAAACTTTCTTAGATCAGGATTAGTTTATGGATCTATGGAGGGAGCTTTATATGCTCCTGTAGCGGCTAATAACCCAACAATGGGTATCAATGACATAATAATAGCGTCAGCTTTAGGTGGTACTCTTGGAGGGGGTATCTCCGCAATAATGTCAAAAAGGCTTAATAATGTAGCTACTTCTATTGAAAGAGCTGACATAGAGGAGAATGGATTAAAAACAACCCCTAAAGCAGACAATACAAAATTTAAAAACACTAAAATATCTAAAGAAAACAAAAAGCTAGAGAAAGATTTAGCTGAAACAGATATTGATGGAATAGAATTATTCTATCCAAAATTAAGAAACATACCTTTCTTTGGTTTCAGTATGACAAGATCTGGAACTTTAGGAACAAGTCTTTCTAAACTAACTAAAAAGTTTGGTTTTGAATCAATGGAAGAACCTATTGGTTGGACTAAAGGAGATGGTAAAGCTGTAGTACAAAGAGAAACAGTTGAAGCCATAAGGGATCAAGTTACTATGGAAACACATAGTACAGTTTACGGTATTGTAAATGATGCTATGGAGGGCTACTTAAAATCTTTAGGTTATGGCGGTACAGCTATAGGTAAACTAAAAGGTTTCTTTCAGTTTAAACATAAAACAGATTTCATGGTTAAAGTTAAAAGAGCCATGATTGCTTTATCTAGAAAAGATAAAAGTGCGGCTGATATAGAATTATTAAAAGATGCTAATGTAGTTAAAGCGGCTGAGGGCTATGCAAATGGTTTTCAACTATGGGCTAAGAAGTTAGCAGAATCTGGTGTTGAAGGTGCTGAGGATTTAGCGGCAAACACAGGTAGATATTATGTACCTAGAAAAATTAGTTTTGAAAGCTTTGCGGCTCTAGAAGCAAAAATAGGTGAAGATGGAATTGAAGAATTATTAGTTAAAGCTATCTCAAGTGAACAACCTTTAATTAATAGATTAGACAATCCTATTTCAACAGGTGGTACAGCAAAACAAAAAGTTGATGTAACAAACCCTAAGATTGATAAATTAAATAAACAGATTGATGAATTAAAAGAAAAAAATAAAAAAGTCTATAAAGATTCAAGAGCTCAAGACGATATAGATAGAAAACCTTTAAAGAAAAAACTTCAAAAAGAAAACCCCGATCTTGACGAAGCACAGCTAAATAGAAAAGTTTCTCAGATTTTATCTGATAGATCTAATAAAAAGATAAAGCCAACAATAGATAAAATTAAAAAATTAGAAGAAAAAAGAAAAAAACTAATAGATAGCTCAGAAGCAACAGTACAAAAAACTGAAGTAATTTCTATAACTAAAGCTAGAGCTATGGCCAAAGCAATTGTCCAGGCGGCTAAGTATAATAGTAGACATGGTGGTTTTGATATTGAACAACTTATTAAAATTAAAAGTCCAGAACTATTAAGAGAATATATAGATGATGTATTTTCTAATTTAACAAAATTACAAAGAGATGATTTATTTAATGGTCTTAAAAATAATATAAGTCTTTTAACATCAGGAAGATTCTCAGAAAGAATTAGATTAAACGAAAACTTTGAAACTACAATTAAAGGTGTTAACACTAGAGTAGATGATCTTTTTGAAAATGATATAGATTTACTTTGGCACTCATACACAAATGAAATGAGTGGTTGGTATTCACTATCCGAAAGAATGGGTATTAAAAGTAGAAACCAATGGTTAAAAACAAAGAACGAATTATTTAACGATATTGATAAAGTTTACAATGATCCTAAAACTAATGTAGCTAAAACTAAAAATGCTACACAAAGAGGATTAGGTAATAAGTTTATTGCACAAGAAGAAAAAGATACAATAGATAGTTTCTTTAATAACATTATGGGAAGATCTACTGAAACAGGAGATCCATCATTTGGTGCAAATAAAGTATTAAGAGATTTAAGAAGATTTAATTTTATAAGGGTACTAAACCAAGTAGGTATAGCACAGCTACCTGAGTATGGTGTAGCTGTATCACAACAAGGTATGAAAACCATGTTGAATGAAATACCTTTCTTTAGAAAGTTAGTTGATGATGCCCAAGCGGGTAAGATAGACGATACTTTCTATAACGACATGGCTATTATTGGTGCATCTAATGGAGATGATTACTTATACAGATTATATCAAGCACATGATGTTTTAGACAGAGGTATTTCTAAATTAGATAGTCAAGCTAGTTTTGTATCAAAACCATTAACTAATGCGGCAGAAAAAATAACAGGATATACTTCTGGTTTAATTAAAATAGATAGCAACCAAAGAAAGATTGCTATGAGATTATTTGTTCATAAATTAGCAGAAGATCTTATAGATGTTTCTAAAGGTGGAAAAACTATAGATGCTATAAGTAAAGGTAGACTAAACAGATACAGAGTTTTAGGATTAGATGATGCTGATCTTGTAGCTTTAGCAAAAGAATTTAATAGTCCTAATGTAGTTACTACAAGTAACTCTTTAGGTCGTAGAGTTTTATCATTTGATTTTGTAAAATTTAAAGATCAAGCTTTAGTTAAAAGATTTGCAATAGCAACTAACAGATATACTAAACGAGCTGTTCAATATAATTTTATTGGAGATACGAGTAGATTTTTCTCAGACAATGCTTGGGGAAAAACTATGGGTCAGTTTAGACAATTCGTTATGACTGCTTGGAATAAACAGTTTTTACATAACGTAGCTATGGCAGACCAAGCAACAGTAAATATGTTCTTATATACTTCATTTATTGGAGGAGCGGCTTATGTTGCTCAAGCTAACTTTAATGCTGTTGGTATGTCTAAAAGTGAAAAGAAAGCATACTTAAAAAAGAAACTTGGAGAAAAAGGTGATTACAATAAGATTGCAATTGCTTCTTTCCAAAGAGCAGGTTGGTCTTCGGTTATGCCTCCTTTCTTAGATATGATTATGGGACAGGTTGCACCAGATCACAGATTTAATACCAGATCATCTGGTCAAGAAATGAATTTAATAACAGGTAATCCTACTTATGATTTAATAGGTAAAATATTTCAAGTTGCAGGATCTGGATTAAAAGCAACAAGATCTGACTACAATTTTAGTAAACAAGATTTAAATAGAATAATGAGATTATTTCCATATCAAAACTTATATGGAATTAACCAATTCTTAAACTTTGTAAGAGATCATTCTGGCTTACCAGATAAAGGTCAACAAGAACTATATTAACAACAGGGAAAACAAATAAAATATGGCATTTGCAATAGATACATATACAGGTAATGGTAGCACAACTTCTTATAGTGTAACCTTTCCGTACATTACAACTGCTGATGTTATTGTAACTGTAGATGGTGTTACAAAAACATTAACTACAGATTATACTTTTTCTAACTCATCTACTATTGCATTTGGGTCGGCTCCTGCAAATAGTTCTATAATTAAAATTACTAGGTCTTCAAATAGAAATGCTAGACTTGTAGATTATCAAGATGGATCTACCCTTACAGAAGCTTCACTTGACCAAGATGGAAACCAAGCTTTCTTTATGGCACAAGAAGCTATTGATATTACAGAAGGTACTTTAAATATTTCTACAACTACAGACCAATGGGACGCAACAAACAAAAGAATTACTAATGTTGCAGACCCAGTAGATAATACTGATGCTGTAAACAAACAATTTATCTCAACTAACATACCTAACATCACAACAGTTGCAGGTATTAGTTCAGATGTAA
>Ga0255773_10001072_pt1 | contig 28536 bp, 13 predicted proteins | sample 011ome_17_FD_179971 | JGI IMG/M metagenome (GOLD analysis project Ga0255773, IMG submission 179971) | Coastal salt marsh microbial communities from the Groves Creek Marsh, Skidaway Island, Georgia - 011502XT metaG (version 2) | ecosystem: Environmental > Aquatic > Marine > Intertidal zone >...
GGGGGGGGTGGGGGGGGGGGGGGGGGGGGGGGGGGGGGGGGGGGGGGGGGGGGGGTTTGGGGGGGGGGGAGGGAGGGGGGGGGCGGGGGGGGGGGGGGGAAGGGGGGGGTGAAGGAGGAAGTGGTGGCGGACTTGGACAATCGGATATGTCGCCGTCATCCTTGACACACGGCGTCGGCGGTGGGGATGGCGGCGGTGGTGGCGACGGTGGAGGCAATGGCGGTGGCGACGGCGGTGGAATTGGCGGCGGAGGCGACGGCGGAGGCGACGGTGATGGCGGCGGAGGAGTTGGTGGTGGCAAGGGGGGTGGCGGTGGTGACGGCGGAGGTGGAGCTGGACTCGGCGGCGGTGAAGGAGGGGGGGAAGGCGGCGGCGGCGAGAAGCTTGCGTCGAAGCTCACGGTTTCGTTCAAATCCGAAGCGGTTCCACTTCTGGAACAAGAACGCGTCAATGGGTTCAATTCAAAACCCGGGAAACACTGTGCGCATTTTGAAATCGCGTAGTTTGCACCGAATATAGGGTTTCGGTCATTCATATTTGAAAAGATTTCAGTTTCCATTTCTGAGACTACTTCAATTATACCGCCCATATTAGCCGATGCACCAGAGTAATAATACAAAACGTCAGGCGCCTCGTCTCCCGGCGTGAATGTCACCAATCCAGTTTCGAAATCGTAATCGTACCCTTCGGTGTATTGACGACCTTCCTCCTCGGCAGAAGATCCGTGCGTACCGTCGATTGTTTTTGAAATTCGAAACGTATGCATAACGGTGGTTGAGTTGAAAGTGTAAGTGCTTCCTCTCGTGACTCGCACCTTCGGCGATACGAGAGTGCCGATTTTAAATTTGTTCGATCCGTCCGTGTCGACATCCACTTGAAACGGACAAGACTCGCAACCGGGCTCGCAACCGTTTTGAATCATTCCCTCCGGATTAAGCTGAATGCTCGAAATGTCCGATGGAGGATTGAAAGACAACTGTGAAATCAAAGGTGCAGAATCTTTCAAACCCGATTGTTCCGTTTTGAAATCCCACGTATCTTCTTCCATGGCTAACAAATTCAGTTTTCCGTAGGCGCTAATGGCCGCATCTTCGTCGCTATCGGTGTCGGCCAAGTTCAAAGTGTCCCCAGAATGAGCATCCAGTAATGAACGACCAGTTGAGCTCATCAAAACGACATCCGCATTGATAGAACTATCTTCTTCAGCAGCGGGAGCGTCGTTTTCAAAAATCCAGCTCAATAACCCACGGCGACGAGAGAGACGCTTCTTTCTACGTCCTTCAAGTTCCAAACAATTCCGAAAGTTTTCAAAGCCGTCTTCACTATCATATGCGAGGGCTTTCTGCTCCAAAAGCTTGAGAGGATCGCGAAGACGCGCATTCATGGCTGTCGACCATGCAGCCATTTTGTCAACTTCACCTAGCATGTTAAACTCGAACATGACGTATTCATTGATTAATTCTTGACTCTTCCTGAAGCTGATTTCGTTACGCACCTTATACGATAACCAAAGGTCTCCAACTACTCCACTTTCTGCCCCGCCGCTGTTTGGATCAACAGCGCCACAGTCTGAACTGAATGGAGAAGGTGCGTGACCAAACGGCAATTGCGGCATCAAATCCAAAATGATGAAGTCCAGATTCGCTTCAATGTCAGAACCAGCGAGCGGAGGAAGTGTAACTTTCTCGCCGTCGCATTTAAATCCCTGTCCGGTAAACAGTAGATTGAACAAATTCTTGAACTTCTTTGCATCACCACAACCGTTCGAGCATGCGAATGATGTTCGATTCGTGTCCACTACAGAACTCGCGATTTTTTCATTACCGGCTTCGAACTTACCTTCCCAGAAATTACGAAACCAGTTTTCTTCATCTTGATTCCAGCCAAATGCGATGAGTGCGTTGAGACTTTTGTACGCGTACTCGATCGTACCAAATCCTAAGTCAGCGCCACTCACCTCCAAGATTTTCGGATTGTGAGGATTACACGGCCACGTTGCCACAAAGTAGCACGCTGCCGCGATAAATTGGTAAGGGTCTCCGTTGTCAAATTTAAAGTCCCTCGGGACTGGAGTAAACCTAGTTACATCTGGAATGCCGCCGGTAATATCATTCATTTCTGATTTCAAAAATAACCACGGATTCGTAGCATTTGGCGTAAAAACTTTATTACCATCGTTATCGGTTGTGATGTTATCAGCATCTATGTAGCAATCAAATCGATCGCCTTCGACTATGATTTCAAGGTTCCTCTTAAAAAGATGCGGGTAAGTTTTCGCGTACGGTCGCATGACCGTGTACATTTCTGCAAAAAAGTCATAGTCTGAGTATACGTGGGTTTGAAGATTTCCGAGCGACACGTGATATTGCAGCATTTGCCATCCTTCAATGTTGTGAGGATTGCGCTTCAATGCGGCGAGCAGTAAAGCTGCGACTCGCGTCAATATTTGCGTTCCTGCGTGCGTGTACACGTTGCGGAAGAGATGTAATGCCAGGCGCACATCAATGTAAGACGATAGTCCTAAATTTATACCGTTTGTTATCGATTCAATTGATTCGAACGGAACAACTGCACTAGATATAACGCCAGCGACGTCGTCCGTCTGTAAAGTAAACTGCGAGGTTGTCTCGTAACCTTTTTGAATCCAATTGAATCTGGTAGGTTTCCATTTCCCTCCACGTTCGTTGAAGCCATATGCCGCTCTGTGTTTTGGCTGAGTCACTGTATCAGCTGGAGCTCCCAAGCATGATTTATATCCTACCCACAAATGAGCTTGCTGAACGCATTGGCCACCGTCTTGACTGATTCGAGGAAGAGAGTCAGGACGCCAATTGGATTCTCTGCATCGAGTTTCTTTCCTGTCTCGAGCCTTGTTGTACCACGTCGTGATCCCATTGGGATGCCTTCGAACGTAGTCGCACTCACGCGCGCTAAAATGTGCAGTTTGCAAAGTCGCAAGTAATGGCCACGGCGCAGTTGAAAGAGAAAAGTCGAGTGGCGCTTGAGCTGCGCTCTTCAAAAGATTGTCAAGAGCGGCAAGAGGACTCGGTTTGGGATCGTGCGCCGTTGGAAATTTCGCAGATCCAATTATTCCACCCTCGCCTCTGAGGGCAGAAGCGAGTTTGCATTGCAAGTAAAGCTCGTCGTCGTCTTGAACTTGATCATTCAAAATATCAGAGGTAGCGTTGAGTATAGACGGAAAATTCCTGTATCTAAAGGCAATAGCTAGAATAAGTTCAGCCAAATTATCAACATCATGCTCCGACGACAGGTAATTCCGTAACACGCGAACGTGTCTCAACACAAACGGATGAACCGGGAATGCCAAACTATACAAAGACGTTCGCAGAGGCACATTTTGCGACGTAGGCGTGAAAGTGCCCGAGGTTTGGCCGGTAACGTTGTTTATCCACTCGTAAATATCATCGTCGAGAGGAATCGCAGTTAACCGTTTACTGATTTGCTCGTTTGCAAAAACTACAGCCTCCGATAATTCGGTCGTCCATGTGGCGTTTGTTCCATCTTCATTCATATTTTCCGTCGCCAGAAGTACTTTCTCTAGGAGTTCGGGGCGATTGTAGTTGTGCAAAAATCCGCGCCGCATGAACACGTGCGATTTGCCTTTCTTTTTGCCGCCGCAGCTGCAGCCTGCCTGACTCGACCCACCTCGCGTCAAATGTCCCATTTCAAAATGCCTTTTCTCGAGAAAGTTGCACTGCCCGAAAAAAGAATTCCCAACGTATATAGCTCCGGGACAAGCTGGGGTACCAATACAACCTGCCAGGCAATCTTCGACACCCATTGCACTGAAACCTCCCGACGACGCTATCCCTTCGCGGTTTTCCATCATCACAAAGTGACTCATAATATCAATGTCAGGAAATTCCTTCGGTATCCAGTTTCTGTACGGAAGTAAATTACCAAATACACTTTTTGAAACGTGTTTTGCGTATTCATACGTGCAACTCAAACTAGCATTCGGCTTGTCTACATTTTTACACGTGCCGAAGCAGCTGCATTTAACGTTTCGTGTTTTCGTTCCTGATTCAGAGCACGTGGGATTCTCGCCTTCGGTGCAAATGGCATCTTGTGACCGCGGTGTTGTGGGACCACACGCGCCCCAGGAACCAGTAACCCACGTTCCGTTACCATCATTCGGATTCACGAAGCATGCAGGATCGCGCATATTGCAAGTAGCACCGGACCATCCAACATCGCAAACGCAAGTCTCGGTAAAGAGCCTCGTATCAATTTGTGAATAATACACGCGCTCGCAACTACCATTATCTCCGCAACCGCTCGGTCCGCATCCCGTTTCAGTGCAATACTCATACATGTTGCACGTTGCAGCATTGACAGGAGGCTCACCGCATAAAATGTCACTCGCGACGCTTCCGTTTGTGTAAATGCAAATATTTTCGCGATATCGCGTAGGATACACTTCCGCACCTGGAGCGTTCTTATCTATGACGTTTGCGCTATCACCATCGTGGCAGTCTCGAGAACACGAGTCAAACGGCAAAGAGAACCATTCCGGGTAATTCGTGAGTGGCTGTTGGTAGCATTCCTTTTCTTTCGTGTACAGCCCGGCTCCGGTAGTTTCATTCGCGACTACAGGATTCGCCAGGAAACAGCAACCGTGCATTTCACAAGTCATTCGGCGCACGCCAATCATAGATGATCTCCGCCTAGGGTCGTTCTCATAAAGGGCACACGCCGTGCGACCAGAATCCAAACGGCACTGTAAGTCGCAGTGAAAGACGTTACAATGTTGAACTTCTTCAATCTTCGGAATGTCATTACAAAGCTCCTCCGGCACTCTGTTAGAAAGGGCAGATTTGTTCAGTCCAGTAATTTCTGTTTTTACGTATAGATCGGTGTTTTGCTCGGCACCACTGCACACTTCATCATCTCTGAGCGGGTCGCAATACGCCCAGCGCTGATCAGGGTCAGTTGTAAAACACCACACCCCCCCAGGGTCGTTATCCGGATTGCGACAATAATTGTGATTACCCAAACCTGTTCCAGGCATATTTATGGGAGTTGAAGCGTGCCAGTGAGGCGTTTGACTGTCCCAGGCTTGGCATGTAATTCCGTCTACCGTTTTACTTTGGCAACCGCGATAGCCACTCTCGTTCTCTCCAGAAATAGTCTCGTCGCAACCAGAGGTATCGACGATTTCAGAAGGTGATACGTTCTTCAAAATGCAGTCATTTTCTTGGATTGCATTTCCAGAACCCCCGTGATAGACCCCAAACTCAAACGAGTAGCAATCTATGTTTTCGTTACAAAGCAGTTCGCAGGCGCGAGGTGTCATATCACCGAATCTGGCATTCTCAATGTTCCTATCTGGAGGAATGCAACCAGCGGTGATTTTATTGTAGATATAGATTGGATCACTTCCATCTGCCTCTTCAGATTCCGTACCAGGGGGAGAACCACAGTAAACGTACCGACTTTGAATACCAGTTCCGCACGGCTGCGAGCAAGTGGTCCAAGGCGTGCCTCTCCAACTGTAATAATTCTTCTTAAGATAAAATTCAGACTCCATTGAACTCACAGCGAACGCTTGCAGAGCGTTCAGCTCTACTGGATGATCGTATTCAACTGACGTGTACGGAGTTGTCTTACCGTATTCGGCGTCCACGTAGTACCACTCTGAAGGTCCATTCGTTACATCTCTACCAAATCTGTCGGATTCTGAACAGTCCCCTTTATGCAGTATACATATTCCCGACAAAGGCTTAAATTCAACTGCACGGCATGTTGGAGTTGAGTCGCAACGATCGCCACATTCGCTCAAACTATTTTGACCCGTAACGGTTTCAAATCCACCGTCGCATTCAAGAGATGAGCATGTCTGATCAAAAACTTCGCGTATCGCGACATGGTCCGAAGTAGCTCTAACATTCGAGCAAATGAGCATAATTTCGCTCGCTCCGTCTGAACTCCATGCGTAATCGTACATCCCGTCGCGAACCGGAGCTCCTGCGTAGGCTGCTCTTGAACGATCAACGTGTTCATTCTTCCTTTCCATATTGTCGTATACATCGTTCGCTGAGGTCTCAGCTCTCCACTGATCGTAAGTTAAATCTTTAGCGTTCCAAAAAAAACCAATAGCAACTTCACCATCCGGACATGGTGTGTAATCGGCATCGCTTTCCGATCTATAGTATTTGATGCTCGAGTAATGGCAGCGCGTAGCGTTGAGAGTATTGTTCATGGAGCTCATATCTCTGGTATCATAAATACAGTCGGTATCCACTTCCCATGTGGAAGCCGGTACACCGCACCGCGGGACTAATCCATGGCTGGGCTTTTCGGTTACCGCGATCCCGGTGAGCACCTCACCAATATCGCACACCACTTCAATCATTGATTCTGGGTGCATCTCCTTAAGTACTTCTTCTGCATACCAACCGGTTGTTTTTTCAGTCTCATAAAAATTTTTCGACACATCGAATCCATACCATTCATGCCATTCGCCATATTTTTCTGATTGTAAGCAGAGCGTCGTATTCGCTCTGAACTTGCAATGAAATCCTGCGTCTTCTTGCCCATCGTTACGTCCATTTGAGCAGGCTATCCCATCGAGCGGTGCGTGCAAATCGTCCGTGAGTAAAATAACGTCGCTCTCCCTGAACTTTGAGTTGTGCAAAACCTCCCATTTCCCGAAAGGTCTCGACCATTGACTGTCGAGACTACAGTCGCAATATCCCCAACGACTCCTGTCTGCCGAGGTATAACAAATTCTTCTGTCCTCGTTAATTGGTATAAAACACTGGGTATTAAGTAAATCTTCGCTCATCGGGTCATCAGTGTAAGATAAGTAGCAAGGAGCACCGTCTGCGTTTCCACCGCACGTGGGCTTTTGAGTGGGCATGTATAATCCGCCGTCGAACGCCAGGCTCGACGGAACGGGGCAAATCCCGTAATGCAACGTTTCAACGCCCATGCCTTCAGAAAGCAAGGAAGACGCCAATTTCACATATAAACCGTCGCCGTTAAAGTCAGACGAAGACGAATCGTCATCACAATCTGCATAATCGGATGCACTTTTCAACTCGCAAGTTCCAAATCTCGTCACATCTTCACTGTCAAATGCCACGCCAAATGGATTATTACTGATAATTTCTTCAATCGCCAACAGCGTTTCGGCGTCTTGCGCAGAAGCCAGAAATGAGACCGCGAGACACTCCAAACTTTCCGTACACTTTGCCGTGCATTGTACGAGGGATAAATCGGTAAATGTCGATATCGTGTTTCCAATCACGCATTTTCCAGAATGTCGCTCGTATCCAACAGAGGATGTATTGGTGGCTAAAGTTACATCGCGCGTCGTGCTCTCCCAATGATTAATTATATCACTTTTAGTTCTGCAAGTCGAGGAATCCGCGTTTGAATACGCAACTTTAGCTCCAATTGGTTGATAAACGCAGTTTCCGTCCAAGTGCGAGATGTTGAATCGCAGCAAATAGCACCAACTCGTAGACGACTGGTGAGCGACGATATAATCCACACTCGTTTCGACTTCATTGTTTGACCACGTGGGAGATTCCGCGCCTTGTCCCGAGCATTTTGTGTGTGGGAAGAAACCCCCATAATAACCGCGAGCGGTATATCTGTCAGTTCCGCACCCACCTGTTGTTCTATAGTTTATCGATGAATCCGGACAGATGTCCTTCGTATTTGTTCCCGGGTATGAACCAGAGCCGCCCGCCTTTCTGCACGACCAATAAGAGTATTCGTACGTAGTTTTCAGCGACGGATCACCACCAGATCCGGAATTTCCTACCCATCTGCAATAATCTTGGCAAATGCCGCACCCGGAAGCGTCGTACCAGCCGCGATAAGAATCAACATAGCCATCATCACCGGAGTCTGGGGAAATTGGGCACTGGCTACTTGATGCGGGAGTTTGCGCTACAGTCTCTACAATAGATGATGTCGCAGACACTTGCACGACGTTCTGTTCAATCTTCGAACCATCCATTTGATAGGAGGGCATGGCAGTGCCGGTAAATTTGATCCCGTTTACTTCAACCTCTGAAACTTGAGCGCACGTGCCGAGAGAGACGGCTTCTAAAGATAGGCCTGAAATCGTGTATTGTTTGTAACACGAGCTCTGGTTTGTGGCCGTTGGCGGCGCCTCCAAGATTTGAGTCATCCTCGAGCGCGAATTTTTACGAAAGACTTTACCATCTCCCGTGTGCACATCACCGTGCGCGCGATAAGCAAAGCTATTATCCAAATAATCCGAGCCACTTCCTCCGAAGGTACCGGGAGAAAATAGTACGCGCAATCGATCAAATGTCACATTTTCGAGCGCATCCATGGAAAACTCCTTGGGATATTTCCACATGTTTTTGAAGTAAGGAGGAACGTAAGAACTTTCCCAATTATTGTGTCCAGTCAAATATTCGGGAATGTCTGATGATTTCAAACCTACGTTGGTCAAGTACGGGAACCAATCCCATTGCTCGCGCCTAGGTTCTGTTTTCATGTAGAACTGATAGGCGGCACCCGAGTCAGTTAATTTATGAAGTTTGAAACCCTCCGCACGAAATCTGCACGAGTACGTGAGCCCGTTAGATGGATCATCTTTAACCCAATCGTATCCAATACAAAGAGGGTCTTTCTGACACTGCTGCGCACAAAATTCTTTGTGCAAAAAATTTCTCAAATCGAAGCGTTTGAGGCGCACCATGTCTGGATAATACTGTTCAATCGTCGCCGCTTCGAACGTTTTGAAGAGATCGTATCCGAAACCTACGACGTTTCCGCTCCCAAGAGGCGCAAAAAATCCAGACGTACTCACGGGTTCGATGACCAAACTGCCAAGATCGTGCCAATTCTCGGGAGTGAAACAATCCAAAGCTTCGTCGCAAAGGCACACCTGCGCGAAAACCTCTTCGAAACCAGTATCGAGGAGGTAGCGCTTATCGATGTTGATATTCTTCCACTCGAGATAAGGTTGCGTGTTCTTCGTCGATTCAACATCCTCGCCGGGAATATAAAAGTCGTGTTTGTCCCGTTTAAACAAAGGAACTGATGTTTCAGCGATAATTATCGCCGAACGATCCCAGACGCCCATGCAACCAGGATTCATCCCAGAAACTATTCTCACGTTTGATTTATCCGGTATTTCAATTCTTCCTCGCTCTAAAAACAGCATATCAGTGGGTATATTCAGAAACAGCGTTTTCGGCCAAAACTCGATTTGCTGCTCGTTATACGTCGGGATGCACGCGCTTCCTCCATCAATCATGCCATATTTAGATGCAGCAAGCATAGCACACTTTGTGCCAAATTGGCAGTCCATATCGTTCCGGCAGTGCCCTTCGTAGGCTCCGCACGGCGTTGCCGGATTAGTAGTTGTATATCCCACGGTATTCTTACAATAATGATAATTCCCGAGCGAGACGTTTCTGAAGAGGCGATTTTGTTCAACTTCTCTCGTGAAATTCGTCAAAGTCAAATTCCAGTTCGAGCAGCACGCCATGTTGTGTAATTCATCTGGCAGCGCGCACTGCTTTCCAAGATTTTGCCCGTTCTCGTATATTGCTGCGGTAAAAAAGCCTTGGTTACCTGGACCGCACGGTGTTGACGACCAGAACGTGCGTCCATACCCACAACTTCGTTTGTACATCTTGTTCTTATCGAAGTAGTGCGGTTGCCCGGAGAGCAACTCATCCAAACTGCACAGCCGCGCGCCCATATCAGAGCATTGTTGACCAATGTCACTGTGGGTGCGCTGGCTATAATACGTTGTCGCGTCTTTTGCCCCCCCATGTCTTTGCGTTCCATACGGATCCGGCCTGGGAGGATAGTAACGCAATTCGCCATTATCATAGGTCTGTCCATGACATCCGAGAAAATTATAGTCCGGCATCCTGTGTGCGGCGTATTGACCGAGAACAGACATCGAGCCGCACGACGTGTAAGAGCCGACGTAACCACATTCACGCTTGCTTTTACATTGCGAAACTCTCTTGCGACTGTGCCATGCGAGTTCGTCACACGTTCTGTTGAATCCACAGGAGCCGAAGCAAATAGATGTCTTTTGCGGCTTACCGCGACCTGCCGTCATGCAAAAACTATCGGGATACGTTTTACCGTCCGAACCCTTGCAAACGACCGGGCGACTTTTAACTAGTTCGCAATCGGACCATTTCGTCGGAGGTGTAAATCTCCAGTCCGAAGTAAAATTTGGCATGTTCAAGCATTCGCCCCAAGCGCCGACGTGAAATGCAAAGCAAAGCGAATTCGCCCTGGCGCAAACTTCGCTCGCTTTTGAAGTAATCCAGGTGTATATTTCATACCCAAGTACATCGTTCGTACGCATTCCAATTTGCTTTAAACACATGTACTGTTTGCACATGGTATTTCTTTGGTGCCAATTCACCGTGTTGCAGTGCTCTCGAGCCGTACACTTAGCTTGACAGTCGCGCAGCGATCCCGCTTCCCCGGCGACAAGCGGATAACACTTTGAATCGCTGATCGACTTATCGAGACCAACATTTATCCATTTCGTCATATCTTCCGAAGGAATCGTGGGATTATTCGCCGCGCGAATTGCGTCTTCGTATCTACCGCACGGGTTTGGTTTTCCCGGTAGCGCGTAGCCGACGAACCATCCACAAGGGATGCTATTTGAAGTGTCTGTTTTCTCTCGGCAACACGAGTCGCCGCACATCGAAATCATGTCACTTGTCGTGCGGTTGTATTCTTCAAAAGTTGCGCACGAGGGTGGTTTATCAATCAAACAGCCCAGACCAGCTCCGTCGAGGATATCTGCTCTGTCTTTGTAGCACTGATAGCCTCTACTTTTATCATCGTTCGCCCAGCAGCATCCGTATTCTTGACACGTAGCCTTACGTATCGTTTCAGAGAAGTATCCCGATCGGGGATCTTCGAAATACGGCGCGCATTGCACGCGATTTTCGAGCGGCATCCCACATTTCAAATTGCAAGATTGCGTGTTGCATGTTTCAGAGATTTCAGGCATTTTACCGCAGCGATAGCGCGGGAGTTCAGCACCAGTTGTGCTGTTCAAACACAAAGCTGAGCGCGTGCGAAGGCCGCCGCCGCACTCGACTGTACAATCGCTCCATGGCGTGATTTCCCATCTCGCACCCATTGGATCGTTTCCGTAACAGTCAACGTAGCCCCATTTCCCGGGAGTAGTGGTGTAACACCACGGACGCGAGTCACCCTCGACAGTTGGTTCGAAAAATTCAATGGAAACGTCGCGAAGGAGACGCGAGGTATCCGTCGTAAACGGAAATTTGCAAAAGGCGCCGTTTGCGGTGCCACCGCACGTTTTTATTCCGCGCGAATAAACTACCATTTCTGTGTTCGGAAGCAACTGTTCCTGACGCGGAACGCCAGAGAGTAACATCCCATTACTGGGAACACCGAATATTGGTTTCAAAGAAGCATCAAGATCCGTGTAATCCCCGTCGCCGTTACCGAGGTCAAACTCGGCGTGTATAGCCACCATGGTATTCATGCATGTCGCGTTGGCAAACCCTCGAGCGTCGTTAAATAAAACCGTCAAATCTTGCGCGGACTGACCGAGAGTCGGATCGATTGCAACCGCGAGTTCCGTGGTATTCACCGTGTCCGAGCAGGTGTAAAAGCCTTGACACATGGAATCTGCCGCGCAAAGATTCTGCATGTACGGAATCGTACCATTCACCGGCCGCCAAGCGTACACGGAGGGATTGTTTACCATCCTCTGATCGTGAATACTCCACGTCGTGGCAGATGGAACTTCTTTCTTCCTGTAAAAGTCGCTTTCTGCTGCTTGCTTCAAACCAGCCCCGCGCCCGACGAGTGTGCAATAATCAGTTTGCGTCTCTTTCGTGAAACCCGCGCACGCGTATCCCATCGAATCGCACTCGCGCACGCATCTCGACAAAAACTCAATTCGTCTTCCAATAGGAGCCCCAATGGCAAGTCTTGATCCGTGCCAAAAGTAATTTTCCAAATCGTCCAACGCCGAAAGCTGACGACGCCTCGTCGAAGCGTGCACCGAGGCCACCGGTGTCGTCTCGGAGTGCAACAAGTGCTTCAACGGCGCCGCGCGAACAGAGACAAACGCATGCGTCAAAAATAGTAAAGAGAACAACAACAATCCCGAGAGTATCGTCGTCCTTTCCTTCATCGTCGTCATCGTGATGACTTAATTATATGTATAATACGTATATGTGGCAAGGCCGTTTCTTTGTTGTTGCTGTTGTTGTTGTTGTTGTTGTTGTTGTTGTTGTTGTCGCTCTTCTTCTTCTTCTTCTTAATAAGTATTTTTCTTCTGTATTTTGTAGTAAAAGAAAGGTGATAGACAGACAAGACACACTTTTTTTTGTTCGTCGTCGTCGTTCGTCAGCGATGCTCGTAAAAATTCGCGTCTTTCAAAGAGTTGCTCAAAAAACAAGCAAACAAACGGAAAAACCTCCTTTTTGAAAGAAGAGAAGCCCGTTTTGTCGTCTTTTTTCCCTCTCCGATTACGATTTTACACGACTTTTATACCAACGACGAAGACGAAGAAGAAAAGCGAGGAGGAGCGCAACCACACGACGAAACACCCCGCACTCTCTTTTCGAACTCGCGATTGATGATGATGATGATGATTGTTTAATAAACAAGTAATATCACTAAAAAAAAATATCAACAACGTCGTTGTCGACCACACGCCGAAAAAAGAGGAGGTTTTGTCTGGCGAGATACAAAAAAAGAGTTCAAAAATGCGCACCAGAAAGGGGGATGGCGTCGTTTCTCTCTCTCTCTCGGAAATACCTCCTCTCGTATTTCAATGAATATTGAGAGAGAGGTCAGTCGCGAGAGAAGAAGCGCTTTTTTAAACGCGTTTTAACCGTTGCTCGTCTCCTCGATCGAGTGCGTGTCGAAGTTGTTGATGAGAGTTAAAGAAAGAAAAGTCGTCGACCGTTTTCTTTTGAAGAACTTCAAGAGTCGTCGCGACTGAAAAAGAGGGAGGTGAACTTTTCTGCATTTTTTTCACAACTTTTCGTAAATAATTCTCGTAGGCCTAGACGAGATGGGTCTTCGCCTCCTCTAATAATGGCATAATATCATCATCTTTGACGACGAGAACGAGCGGGACGATGACGACGATGGAAGATACCGGCGTTGGCTATAACGACGAAGAAGATAAAGACGCAAATGGTGGTAATGATGGTCACGGTGGAAATGACCCCGTGGTCGACGAAGAAGCGAGAACAACCTCGAGGACGACAACATCAAACAACAACAAAGCATCAGCGAACAAAACCTCGGAGTTGATTTTACCCAACGATCACGTCCGGCAATTCGTTTCGTTCTTGCACAAACGCATCGACGAGTCTTTGACACACAGTAGCGGTGGAAACTTTGAGCAAGGGAGAGATGGCGAACGACGCGGGACAAATCCGGTGTACGAAATCGGCAACTTGTACGAGAAGTCGTTTCCAGTCATCAGCGAGAGGTACTTTAAAAACGCAAACTGGCCGAAGAAAGAAGCGGTTCTCGAGTTTCTCGAGAAAGAGAGAGAAGAAGAAGGGAAGACTTTAACGGGAGAAGAGACAGACGACGAGATTTTCCTCGCATTGTACGAGGAGCTTTACTTTCGTCACGTGTACTCGCGAAGCGCGTCGCCGTCGATCGAAGAGAGAGTGGAGAGTTGGAAAGCGTATTGCAGATTGTTTGATTGCGTTTTGAAGAGAAGTAAGACGAGCGGGCTCGTTTTGCCGAACGTTTGGTTGTGGGATATGGTTGACGAGTTCATCTATCAATTTCAGTCGTTTTGTCAGTTCCGAGGAAAGTTGCAGGCGAAATCGGAGGAAGAGATTGAGCGTTTGAAAGAGTTGAAAGACGACGGCGACGTGTGGCAAAAAGAGAAGGTTGAGACGTATTTGGAGGCTTTGCAAAACAAGAAGAAGGAAGAGGCGGAGGAGCGCGAGAAAGAAGTAGAATCCGACGAGAAGGCGAAAAGAAGCAACATTGTAGATACTTTGGGATATTTTGCCATCGTTGGTTTGGCGAGAGTCCAGTGCTTGTCTGGAGAGTACGAGTTGTCTTTGAAAACTTTCGACGCAATGCCGGATGTATTGCACGGCGGCGGAGGAAGTTTACACGCGAGGATTCCGGGATGTCACGTTTCTGTCAACTATCACGTTGGTTTCGCCTATTTCATGCTAAATAGGTATAAAGACGCGGCAAAACTTTTCAATCGTGGTATTTCGCACGTCGAGCGATTGCAAATGAATTTGCGACGAAGGGAAGCCGGCGGAGGTGGCGGGAAAAGTACGGGCGCGCATTCGCCCGGAGGGAGAATCGAACTTTTGCGAAAAAAATCAGAACAAATGCTTTCTTTGCTATCGATTGCGGTCTCAATGAGCTGTGGATCTGGTTCCACTTCCAGTGGGGGCGTCATGAGATCTTTAGATGATCACACGCGTTCCATTTTGCGAGAAAAGTACGGCGATAAGATGGCAAAGATGAACAACGGAGAAGTAGACGTGTTTGCGGACTTGTTCGCTTTTGCGTGTCCGAAGTTCATCGCCACGAACGAAATCATTCAATCGACGGGATCTGGAGAGTATGCCGCAGATCCGTCTCTTAGTTATAATCAAGAGGCGTATAAGAAACAACTCACGGTGTTCATGGAAGAGGTTCAGCAACGCGCGCCGCTTCCCAAGTTAAAAAGCTATTTGAGATTGTACACGACTATTCCGGTACAAAAGCTCGCGCAGATGATGGAAGTTACCGAAGATGAATTGAAAAAGAACCTCGAAGTGATGCAAGAAAAGAGCAGTAACGTCATCGAGTACAGAAGAGAGTATTGTAAATCTCTTCTCGACGGCGTCGAAGTGTCCAAATTGAACGCTTCTTCCGGCGGCGCGGCGGCGCATTGGAATACTTTCGACGCGCTTGACATTGCATTAGATGAAGACGGGAAGACTATTAAAGTTTTCGATCACTACACTCAAAGTCAACAGCCACAAGAGAAGGAGCAAACTTCTTTTTCAACTCCTTCGTCTGCTTCCATGGCCTCCTCTCCCACGAAAGATGCGGAAATTTTCACTCGACACATTCACAGACTGTCCAAGCTGATGAAAGAATTGAAATAAAGAGTCTTTCGTAGAGAGATTTTAGAGAGGAAGAGTAAGAGAAAGAGAGAGATTTCTCTCTCATACATATAAATACAACGTCCAGTTCTACTAAGCGAACGAAATCTAAATTATACACAGCTTGTGTTGACTTTTATTTCAAACAATCGTCGTCGTAGTTTAAACACTCATCCATCACGAACGACATTGGATCAAATGCGCTGCAATCATCAAACACAAGCGATGTTGGCGCAGTTGCTTCTTTTATGTGCTTGTTCTTATTCGCTAATTCTGACTTCACCTTGCGTCTTTGCTTTCGCAACGCAAACTTTTCTTTGCAAATAGATCTGCTGCTCGGTGAAAACTCTTCGATCTTCTGCGGACGATGACAGTAAAAACACCATCGAAACTTCATGTCTTCCCCTCTGCCTTTCAAAAGGAACGCGTCTTTGCGTTTATGCATTTCGCACACGTGCAGCCCGCCGGCGGCTACCGAGCGAACCTTCTCGCATATCGCTTCGCACCCGAAGCAGTCGCACACGCGACGGGTTCGAGGAGAGAGAACGCCACAGACGCGAGTAGAATGAGTAGCAGTACTTGTGTTCGTAGTAGTACGCGTACTCTCAGTACTTGACTCTTTTTCTTTTCTTTCTTCCCTTTCTTTCCTTTCATCGCTCTTCGTCTCCTTCTGTTTCTTCTTCTGTTTCTTTCTCGTCTCCTCCTCCTCTTCTGTACGAAAACTACTCGTACATGGGGTGCTGGCAAATTTTTTTTGGCCCGATCTTTTGCTTGCGGCTGCGTGAGAAGAAGGTTGAAGCCAATCCACAAATCCGTGATCGTCCGCCAGTTCGAACAGAACTTTCAACTCTTCGCGGTGAATTTGGTCGTGCTGATGGTTCGAGAGCGGTAAAGGGAACAGGGTCGAAGACGGTTCCTCCACCATCGGCGACAATTTTTCCGCAACCCTCTGCAGCAAGACGAATAATTAAGTCAGTGTCGACCGAAAAAAAAAAGACGACCAAACACCGCCGTCCTGACGCGCGGTAGTTTTAAATGAATAAACGCGCGCGATGCGGTGTTGCTCCTCCTGGAGATGTTTTTTACGCGTTTCGACAGACACCCACGCGTGCGTTTTGCGTTGCGTATTCTCTTTCTCTCTTTGAATACTACAAAGAAAAAAAATGAGCGAGGAGGCACAAAATATTCCCAAAACGAAAAAAAAATCTCGTGTCGACCGACTTGTTTTTAACTTCTTGTGGGTTTTTTGTCGACTTAAATTCGTGCATGGGAAAAAAAATTATCAACATCAACGAATAATTGCCGCATTTAATAAACACATAAACACACACAAAACGAGATGCTCAAATCCATCGGTTCCGCGAAGAAAAGCCCTTCATTTGCACCGTCGTCGTTTACGTTGTCGTCAGCGAAGGGGGGAGAAACAGAATTGGAAGCGCGCCTGGACGCGCTTTTAGAAAATGCTTTGGGGGATTCCATTCGTGTTCGGAATTTTCGTTCGCGTCCGGATTTAGTGCCCAAAGCGACGGCGGGGCAGAGAAAATCGTTCCGGGCGAGAAGTTTTGGCGAGTATAAAGATGATGAAAACAGGGAATCGAAGTTGCAAAGATTGTTCGCGCAAACGCAAGGCGACGCGACGTGTTTTGGGTTTACGATTTGTTCGTGCGTCGGGCAGAAAACATCGACGACTTTGGTCGACGACGACGAGAAGAATGACGAAGAAAAACCGCTCTTCGAGTGCGAGTTGTGGTTATCGAGAGGGCGAGAGAGCGAAGAGAGCGGACCTCCGGGATCTTGGAACGTGGTCTGCAAAGACGCCTCTGATGGTAACAACACTCCTTTGTTTATGTTGACTTTGAAAGAAGATTCGACGCTGGAAGAGCTGTTCGATCGGCACGCGATGAAGCGCCCTTTTCCGACGATGGTGGTGAGGAGTTTACTCGGGGTATCCGTCGCCGGCGTGAAAAAGAACAGTAATAGTAAGACGTTGCAAAATTCTCCGACGTTTGCGGCGGCGAAAATGTACAAAGGAAATGCGCAAGTCGCGGAAATTATTCCGTTGCAACGTGACTTCCCGAGAGGAAAGTTGGTTGGGAAGGTTGAACGCATGAATTCGATGTTGATTCGTCGAGATGAAAACGACGCGCTCGGAACGAGGTTGGTGCCGTACACGAGAGGATTACGAAGTTTGTTGTACACGATGATTGGCACAGGATTGATGACATTTGGTTTTGCAGTTCCGATAACGTATTCTTCGGTGAAGACGTACGAAATGCCCGTGGAAATTCACGAGAACGGTCTGGAAGGTCTCAACGGCATGCGGGATAAAGAGGTGAGAAATTTTCGCGATAAATGCGCGGCGTTCGTGAAACCGATTGGCACCATTCGTGTCAAAAAAGCCGGTTTAGGACACTTCAAATTGAAAAGAGAAGAGAATCAAGAGTACAACGAGTGGCCGAAACACACGAAGCGGCACTTCTTGTACGCTATGGTCGCGCACGCCGCCATGGTCAACGAATTCGCCAAAGACGGAACGTATTCCATTCCGGACACTGCGGAAGTCGAGATTTGAATTGTGGGCATTTCATTTTGCGCCCGGTAAAAAGGAAGGAAGAACCTCTTTTAATCTTATATTTTATTGCTATTATTGTTGTTGCGTATTTCACGAGTTCTCAACTTGTGTGTGTGTGTGTGTGTGTGTGTGTGCGTGTGTGTGTGTGTGTGTGTGTGTGTGTGTGTGTGTGTGTGTGTGTGTGTGTGTGTGTGTATTACATGTCTTTATGTATGTCTCTCTTTATACTATGCTGCTAGAGGTGGTGGTGGTGATCATGGCGCTCTCATCCCGTCCTGAGGTAAATCTCCTCCGCGTAAGAAAGTCTCTCTAGTATTTTTCTAATGTGTGTGTGTATTAATCCTGCAAACGATCTCTCTCGCCGCTCGCAAAGGCGTCGTCATCAGCCAAAAAAAGGCGCTCCGCACGTGCACGTCTTCCTGTTTCCCATGCACACACCCTCGAAAGTTGGAAACCTCTTCGCGAAACTCGGTTCTGGTGCGCCTTCCAACAATTTCTCCTTCTCTCGTTGCAACTTCTCCGGCTCGTGGTGTAACTCTCTCCACAACTGAAACAGTTTCATCGATTTCACGCTATCGCCTTCCGCGCAGTGTTTCTCGCTCAACTCCAGCTGGCCTTTCAGTAACCTCCTCACCAGATGATCTTGCGAGAACACTGAATAGGTTTTAAACTTTGGATTCCACGTTCTCCACACGCCGCACAAATCGACGACGCCTTTGAAGTCTTCGCCTTCGCGCAAACCTAACCACTCGATGTCTTTGGAGACGTTTTGACCGACCAAAATGGCTTTCCGGGAAGGTAAACATCGGCGAACCAGAACCATGGCTGTTGTTTTCGTGTCGTTGTTTCAAAGAAAAATAAGAATAAGTCGTCAGTTTATTATTGTGCGATAATACTCGCAAAGCGTGAAATACTCAATACGCGTAAGTGTCAGTTCTTACCATCTGCAAACGGAATTCCTTCCTTCTCTAATTTTTCCCTCGTTATCCCCGTCAGAGGTTCAATCGTGGACACTATGTTGGTATCGTTTTCATTTTCATCATCGTACGACGTGGAAGCGGTGCCTTCTTCTTTCACGAAAACGTTCACTAAAGTCCGCATCGCGTCGTCCACGACGGCAATCTGCGCCACCGCTCGGTCGTTGTGCGTGTATCCAGTCGCGACGCACTCGACGTCGATGGCGAAATATATATCCTCGTTTTCCTCCTCGTTCACGTCTTCCTCTCCTTCTTTGTCCTCTTTGGCGGAGAGGAAGGTGGACGGGACGAAGGTGGACGCGTTCGCGTTCATCAAATTCTTTTAAAGTGCTTCTTTTTGTGTCGATTGGTTCAAGTGATGAGAAAAATGAAACGGCGTAACATCGATGATACATTTGCTATTACTTTGACTGAATCTGCGTCCACGCGCCGTCGACGCTTTCTTTCCACACGCTCACTTGGTTGTTGGCGTCGGAAACGGCGAGGACGTTCCCGACGACGGACCAGCTGAGACGCCAGACGGCGGTTTTGAAGTCGTTGAGAAGGACGGAGTGGTAGTCTTTGTTGGCAGTAGTAGTGCTGCTGTTGTTGTTGCTTTCGGTCCAGATGAACACTTTGCCGTCTTGCGAGCAGGAAGCGATTTGTTGGACGTTGGAACCACCGTTGTTTGGCGCCCATTGGACGTCTCTCACCCAATCCGAGTGACCTCGAAGTTCTTTCTTTAGTCGCCACTGTTGTTGTTGTTGTTGTTGTTGATTATGATGATGATGTTGGTTATGATTGCTACTCTCTCCTCCTCCTCCTCCTTCCTGGGCGCCTCCTCTCGTCCAAATCTTGCACAAGTTATCGCACCCGCAACTCGCAATCTCGTCGTTTTGTCCCCACGACACCCCGGTGCACCCAACCGCGTGCGCTTCGTTCGAAATCTTCTCGCTTCGCCACCCTCCTCCCGCCACATTACTATTACTCGAAATAACCGCTACACTCCCGTCGCTCGAGCACGCCGCCACGGCGCACCCAAACTCGTGCGGTGCCCACGAAATCGCATTCACGCTCCCGTCGAAAAAACCTTTCGGCGTCACGTACACTCTCGAAAAAACGTTCGAACTCGTCTCCTTCCATATCATCACCGTGTGATCGAACGAACACGACGCTAACAACGCGCCAAATTTCGGGTGCGCCCAAGATACTTGCCACACCGGCCCTTCGTGCCCGGTGAGCGTCGTCGCGTTCGCTCTTTCGACGATTGCCTCTTGAGGAGGAGGATGATTCGCGACGTTTTCGCCGTCGCCGCCGCCATCACCACTCGTCGTCGTCGTCGTCGTCGTTCCGGTATCGAACACTTTGATCGTTCGGTCGGACGAGCACGTCGCCACTCTCTTTTTTTATGTATTATCGTTATTATTATTCAGTTTGATGATGATGATGATTGGTTTTAGTGATGTAGTATTAAGAGAGCATAAAAAATGTCAGCAGAGTTATTCGTAGTAAGAGAGTCGTTTCCGTTGGTGTTGATCTCTCTCTCTCTCAACACGCAATTCAAAGAACATTACCGCGCGCTTCTTCTTGCGTATAAATATACACACACATCGAGAACAAGAACAACAACAGCACATCACGCTTTCGCACGCGCGCGATAAAAAGGAGAGAGAGAGAGAGAGAGTTAAAGAGAGAGTTCAGAGTTCAAAAGTATGCGTACCCGTCCGTAATAATCGTACTGGCAATCGTGAATCTGATCCCCGTGTCCGGTGTCGAACTGTTTTTGTGGTGGTTGATTCGTTTGATGGGAGGAAGGAGAAGAATACTGTTGTTGTTGTTGTTGTTGTTGCGCCATCATCGTTATTCTCTCTTCTTATCGCAAATAAAGGGGGTTTAAATGTCTTCTGAAAAGAGTCGTTAAACACTTACGCTTTAAACGTCTTTTCTGAGGACGAAATTTGGGACGAAAATTGCGCCGAGAAAAACTCACACGCGGTCTGTGTCGTTACAAAATTTTTGCCCTTGGAACCCTAAATATGAAAGGGCAAAACCCAAGCGAAAAAAAAATGTGAAGAAAGATAAGCTCACCCCCCTTTGGACTTCACTTATTTCTTTGAAAAGACACACGTCACACAACACACTCTTATATACTAAAAATGTTTTCTGTCACTCAAACTGTTACTCAATCCGTTCGCTTGAACGCGACTGTTTCCAAGAGAGACGTCACCCGCAGGTACGAAGAAGTTCTTCTTCTTAAAGTGTTTTCTGCGTGTGTTGGATCGTTCATCCATTTTGTTCTTTTTTCCTCTTTTCGGTACACGTCATTTTTTCCATTATTAAACGCGCGAATGCTTTCGGGCGCGCGCGCGCGCGAAGGAGAACGACGTCTTCATTCCTCTCGACTACAAACACCATTCGCCGTGAAAGCTTCTTTTGTTCCCTCCTTTCGTCGAAAAGAGAGCGTAAATAAAGTATGGTATCTTTCGCGACGAGATATGGATAATTGGAAAGAGTGAAAGAGAGATATCGCGCGAGTGCTCAACTGTCCAATAACTGTGAACACGTTTTTGCTCCAAAAAAGGACACGTCAACAACCATCGCACGCGAAGAGGACAAAAAACAACAAACACTTTTGAAGAAGAAGAAGAAGAGAAAAGAGAGGAAAAAAAATTTCGTTCTTTTTCAAAGCTGTCGTATTTTTTACTCTTTTGTGTACTCACTCTGTCGCGCTCTCTTTTGTTCTATTCTTTTTAAACAGATCTGGCGGCAACTTCTCCGCCCCTCCCAGAGATGATTCGGAAACGTTCAAAACGTCCGTCGCGGGCCAATCGAACTGGAACGCCTACGAAGGTTCCAGCGAGAAAGAACTCACGCCGGAGGAGAAGAAGGCCAAGGCCAAGGCGGAGGAGGACGCGTCCAACGCCAGAAGAGCCGCCGCCGCGGCGAAGATGCAAGCCGAAAGAGAAAAAGCCGGCTACAAAGGGTCCATCTTCTAATTTCCTATGATTTTGCATCGTGAGAGAAATATCTCGAGAGAGAGAGAGAGAGAGAGAATAAGAGAGAGAATAAGAGAGAGTGTGTTTTTGACGCTCTCGAAGTAGTATATCCAATGAAACTTGTTTGTACAAAACGTTCTCCTTCATAAAAAAAAAATCGACACTTTTGTACACCCTAAATACTCGTCCTTTTCTCCCTCTAAAAATGGCGGCAGAAATCACCACAAAACGAAGAAGAGAGAAGAAGAAGAAGACAAAGGAAGAGAACAAGAGAGAAGAAGAAGAAGAACGACCGAGAATCACCCGAGATTTGAACTGGTGGTTTTGGTTCTTTTTGTCCCCGTGAGTTTATTTAAAAAGATGTCCGAAGAGGAACCGAAAACGGAGAAGCAACTGATTCGCCAAGCGGAGAAGGAGCGGAAAAAGAAGGAAAAGTTGGAGAAAGAACTGAAGAAGAAGAGAGAAGGTTTAGCGTCGTCATCGGGAGGAGGAGGCTCGGTTGTAACGGTGCACGCGTCGCAAACGCCTCCGGTTCACTTGGATGCCGTCTCCGGCACGCGAGACTTCTTCCCCGAGGAGTTTCGATTGCAAACGTGGTTGTTTGAGAAATTCCGGAAATGTGGTCTCAGAGCAGGGTTCGAGGAGTACGACGCGCCGGTGTTGGAACGGCAAGAGTTATACAAACGGAAAGCCGGGGAGGAGATCACGCAACAGATGTATTCGTTCGTGGATAAAGACGGGGTGGAAGTGACGCTGAGACCGGAGATGACGCCGACGTTAGCGAGGATGGTGTTGTCGAGAGGCGCGTCGATGATTTTGCCGCTGAAGTGGTTTTCGATACCGCAGTGTTGGAGGTTTGAAGCCACGCAGAGAGGAAGGAAAAGAGAGCATTATCAGTGGAACATGGATATTATTGGGTGCAAGGAAATAACCGCGGAGGTGGAGTTGTTGAGCGCGGCGGTGGAGTTTTTTAAGAGCTGCGGGATTACGAGCGCGGACGTCGGGATTAAAGTGAATTCGAGGAAAGTCATGCAATCGATGTTGACGATTAACGACGTGCCGGACGAGATTTTCGCGCCGACGTGCGTGATATTGGACAAGCTAGATAAGATTGGCGCCGAGGCGGTGGTAAAGGAGTTGACGGAGACGTTGGGGTTACCGAGAGAAACCGCGGAGAACGTGGTGAAGACGTTGAGTTGTAAAACGGTCGAGGAGTTGGAGGAAATGGCCAGAGAGGCGATCGAGGTAAGTAGCGGTGGTGATGATGGTGATAATACTAATAGCAATACGAAAGCCGTGGACGATTCATCCATACGCGAGTTGAAAGAATTGTTCAAACTGGCGGAGGAGTACGGTTTCGGCGACTGGCTCCAATTCGACGCTTCCGTCGTGAGAGGATTAGCGTATTACACCGGCGTCGTCTTTGAAGCGTTCGATAAAGCCGGCGAGTTGAGAGCGATCGCCGGTGGTGGTAGATACGATAAGTTGTTATCTTTGTACGGAGCGACGACGCCGGTACCGGCGTGCGGGTTTGGTTTCGGCGATTGCGTCATCGTCGAACTTTTGAAGGAGAAAAATTTACTCCCAAACGTCCAAAAAAGGGTTGATTTCTGCGTCTGCGCGTATAACAAAGACATGCAAGGCAAGGCGATGAAAGCGGCGGGTTTGTTGAGGCAGACTTCTCCTCCTTCGAATGGTAGTGGTGGTGGTGGTGGTGGTAGTAGTAGTAACGATGATGACGGAGATGGAAACATTAATAGCGCCGACGAAAACAAAAGACTCGTCGTCGTCGACGTCCTCCTCGAACCGAAAAAAAAAGTCGCGCAAACCTTCGATTACGCCAACCGCATCGGCGCAAGATACGTCGTCTTCGTCGCCCCTTCGGAGTGGGAAAACGGATGCGTCCGCATAAAAGATTTACGAGCGGAAGAGTACGCCGAAGACGACGCCGATAAACAAGTCGACGTGAAAATCGAAGACTTATGGAACGCTTTAGAGCAGATGCGAGAGAATGAAAATCGCGTGCGAGCGAGGAGAGGGTTCGCTTCCCTTTAGCAGAGAGAGAGAGAGAGATTCCTGATCGATCGATCGAACGCGCTTTTTACAGCAGACTTTTCTTCATAATTTTAACTGTTTTCTTCATTCATTCACGAACGAACGAACAAGAATACTAAGCATCACCGAACAATCGCTTCATTTATAACACTGTTCCCATAATAATGGCGAGAATCAGAGACACCTCGTACGACAAATCCGTCGTCTACGAGCCGAGCGAAGACTCCTTCCTCCTCGCCGATGCCGTCGCGGAGGAGATTTGGTCTCGGGAAAAGAGGAAGGAATCGAACGCGTTGAGACGACTCGATGACGACGATGAAAACGATTTTGATGATGAAAACGACGAGGAGGAAGAAGAATTTGTCAGCGTGGAAATCGGCGTCGGTTCCGGGTACGTGCTGTGTTCGCACGCGATGCGGTTTTGCGAAGAAATGAAGGAGCGGCTTCAAAGGAAGCAGCGGGAAGATGATTCAAAGACGAAGAAAAAATGTCGTCGCGTGTGGCGGTTTCTCGGAGTAGACGTGAACGAAAAGGCGGTAGAACACGCGAAAGAGACGATGCGGAGACACGGGTTGCGAGTCGTCGGGGATGATGAGGAGGAGGAAAAGGAGGACTTTGATGAAGACGACTCGTCGTCGTCGCGGTATTCGATTGAGATTTTCCGCGGCGACATGTTAGAGGACGACCGGTTTTACCGCCGCCGGATAAATGCGAAGAAGAAGAAAACAGAAGAAGTGAAAGAAGAAGAGAGGAAGAAGAAACTAATAGACGTGTTGCTGTTCAACCCACCGTACGTGGTCACACCTTCGGAAGAGATTTACGACCCTTCAACGAAAAGTTCTTCTTTGTCTTCCTCGTTAACCGCCGCGTGGGCCGGAGGCGTTCGCGGCCGAGAAGTCGTCGACCGAATTCTCTACGACATCAAATCGTGGTTGCGACCAAACGGAGGGACGTTTCTCGTCGTCGCGTACGCGCAAAACGATATCGAGGAGATGATGGAGATTTTATCCAACCAAGACGGAATGCGAGTCGAACGCGCGAAATGGACGAAAGCGGACGAAGAGTCCCTCGTCGTCCTCAAAGCCGTGAGACTGTAAAATAATACGTTTACTTTAATACTAATACTAATACACGCAGAAATAGCGGCGCGCATACACACGCACACTCTACTACACCATCCTCCTCCTCTCCTCCGCTTTCGGCGTCGCCAACGAAACCGCTTTTTAACGCTCTCGCTCGCTTTCATCGCGCGACGATCAAACGCCGTAAAAGGTCGTCACATCTTCGCGCATTTCACTCTACACCATCATCCTATCCTCCGCTTTCAGCATTTCTAAGACTGCTTTTTTGCTCTCGCTATCTTTAATCGTAATCCCGCCGTAGGTGACGTTTTTGCGTATTTTCGTCGCGTTTCCCACTCGAACGCCGCGTACGATTTTGTGTCGATTCTTCCCTTCTCTTTTAGAAGATTTCTTCTGTTTCTGAATGCCACCGGTGAGAACGCGTACTCCTCCTTTAGTATTCTCGTGTTTCTTGCTCCTCTTTTCGCGCATCTGCCGTCCAACGCTCGTCTTCTCTTCTTCTTCTTTCATCTTCAATTCGCGTTCTCGCTGCTTTTCCAACTGTTTCCGCTCTCTCACTAAAGCGTCCGCGATTCGACTTTGACGCTTCTTCGTGCTGTTTTTCTTCGCCATTTTTAGAATAATTACGAAAACACTATTTGTACGTACGCGTGAGAGTAAAGTCGCGAGTAAAAGGATCTGTTTTAATGGTCTAAAGTGCGCGTACTTTTTGTGGGGAATGTCTCTGTTCAGAATGTGAATGAATTAATTGAATTTGACGCGATATGTGTCAATGTTTACGATTGGTATCAATGTGGCCATTTGAGTACCTGCACATCAGTCTTGAGACGTACAACACAGAAGTATTGATGGTACATTTGTGCAATTTGCTGTCTCTGTTCCAATGATGCGATGAAATTCTACTTCTAACTCTTTAAATACTAAGACGGAGTATGCGCGAAGAAGCGCACGGCGCAATCGGCGCCGACGCAGACGAGATGCGCATTTGCAGTCTCCAAATCATCCTCGTTTTCTTTGTCGAAGTTTTCGTCGTTTTCGTTGTTGACGTATAAGAGTTGGGCGAAACGTACGCCGCCTCGGACGGCGTTCACGTCCTCCTCGACGACTTTGACCGCGCTACTTTTACTACTACTCTTTCGTACTACGTTTCGCCAGATTTTCGCGCGGCCGTCTAAAGAGCACGAGAGGAAGGACGTGGAGGAGCGAGACCAGTGGACGTCTTCGATTCGGCTGCTGTGAAGGAATTTGGAGTGTCGTCGATCGCGCGGTTTTAGGAGACGGAAGAATAACTCTTCTTTCGTCTCTTCTTGTTTTCTTTCTTCTTCATCTTTGTCATCTTCATCTTCATCTTCGGCGTTGGAAGTCGTCGTCCATAAGACAATTTCTCGATTGGAATCGCCGACGGCGAGATGTTTTCCGTTTGGAGCAAAATCTATGCACGTGATGTTGCACGACGAGGACGCGTTGCTTCGCTCGAGCGTTTGTTTGTGTTCAACGACGCCGTCTTCGTTTCTTCTCTCGAAAATGTACACCGCGGCTTCGTCGGCGCAGCCGAAAGCGAAAAGCGTTTTTTCGCCGCCGCCGCCGGAAGAAAACTGAACGGCGCGTCCACACGATAACTCGACTTCTTTTTTCCTTCTCGTCGTCGTCGTCTGAATCGTCGTCGTCTGAATCGTCGTCCTCACGTCAATCTGTTGTATTTTATCAAATAGAATTTTCAACTCTCCTCCTCCTCCATTATTGTCGCTCGATGATGACGATTTCTCGTATTCAATCGGCACGAGTTTCGCGAGACCGTTTGCAAACGTTATCATAAGTTCGCAGTGGTGAACTTCTTTCGTCGTAACTTTTGTTGTTTTCGGAAGTAGTGGTTCTTCTTCTTCTTCTTCTTCTTCTTCTTCGTCTTGCGAAATCGAAACGGAAACGGAAACGACGCAGACGTCGATTGGCTGTTGCTCAAATTTTACGGCGCGACGATGACACTCCTGGTCGTTATTGTCGTTACTATTGTCAAAGTCATCATCTATAAAAGCCATGTCTTTAACGCTCGCGAAGCGCAAGTGATCGTCGAAACCAATCGCGGCGACGATATCGTTCCCGCAGTTGACCAGTTTCGTGACTTTTTTCAGCGGCGTATTCTTTATGACTTCTCGCACGTTTTCGATGGTTTTCGTTTCCGGAACGTACTCGCAGACCAATATCTTCGGTCTCGGATCGTCTTCCCTTCGTATGCTCGCCGTCCAAACCTGATACTTTTTCTCCGTCGAAGAAGACGACCCCGACGAAACATCGACCGAGCACATCGCCGTTATCGGCCTCGAGTGTCCTAAAATCTCCTCCCGAAAACGCAGCTGCTTTTTCTTCTTCCTTTCACCAAACTCGTCTTTATCGTCGACTTCGACGACGTCGAGCACGGTCATCTTTCCGGACAAGCCGCAAGAAACGACCGTCTCGGCGGACGCGCACACGCCTATTTGCATATCATCGACGGTTGTCTCCGCGCCGCAACAACTGTACGCGTCCTCGAGCGTGACGTGTTTCGCGACGTGTTGTTCCGTCTTCGGTTTCACGACCAACCGAACGTCATCTTCTTCTTCTCCTTCTTCGTCTGTTTTCTTCAAAATCTCGACGATTTCTACGTCTACGCCTACTTGTCGTTCTCGCACGACGTCTTTCACCTTCCAAAGTTTCACCATTTTATCCGCCCCGCTCGAAACGAACCGATAAATTGTGTTATTCTCCTCATCCTCGTCGTCGTCTAACCACGCGACGCCGTACGTCGATCCGTCCTTCGCGGCGACCCGTCCTTCGTCGCCAACCATCTCGAGCGTCTCGACGTCCCAAACGCCAATCCCATCGCCAGCCGCGGAAAGCACGTACTTATCGTCTCTGGACATTCGAACTTCGTTTATATACTTTTCGTGAGTGTGTGTTCGTCGCTTCGCTCGCTCTCGTTGTTCCAACTGAAACGGCGGCCCACCTGTATAAAATCGCACTCGAAAATCCTCCGATCCTGTTATAACTCTGTGCGGCTTCCCTTTCCTGCTCCCGCAAACTGTCGTGCACGCTTTGGTCGCCCCCGAAAGGTCTTTCACCGCGGTCCCCGTCTCCGCGTCGACGCACTTCGCGAACTGCTCTCGCCCTTCGCCCGCGAGGAGTACCTTCGCGCCGTCGAAGGACCAACACACGTCCCGCACCGGACCGGCTAAAACCTTTTCGTGTCGTTTTATCAACGCTCCGGTTTCTAACGACCAGATCTGGATTGAACCGTCGGATGCTCCCGAAGCTGCCATTTTGTGCTTTTTATCACCATCAGGAGGCCCCGCGAACGGGCAGACGCACGTGATTTTCGCGTGTTGGTGTTCAACCGTCGTTTTCTTCTTCTGAGTCCTTCCCAGGAAAGTGACTATGTACGCTTTCCCTGTTTTCTCGTTGACGTAGGTACACGAGAATTGCGACTCGTTCTTCTTCGTGAGAGAGGAAAACGCGTGCACGTGCGCTCTTTCGCCTCGTTTGGTCGTTTGTACGGGAGGCAAGATTTGCGTTTGTTCCATTTTTCCCAATATGCTTTCAAAAACGTATTCTTTTCGCACACATTAGGAAGAGCAAAAGTCGTCGTATTCTGAATTCGTTCTCACACCTTTGCTCTGTAACGCTTCGAGAGAGAGAGAGAGAGAGAGAGAGAGAGAGAGAGAGAGAGAGAGAGAGAGAGAGAGAGAGAGAGAGAGAACAAAGAGAGCGCAGAGAACA
>Ga0255773_10001086_pt1 | contig 28393 bp, 21 predicted proteins | sample 011ome_17_FD_179971 | JGI IMG/M metagenome (GOLD analysis project Ga0255773, IMG submission 179971) | Coastal salt marsh microbial communities from the Groves Creek Marsh, Skidaway Island, Georgia - 011502XT metaG (version 2) | ecosystem: Environmental > Aquatic > Marine > Intertidal zone >...
TGGTAAAATCTGCTAATGAAGTACCGTTTCTCTGAAAATCATTTATAGAAACTTCACCAGTATCTGGAACCGATAATAAAAAAGTAAAGAAATTATTATCATCTGGTATATACACTCCACCAGGATATAAATCAGCAAAAGAAATAGGTTGACTATTACCTACATCTAATGCAGTTCTAAAATCATCAAATGAAAACTGATTTCCTTTTGTTGCTGGGAAGAGACTGTAATCCGGCATGTTACCCTATCTTTGTTTTCAGTTCTTCTACCTCAGCTTTCAGCTCTTTTACAGCTTCTACGAGTAGTCCTACCATGTTTGCATAGTGTAGCGCTTTTTTACCTTGAGGTGTTTCATATACCGCTTCTGGTAACACTTCTTCAACTTCTTGAGCAACTAAACCTGGCATACGAATATCACTACCAATATAGTTAAAAGTATAGCCATTAAGATTCATTACTTTATCTACTGGATCATTAATAATTTCAAGATTTTCTTTTAATGTTATATCCGAAAAGTTTGCAAAACCTGTAATATTACCAGATACAAATAATTCGCCAGTAATATAATAGTCTCCAACCATTGAATCTCCTGAAGTAGCACTTACAAAATCGGGACTTCTTGCTGAGATATAAGCTGAATCAACTAAAGCTTCAACATCACTGTCTGTATAAAAGCTTGCTCTAAAATTAATATATGAAGAATCAATAACAGTTGTTAAATCAACTGGGGTTACTGATGCACCATGACCATACGTGTCAAATGTAATACTTTGTAAAACATTAGTACCAGTATTTGTTGAATTAGATAAACCACCAGCAGTTGGATGAGAGATATAAACAGGACCACTACCTGGAGTAATTTGACCACCACCAGATAAACCTGTACCTGCAAATACACCGGCAGACTCTAAGAATATGTTACCACCATTTGATTCATCTATGGATAAAATATGCCCAGCGCCATCTAAGGTAATATTACGAATAATATTTGATGTACCAGCACTGGTAATTGATGTAGCGGCACTAGCAGTATGATTAATTGTAATTGTATCATTAGCACTATCTAAAATGCCGTTTGATAAACTATCAAGACCTAACCCAGCATTTATAGTAAAGGGAAAATGTAATGTATTATTAGCTTGAATTGAACTATCAATTTGAAGAGTTGTTGCGTACAAATTTCCGCCCGAATTAATATATCCGATTAAATCAGTGATACTAACTCTTGAAGAAGCCATCGGTGTTCCACCGACATTAGAAATAACAAGATGGTCATTTGAATCTATATCAGCTTGTTGTATTGGGGTTAAATCTAATATTCTTACCATTACTTTTCTTCCTTAAAGAGCGCTCATGCTGCCAATTGTGTCTATATCTTCATCCGCATCTGTTCCATACCAAACTAAACTATGAATCGCGTCCCATTGTGTTACAAGAGCCTTAAAGGCTGTACCGCCCGTTCTTGATTGAAGAAACGACCAATGATCACGACCAATAGTTGATATAAGTTTGGAAGCACTATTATCCCATGATATATTATATCCTTGATCATCTCCAGCAGGTTCATTAAAATGCGGAGGTAAGAATATTTCGTCTCCGACTGAATACCCACCGGACGCAACAGTACAAACTAATTTTGTATTAATAGCATCTGGTTTACGAGATATTCCACTAGGAAAACTAGTAGCGGGCCATTGATATGATGCTGCTATAGTTCCATTAACTATTGAAATATTTTGTCTATAAACTCTAGTACCCGCAGTGGACATATCTGCTGGAGAAAAACTAAATACACCAGTACTATCACTATAAGTTAAAGTACCACCACCAGAAGCAGATCCTGTCGAAACCGAAAGATCACTAAGAGCAATACCAGAATCAGCATCTACTCTTGCATTAATATATGCAGAATCAATTGCTCCTTGTGCAAGATTAATTGAAGTTGCTGAATCTACACCTAAAGCAAGATTTAAACCTGCAAGATTAACTCTAAATTGTCCTGTAGCGGTATTATAATCAAGTGTTGAGTCGCCAGGATATATTCCTACAGCAGCGTGTACTCTTTGATCTGTATAATAAAGATTTGTAGAACCTTCTTGAAGATCATCGGTTGTATTATTTAAAAATTCTTTATCAAAATAACCAACCGGCATTCTAGCAGAATCAAGAACACCCGTAATAATCTTACAAGCATCTAATCCAGGAATACGCTGCGCATCAAATATTCCAGTTCCAGTTTTACTTGCATCTAATGTAGGAATATCGGAATCTGTAATTGTATTAGACTGGAAAGAAAATACACCAGTTGCTGCATTATATGACATAGATGCATGTAATGCATTATTACTTGCGTTTAATGAGACACTATTACGAATATAAGATTGAGTTGTTCTACCATTAATTTCATTTAAAGCCTGAACAAGATCAGTAGTCACCGGAGTTGTTAAATTATCCGGATCGCCGACATTACTTGAGATGAGATTTGTTTTTTGTCTAAAAGTCTCAAATGTATCTGTCAAATTAACTGTAGGTTTTCTGGCCATTTTTATACCATCTCTAAATTTTTAATTAATACTATTTATAACAAATTATCATATATTTTAGAAAAAGAATACTGCAACAACACCTTGAGATCCAGCTCCAGTATACCCACTAGCAGCAGCTCCGCCACCACCACCAAAGTTACCACCGGAAGAGGATGTGCCTTTACCGCTCCCACATATTGCAGTACCATTAGATTTTGTTAAATCTGAAGATGATGTAAATTTTGAAGGAACAACATTTACTTCTGAAATCGAAGCATCTGGTCCACCAGCCGGTCCACCGGATGTTTGTTCTCCAGAGGCGGCCCCTGCGGCATTACCACCGTCTATATTATAATCTCCACCTGAAGCCGTTCCACCATTAGTAGGAGCGTCGCCTGTTGCTTCGCCTCTTTGGCCGCCACCACCAAACACTGTGGAACTTAACGCGCCTCCTGATATAGATGTATTTCCACCATTTACACCATTACTTCCGGAATTTACTGCTGCACCACCAAAACCTATATTAAAATTATAGATTTCACCAGGCGTGACTTGAAGTATTCTTATAGCAACACCGCCGCCGCCGCCTCCATAGCTTTGAGATCCAAGCCCGCCCGAACCTCCCGCGCCTACGGCAACAAGACCAACATTCTGTAAAGTTGTTGGTCTCCAAGATTGGCTTGTTGTATATAATTTCACTGATGTGGGTGATGTTGAAAATAATCCAGTATTAGGATCAAATGTTGGTAGAGGATCTGATCCTAATCCTAATACACCATTTATAATAGGATCATCTCTTATAAGAGTCCAACCATAATATAAATTATTAAAATATTGTATAATATTTTCGTCTTCGTTTAGTTCAGAAGGATCTAAATTATTCTCATCTGCAACTAAAGCTGAAGTTGTAATATCTATATTAGTTATAAATTGTGAGCCTAAATAAGCAACCTGTGTTTCATTGTATATAGAACCATCATCACGTGCGGTTATAACTTGTAATTTTCTAATAGCAGTATATTTATTTGCTTCATTTAAAAATACATCAAATATTTTATTTCCATCAATTTTATAACCTAAACCGAGATGATCATCACCCCGTAAAGATTGGATTAATCCTTGTTCATCAAACACAGGCCCGCTTTCGGGTATTAAAGTAGGTTTTGCTTCTTTTATTATTACAACACCTGGAGCACCATTACCTCCATCATTCTCTCCATCAGCTCCTACACCACCTGCACCTACTTGAGTAATCACCAAATATATATTTTGTCCTGCATACGCAGAAAAGTCTTCTTTTTTTTCTTTAAATTCACCACCCACACCGCGGCTACCGCCATTACCAGATTCATCAAAACCTATAGTAATAAACCCAATCTTGATTGCCGGCGATGGTTGATCGCCACCACCTCCGCCGCCTCCAGCACCAAAGCCAGTAGCATCAGTTCCACGTCTTCTTTCAGCAGTAGAACCACCTTCACCTATAATATTATAGTTTGTATCTGAAGATACAATATCTAAAGCATTTTGTAAATGTATTTGTCTCGGTTTTCTGCTCCAACTGATATTACAACTTATGCCGCCATCACCACCAACCAAGTCATATGATGATATAAGAGTTCCATCAGCTGATCCAGCCCTAAATTCAAATTTAGTATTAGTCCCGTTTTTTCCAGATACTTCACCATTCGGCCCGGCGTGCGGTCCGCCATTATCTCTGCCGGCACCACCGCCGCCACCTCCAGCAACAGCTATAAATTCTACATTACTTCTAGTACCTAAATTAAGAACTTTTGGCTCTGTAAGTTCAAGAGGTGCGCCAAAGGCAGCTGCAACATTAGGATCACTCTGAACATCGGGCCCATTTTCTCCAGACCAAACTATTTCCGAAACAACTTTATCGTGAAATAGTTCTTTAAATTTTGTAATTATAGGAAGTTCATCTACTAAATCGCCTGTATTTCCTATTACATTTCCAGCAACCATATTACATCCTTACACTTTAAGAACACATTCAACTAGCTTTTCTTCTTGAGCTAAATTTGTTTCAAGAGCAATACCGACTAAAGCCGTTGTTTTAAGAGTTGTACTTACACCATTTTCTAGTGCATGAACGGCTTGACCTTTATTAACAGGACCTTTTACTCTTACTGGAACACGCCCTTTTAGACCTACATATTGACCTTCAGCTTCACTATTCATCATAAGTGCTGGTTCGGTAGAGATTACGCCAATACAATAATCTGACATAGTTGCTTCTCTAACTTCATATTCTTCGCTATTTGAAACAGCAACAGCAGTACCTGGAATCAATTCTTCACGTGTTGTATATTTTTCCGCAAGGTCAGCATATAGTGAAGAAGTTGCAACACCATTAAAGGTTGTAGCATACATGGTGGCAAATCTATTAGTATTTTCACCTATATTATATGTATTATTACTTGCAGATAAAACATGATCATTAATCGTAAGATTAGATGACATAGTTACACCACCAGTAAATGTTTTATTACCACTTACTGTTTGTAAATTAGTAAGAAGAACTGGACCATCTGGATTAGAACCATAAAGATCAGTTGGAAATCCAAAGCCTAAAGAATCTAACTCAAGCGGCATAACATCAAGAGGTAAAGGTGGAATATGCTCTAAAGGTAATTCGCTTATAATCTTTGATCCACGAGTATTTGGTATTCTATTTGAATCTAAAATTCCTGATGTGATAATACTTGCAGGTAGATCCGGAACGTGAGCTAAACCTAATTTATCTGAAGTAATTTTAGTTGCAGATAAATTAGGAATTCTTGCTGGATTAAAAGAACCTGATGTTATTTTACCAGCAGGAAGAGCTGGTACTAAACTAGGCGTAAGAGGATTTGTAATAAAAGTAAATTCTCCATTAGCATTATTATATGTTAAAGAAGCAAGAGCATTAGGTCCAGATGTTGTAAGTGAAATAAGATTTCTTGTTTCAGATGAATCTAATACAGTAGCATCTAAATAATTAAATGCTGAAACAATACTTGAATCATAGGGCGCTGGTGCGGCAAGATTATCTAAATCGCCGATGTAGTCTCCCATCAAGTTGGTCTTCTGTCTCCATGCTTCAATGGAGTTACTTAGGTCTACATATATTTGCCTTGCCATTAATCACCTATTTTATTTAAAAGTGTTGAAAGCAGTTCTTTGATTTCTGCAACATCATCTTTTAATTTTGCTAATTCCTGTTTTTCTTTTCTTTTCTTTTTCAAAATCTGCCTTGACTTAATTAAGGCTTCTTCATCAGTAATTACTATTGCCCCAGTTTCTAAATCTCTTTTATAGCCGGGATAGTTTTCCACTTTAGCATATCTATAATCTTCCAATCTAGTCTCCTAGTGCAATCACTCTTAGATCATTTAATTTAGGTACTTTAGTCTGATTAGTAGACCTTAGAACAATTTTTAATTGGAACTGTGTAAATTCATCACTGGTTCCATCAACAGCACCAACTAAATAACGATACTCTCTGAATATACTTGTATCATCATCAGTTTGAACTGGTTTTTCTGAGTCAATTCTTGTCCAAGTTGTTCCGACAAGAGTATCGGCTTTTGATGCTCTATAATACATATCAATAAATGTGTCGGATGGTCTATTAGCACCCATAATAATTTTTAGCCCAACAGCAGAAGCTGCTAAACGCACAGGCTTAGTAATATGTTTTGCAGAAGCAGGACCATTTTCTCTTGTCTCACCAAATAACGGGTTATATGATGCTGTTTGATTTACAGTCCCCATTATAGAATTTATGGTATCACTGTCTAAAGCGTGAGACCACTCAATAGGCTTATTCTGTGTTGTACTCTGAACATTGCTTGGATTATCAATAAGATTTGTAATAAGAGTTGCTGATGTTCTTTGAAGATCAATAACCGGTGTTACATAAACATTACTTGATTTCATTTCCGCTTCTAATACCATAGATGTCGCAAGCTTAGATGGTGGCGATACTCTTTTCATAACACCAAGTTCATTATCTTGATTAGGTGCAACTACTGTAGCTACAGTATCTAAAATATCTGCATTATTAATAGCATTAGAACTATTATCTGCATATGATTTACCAGCTGCCATTTTAATATTATAGTCTAATCTAGTTGAAGGCGGTTCAATTGCTTGCACTGATGGCCAAATTGTACTATAATTATAAGCTTGTTCAACAGTTACGGCGCTACCACCAGTTATAGAATTATAATATGGAGAAGGCGAAGTAAGAGTCGGAACTGTAATTACAAATCCTGTAGGATCAACTTCAGTAATAGTATATGGATTATTGTTTAAATCGCTATCTACTGGAGTTCCAATAACTCCATTTAAATTAACAGTATCTCCGGCATATAAACCATGAAGTGGGCTTCTAATATAAACATCAGAGAAATCTGAACTATCTTTAAAGAATAATTCTACTGGATCACTTTGAAGAATCTTTCTTGGAACTGCAACATTTTTAAATATTGCTTTAGTTGTAAGGTTTGCATTAAACTCAGCTTTATATAATGTGAACTTAAGATCAGACATCTGATCTGGCTCCCATGTTCTATTGTTTTGAGATTTAAAGAATGAACCAAGATATGGTTGAGTATTAATTTTTTCGGTTGTAGAACCTAATTTAAATTCACCCATTTTTGAAATATATGCTTCATATGCATCACTATTAGAAATAACTACAATTGCATATTCGGTAAATGGTTTTAAATATACTGGTTCTTTAAATACTGCTCTTGTTTCTGCTGAAGCATCTGTTGAAACAACAACATCACTTGCTGGAATAGTAACAATAGATCCTGGAAGCGAAAGATCAGAAGATGGATGACCGTTTACAGTAGGTCTAATTTGAATAGTTACTGGGAATGGTTGTTCACTTGTATCTTTCTTAGCAAAGAATAAACCTACTTCTGTTAAGAATACACCATTTGCTTCCGTAACAAGGAAAGACTGAGCAATAGGATCAAAGAAACATATATCTTTTACAAAATTAAATACATCTTCAACAACACCTACTGTATCACTAATTAAATCTCCAGCAGCATCTGCTACACCACCAACGGCTGATGAAACACCGCCAATTAAGTCTCCTTGAAGAACCTCTCCAATTCCTGTTGCAATACCACTACCAACTGTATTAACCGCTCCAAGAATATCTATTCCACCGCCACCGCCAGAGGATGACACATTAATTGTTTCTGTAGATGTTGTACTTGTTCCAACAATGTGAAGAAGACGTGTAGATAAAACATCTTCTTGTCTTGTAGTAAGAGTACCAGTAGAACTAAAGATTGCCGAAGCGGCACAGCTTGCATTCTTTTTATTAAACTCAGTAATATCTAATAAAGTAAATTCAATATCACCTGTTCTAAAGTTTGTTGTTCCTGCTGTTCTTGTATTAGAAGATGGAATAAAGAATGCGCCCTGAATCTTACCTTGTCCGTCAGTATACAGTTTTGTCTTACCGCCAGCTAAAGGATATTCAGTTGCAGCTTTATAAAGATTACTTACATCGGTTTGTTTTGTTACATTAACACCACTAAACGATTCCTGTCTTACCCACTTAGCAACAGATCTGCCATCAAAATAAGCAAATACTTGAGTATTAGGTGCAAGACCTTCAGCTTGGAAAGTTACTAACTTTGACCTCATGAATGGAATAAATGCAACATCTACAATTCTATCATCAATAATTTCTCTAACTGTTTCTGAAGCAACAACCCTATTAACAACGGTTTCTTTTGTTACATCAGTCCCAGTTGTGGTTTTTCTATTCCAAAAATATCCGACTCTTTCTGTCCAATTATTTCTAGCAATTTCTGAAGTAATGGATTGATCATCACCAACCTTTAGATCATTTATATCAGTGCCGCCCCAATTCCACTCATGGTCTCCCCATTGGAGGGCTAAATCAGTATTAAGTAATGTACCACCTGGAATAATTTTATCTGGAGTATAATCAGTTTCATACCAATCATCAGATGCTGGAGAAAGTGTCATTGCACCATTATAAAATAAATTTAAATATGGATTAACATTTACAGTAGATGATGCAACATCTTGGACAATATAAGGCGTTGTATTATAAGTTGTATATACATTATCACCTTTCATAATAGTATTTGTAGATGCATTTGAATCATAATAAAGACCAATATTATTTGTAATTGCTCTTGGTCTTATAAGTTTATTTCTTGGATCAATAGCTGCTGAATATCCTGGATGTGTAATATCCGAGAAATACTGATTCTCAAAATTATCTGCCATAAATCCAGATTTTGTTCTATTTCTATTATCAGAATCTAACACATCAATATTAGCTGTATCCATTTCTAATAGTGTAAGAGATGTTACTTCTGCAAGATCATCAATCTTTCTCTCTAATTTACCAATATCTCTCATTGTATAACGCTTATTATCAAGCATAGAGAATGTTAAATCATCTGGACCAAATGTTCCAGCATTTAATCTAATTCTATGGAGCTCCATAGTACCATCAGGTATTGAAGGAAACTTAGGATTTAAAGATGGTGTTCCTTTTATATATTTAAATTCGCCCTGTTGTGTGAGAACTAACTTATCATATCTTGGTTGATAATATGAAACATCTGCAACAATAGTTGAACCTTGTTTTGGTAAAATAAATATCTCGGCATCAGTAGTCGAATATGTGCCACTACTTCCTTTTGATGATCTAAAGTCGAGATAATTTTTTAAATCTACATAGCGACCATTTGCTAATTGATAATTAGGAATATCTTGATAATCAATTGTTGAGTAAGAGCTAGGACCAAAGAAGTCACCGGAACCATGAGCAAAATAAGAGAATTTAACAAATAACTGAAGGGTTGCATTTTGATAATTACCAGTAATTGTTCTACCTGGTTTAATAGTGATAGAACCTTTTTGGTATGAATTATCTCTTTGACCACCATCTATTTCAAATTTATCTGTAACAAGATTTCCGTTAGAAGCCAATATTCTAATTTCTTCTACGCCGATGACGTCAGTATAGGGTAACTGTGCAACACCTGTACTCGGATTAAAAGTGACCAGTGCTGTAGTTGTAACTTTTGTTTTAGAAGCTACACTACATGCACCCTTAAATGTATAAGCATATACTTCAAATTGATCAAATCCTGTAGCAATTGTACCACCATTTTTAGAACTAACTAGGCCCGTAATCGTAACACTTGATGTACCAACTCCACTATATGTAGGAGATTGTCCGGTTGTTAAACCACCTGGATCTGAAATAATCCAATTAGCAGTGTCTGTAAATACTTCTCCTGCTGAAGCAGTTATTGTCATTGAACCATTAGCTGCAGCAGTACCCCTATATCTTTTTGCAAGAGTCATGGAAATATCTGAAACTGCACTCGGTCTATTACCCGGTATTTTAAAGAATAACTCATTAGCTTGAGTTTCATATATTATAACTTTATTATTCGATCTGACAAGTCTCATTTCTTGTCTTTCACAACTACAAGCTCCACTATCTAAACCGATTGCTCTAGCATCTCTATTAAATATTTTACCTGCATTCATTTCAATGTCAAATACATACACTTTAAATGTATTAGATCCTGGTTCACCTGGATCTATACCTCTAATTCTTAGTGTTCCAATTTTATCATTAACACCAAACGCCGCAGTTCCTGTAGTATCGTCACTAATATCTACTCGTTCAAAAATATTAACATCTGGAATGCCAAAGAATCCAGCTTCAACTAATATATAATTACCATATGTTCCAGAAATACCTTTATTTTCTTGTGTAATAGTGGTAGTTGATCTTGGTATATCTAAAGTACTAGCAGATGCTTTACTAACTCTATAGCCATTTACATACGCTGTACCGCTACTTACACCTAAAGATAGTTTTGTATTATCTGATGAATGTTCATCCCAAGAAAGTCTAAATGGCTTTACAGTATAATTACCAGACTCTTCTTTTGTTCGTACAGCCATAATATCATTAATTTTATTATATTGATCATATCCAGTAACTGCTTCAACAAGGAATCCATGTTCAATTTTAGCATAATAAATAAATGTTTCATCGGCTTGAATAGTATTTTTATTTACAAGTTCTAAATTAATTGTATATCTGTCTGCACCAGGAGCAGTATAATTTGGTAAATCTCCTTGGTTGTCATATAGAGAATCGTCATCATCTGCCGTAGTTACTACTTGTGTAAGTTTAAAACCGATTGTGGCAGTTGGATTTGAGAAATACTTAGCAACAATTAAACTCTGTTTTGGAGCATGAACAAAGTGCCCTTCAGCAAAAAATGAAGCTGCACCAGTAGAAATTCTAAAACCATAGCCGGTTGCTGGGTCTGCAGTAGTATCAGTTGTCTGAACAACTAGAACAACCGAACCGTCTTTTTCAAGTAACTCTTCACCAGGAGTTACGGAAGCCGGCTCTGTTCCAGATGTTCCATTTAGAGTGTCAAGATATTGGACATAAATTGTCGCCGGATCTGATCCTTCAGCTTCTACTATTTCAATAACTTTTACGGAAATACCAGAAAGTTGACCAACAAAAACCTTATCTTTAAAGTTAGAAACATTGCTCGGTAAAGAAACACCAGGAGTTGTAGCATCAGTTGGATCAGTATTAAGTTTAATATATCTATAACGATTATTAAAAGTAAGAGCAGCAGACTCAAGTGAAGCACCTTCTTTAAAAAGATTAGTGCCAAGTCTTTTAATTTCTTCTTGTATAATAGATTGAAGCTGATTCAATTCTCTACTTTGAAGTGCCTTACCGCTTTTAAATAATACTTTATGGAACCCTTTGTCTGGGTCAAAGTCGTCTTTATAAATTTGGGCTTCTAAATTTTTAGTATAGTTTACGGTCATGAACACTCATCCAATTGAATAACTATTTTAATATCTTCTGTCTGATTAGCAACTCTAGTTACTGCAGACCTATTATCTATATACAGTATTTCACCTGTAAATGGATCAACCTCTGATGCTATAAGTGGATTACCTACAGTACCTTGTCCAGGTCCACTCATTTCTGTTAAAGTTTCATTTGCTACAAATCCAACATAACCAGTTGAATCATTTTGATGGAATAGAATTGTGTTGCCATTAGTTTGATCAACGTATGCTTTTGCTCCACTTGTAGCACCAACAATAACTTCATCTGTTGTAAATGCAACCGTTTGTGTTGCAAGAGTCATAGATTGTAAAGCACCACCAGTAAGATTAGTCCACTGGGTACCTTGAGCAGAATCTTTAATTCCTCTAATAATACCAATCTGTCTATAATCTTGATTAAGTAACCAGTCAGATGTATTACCATCAACTCTCACACCAATCATCATAGAACCACACTTAAGATCAGAAGATGCATCTCCACCAATGCCTAATCCACTGGACATAATGGCTCTCACTTCACCATTTGTTCCATTAGAATCAGTGAGAGTTATTTGTGCACCTCTTAATCCGTGAACATAGTTTAAAGTAGTACCTGAGGAATCAGGATTATATTCTGCCTTTACAATTGTACCTGAAGGAGAATCTAAAGTAAAATCAACAAGTGTTGGATAATTAACACCATTAATATTGACTGATGGATTAGTATAACCAGTACCGCCTGCTGTTACTTCAAACGCTGTAATCATACCAGGCTTTGCAGTACTTTGAATTTCATATTGTTTTATTTCATTGCCAGTAGAATTTGAATCTGTGGCTAAAATACGATCAATAGGCATATGATCATTAGTCATAAATAAAGTAGCATCTAGTGCACTAATAGTATAAAGAAACTTCCAAACATATCCATCAGATGTTTCAAATGGATCATTATTAGAACCTGTAGGCTGAACTGTCGAAGCTACCGCCGATCCAGTTGCGTCCGTCCCTTGTCTTAAGCAAATATAAACATCATGATTACTATTTGCAACATAGAAAAACTCAGAGCCATAATCAGCTAAATCTTTTTTATCATCGTATGCAAGATATGTGGAACCAGTAGACCAAGATTTACGAGGAACAACTAATGAAGCTGCTGCAACCCGATGTATTGATTGAAGACCATTTCGGAATTCGTTTTGAATCCTAATATTATCTTTAGCCGCTGGTGCTGAATCTGCAGCATTCCAAGGATTAGATCGAGACACGCCAATATAATAGTTCTCTGTAGTATTGTTAATACTACGAATGGTCCCAATCATGAGTTCCTTCTTAAAGTTTTGTGTTACAATTGTCGACATGCTCTACCTATTAAATTATTGCGTCTTTTAAATATAACATATTCTTATTTCTTAATTCTTGAATAGTCACATTTCTCATACTTTGGTTGTCACCATAATTAAAACTATTTATATCAAAAACTGCATTAGAATCATACTTAATCCACTCATATATGCTGTTAAATTTATGCGAAAGATTAAATTTTGCTTCAATTGTTCCAGATCCAGTCTTTTTAATATTTACATCTAACATACCATAAGAATCTAATATATTATCAACTCTTAATACTGGTGCTGATGCAGATACAACATAAGAAGAATGATTAGCAGCATCCGAATCTCCGCCAATACAGAAGTGATCGCCACCAAAGGAATCTCCTAAACCAGGTAATGCTATATCAAGTTTAGTTGATGAATAATCACCATTTAAATATATTCTTGAAATATATGTTTTACTATCACCTCTTGTAATCTGTTCAAGAGTTTTATTTAACTGTAAAGGTACATCTATTTGAATTAAAGTTGATGATGTGGTTATTCCAGTTATTGCATCTAATGTTTTAATCTTAGCTGGAGCCGCTTCAAATATTGTATATGGCTCTCCTGGTACTTCAGAAAGCCCAGGTTGATAATTACTATCTTCACTTTTTAGTGTCGGCGATAAATCTATTGCAGCTATATTAATTTCTTTATTACTATATAATCCAGCATCTACGGAATTTTTAACAGAAAGTCCAGGACCTTCTAATGCTCTACCATAACTATCTTCAATAAACCATCCTTCACTATCGGCATAATCTAATATATTTGCGTACTGAAATCTTCTAGTATTTGCTCCACACACATATTCTTTATGTCCATCCATAATAAGAATATCACTATTTCCCATATCAGTTTTACTAATAATACGAGTATCTACAGCTAATTTAGGTAAGGCGCTATCAGTTTCAACTCTTAGGTTTAGAGGAGTTGCATCTGAAAGAACACCAACAGGTTTATATTTTGGGTTTGTATAAAGCTGTGCTTCACCGTGTAAATAGAATCCAGCAGGATGAACAAACTTTTTATATAGCTGTTCCCAATCTTTTAATGGCACTGTAGTTTTTATTAGATGAGATAATACTTGATGTAATCTACCATCTTGTATTTTCTTAGATGATTTAGATCCTAGTATTGATAATGGATCGCCTAAAGTAAAAATTTTATCTTTTGGGTATTCAACTTCTGCTGATGTATCAAAGAATCCTCTAAAGAAACCTTCAGCAGAATAAAGTGAACCTTTTACTCTAAAAAACTTGGCTAAATTTTTTAATATTTCTCTTGGATTAGAAACAAATTGTGACGATAAACTAAGACCAATTTCACCAAATAAATTATCAAGATATTTTAAATCTGTTTTTCCAATATCTCTTATTTCATATAAATCTTTTATTGTACTACCAAAATTACCATCGCTATCTAAAGCATCATAGTAAGTTTCCAAAAACTGAATAAGATTAGGATAATCAGCAACAAAATATTCTGGAAGAATATCTCTTACATAGTCAGCTCTAAGTGAAGTATGATTTCTATCTTCAGACATTATATTACAGCGCTACCTTTGTATCTTGCTCATTCTTTAATGGTTGCATTCTTAATTTTGCAGTGTCCAATCTTAGTACATAATTTCTAAGAGGAGAAATCATACTTTGATCAAGAGGAGTTGAACTAAATGTAATATAGGGGGTACCGGTCGATATAGAAACTGGAGCAAAGCCATTTAAATTAACACTACCTTTTTGGTAATTATAACTACCAATATCTTCTACAATTATGGTTCCTGTAGTTGATACAACTTGTAATATATTTGAATTTAATTTATTCTTAACAGTACAACGAATCGCATCATCACCATAAGTAAACATTGAAGATTCAATGCTATAATCTTGGGCTTCTGCTGGAATTAATATTACTGGAAAATATATATTATAATTTTTTGAAGAACCAACTGTTACATTTAATCTCTGTTGAACCTTAAGATCCATTTTTGCAGAAAGTATGGCTCTATTTAAATCACTAACTTCTGTCAATACTTCTGATTTACTAAAAGACGAATTAAAACTATTTAAAGTATTTGTAAAATATTCTTGTAAAAAGTTAGTAATAGAAGTCTGAATTGCAGAACCAGTATCATTAGTTAAACTAGGATCATAATTAAAGTTGCCTGTTATTTCTAAATATGTTTCCTCAGGTGCCACATACTTATTTGAAATAGACATAACAGAAAGTTTATTTGTAAAATTAGTTTCAATATTATTTTGGGTTTCTGTTTTTACAGATTCCGAAGTCCCATCTTGATATTGAAGACTGATATATACTTTACCATAATCAATAGGCACATTATCTTCCCCTCCCCATACAGCAACATCTTTTACAACAGGGAAGTTAGCAAGAATCATTGCTCTATAATCTGCAGATGTTACTAATCTTTTTTGAGATGCAAATTGTAAAGGAGCTAATTTACGAATTGATTCTATTGTTTCTTTTTCATAGCCTTCAGTTGAAGACTGCTGTGTTTGCACGTTGACTGGATAATTTACATCGTTTAAAACATAACTATTTGCACTTTTAAATCCAGAACAACCGTTTGCATCAGTTCCTCTTGATGAAAAATATCTAACTACAACTTTACTTCCAATTGCAGGAGATTTGCCGAAACTCTTACCGTCACCAAAATTAATTTCATAGTATCCATTTGGTGCTTCTTTTATATCAAAGAATGTAGTAGTTGAATCTACGGTTAAAGCAGTATCTAAAAAATAATATGATGTAAATTTTGTAGATGTTGGTGTATCATAAACATTTACTGTTATTTTTCCAGTATCAAGAGATTCATCTGGGATCACATATATTTGATTTTCTGCTGTATCATCAACAATAAATGTTTTAGTTTTAAACTCTCCCTGAAACACTTTAATATTAGAATTTCCGTTTACATCAGTAAAGGAATATAATCCATTTCCATCATCTACAGCTGAATAGTTTTTATCTGTTATAAATTTAAAAGTTTCAGATTCATTAGATGCATTAAATTCCCATTCAGAATTTAAAGTTATAGATGAAGGACGATTTGCAACACCAGAAAGATTAACATATAAAGTGAGAGATGACGATGAAGGTGTTCTTGACCTCGGTCTATAACCTAATGCCTCAGCATGAGATACAACAGATGATCTTAATTGTGCAGTATTAAGAAATGCTTCATTTGTGGCAAAGTTTGCAGTAAGACCATTAAAGTGAGTATTGTATGCTAAAACATCTAATATATTTGAAAGACCTGATGTTTCAAAATTATAATCAGAAAATTCCGGTTGTTGTGCAAAATAGGTTTTTAAACTATTTTTAATAGTATCAAAATCTAAAGCTGTTGATGTGATATTTGTGGCCATATTATCTCAACCTCGAAATTTCTGTTTCTAGTGTAATTGTTTCGTTTGTGCTTAATACAACAAAAGTTATTGAGACATCAAGAGAATTTGCATAATCTCTATAGGTACTGGATACATCTATAACTTTAGCTCTTGGTTCATAATTCTCTATTGCTAATTTTATTCTTTGTTCTACTTCAAAATCTAAAAACTCGTCTCCAAGTTCAAATAGCATATCTCTAATACTACCACCAAAAAACGGAATAAAAGGTTTTTCAAAGTGATTAGTAAGTATTAAATTTTTAACAGCCTGCTTTACTGCATTAGCATCAGTTTTTTTAAAAATATCACCATTCTTTTTATTTTTAAATAGTAAATCAATATCGGAATATATTTTACTGCTCGGAGCAACTATTTTTACTCCAGCATCTAATTTTCTATCTTCAATTGACAAGGATCTTGATGGCATATTTTTCTCTTATTTTATTGTATTATTTATAATGTTTTTAAGGTAATACTTCGATTAAGTCTGATGTTGTCTGTGAAGTCCCGTTATAAACCGTTTCAATTTTTTTATTAAAAAATGCAGTATAATTTTCTGGTATGGTTGGCATACCAACACCCACTTGAGAATGTAAAGATCCATCAGTATTATAGTTATCATAGTACATAATTAAATTTTCATAATTAACATTATCTTTTAAATAAACCGCAAAATCAAAGGATTTATTATTTGAAATTTGACCAGTAAATGAATCATAAACTTCATATACAACAAACTTACCATCTTTAGCAGCTTCTTTTACACCACCAGGAGTTAAGGTTTCTTCTGGCCCTGGTTTATATAAACCTTCAGCAACAACTAAATTATATCCTTGAAATTGATCGAGTTGATAGAATATATTAATTATCTCTGAATGTGGGTATAAATTTCTTGCTATATCTTTTCTTTGTTCGGCACTAGTGGTATGATCTAAATTTACTGGATCTTTAGCACTAGCTATAAATTTAGAAATAGGAACACCATTTCCGAGATTAGTTCCCATAGTAATATCACTCTGTTTATTGGGATCATATTGAGGATCAACTGTTATAGTTCTTTCTACGCCACGTGAGGAAGACTCTCTAAGTGTATATTTTTTACTTAAAGCTTCTTCTCGTCTCGATCCTATTGGTGTATAACCAGTTCTGGCAGTTTGAGCTTCACCTTTAATTCTTCCGATTTTTTCTGGTGCTACAGAAGCAAATCCAGGATTTAAATTATTATTGTCTACCTGACTTTGTAAAAATTTATTATTATTTAAATTTGTTTGCTCTTTTAATTTTGATCTGACTTCACTTGTATTTAATTTTTTATCAGTAATACCACCTGAATTTTTTATTTGATTAATACCATGTAATATTCCATCATCTCTATCAATTCTAACTTCTCTGACCCCTCTATCTTCATTAAATAAAAATGCATTGACAATAGTTGAAGTTGGCTTAAATTTATTACCTTGTGCTACAGGATCTTCTTTACTGTGTGAAGTAGTATCTACTGATCCACTATGTGACGCTCCTAGAGCAGCGGTACCAGCTTTCATAGCACCTTTTGCTGTACCATTTAAACTCCCATGAAATACCTTTGCTTTCATAGTTTTCTTTGCTTCAACTTCACTTGCATGCAAAGTTCTATCTACATAACTATTTTGTGAAAACATTGTTACATTATCACCACCGATAGTTCCATCATCTCCAAACACTGATATATCTGAAGCAGCAATATTTACATTTGGAGAAGACATACTAATTTCTGATTCAGAAGTTATATATGTATTACCACTATGTGAATATTCTGCAGTACCATCAACTTCATTATTAAATTTGCCCTTTGTATATGTGCCAAAGCCGCTTAAGTAAGTATTAGCAACCTTTTGTAATACAGTGGATGTTTTAGTTTTTTGTATTACCTCATTAAAAAGACCTACAATATTTTTACGATAGTTACCTATTACATTTAAAATATTATTTCCACCAACCTTTATATTATAATCGCCTTTTACATCTAAGTTATAATCTCCTTGAACAGTAAGATTTAAATTTCCGTAATAAGTAATACACCCATTGCCTTCAACTGCCATAACATGATTTTTAGAAACCAGATCAACTCTATTGCCTAAACTATTAACAATAATAGTACCATCAGGTTTTATTTCAACACCAGCACCATCTTTGTGTTTAATAAGTATTCTTTCTCCGCCAGGAGTATCATTGATTTCAATTATGTGACCAGAGGTTGATTCATTTACTTGATTTAAAGGATAAATGGCTTTTGGTTGTTTTGCAATAGTAGTTTCGCAGCCTATGGATCCATTTTTAATTTTTAAATTATGGACCTTTGTTCCTCGTGCACCTTTATTAACTGAAGGTTCTCCAACATATTCATCTTTAGGATATTTACCATCAGGATCAACAAAGCCATCACTAGGGACACCTTCATTATTAACTTGACCTTTGCCGTCTGTGGCAATTCTTTCTTTTATGCTATCATTTTCGGTAACCATGATTTATCCTCTATGAAGGTTTTGCATTAGTATTACTTGCTCCCACAAGTTCAGACGGAGATAAAGGTGGAAGAGTGCCTGATGCAGATTTATTTTTCTTCTTAAATTTATTTTGTATATACTCTTGCATATCAATACCAGGGTCAACCTTTGATTCTGGATCAGTATCATTGTGGCCCCAAACTTGACCGCCAGGCCATACAACATAAAAAGCTCTAAGAAATTGATCTAAAGTGTTCCATTGTTCTGATGTAATAGACTCAGCACTAATAAATTTATTATAGTGTGGATTACCACTATTACAATTATATCCGCCTACCATTGAAACGCCTATACTATACTTATTATGTCCATTAGCTTTTGCGTGTGCACCAATACGATTTAAAGGTCTTCCTCTCTGAAGTGATCCATCTCTTTTAATTATATAATGGTATGAACAACCTGAAAATCCTCTATTTACTGCTATATTATGTAATTCTTCCGAACCAACATGACCTTGATCTGTATAATGTGCGGTCCAATGAACAACTGTCTCGGTAATTTCTCTATTAGTTCCTCTAAAATCTGCAATAAGTTCTTCAAAACTATCCACAAACTTAAATTCATAAGCACTTGGAACACCCCTATCTACTGTAGAAGAAATAGGGAAATTCTGTTCGTTTGAATTTAATCTTTCTACTTTAGTAGTAGCAGGCTTTAATTGAGTAAATTGAGAACCCCTACTAGCCACAATATTAGATATTGAAGGATCTATTCTATAAACACTCTTAAGAATACTATCAATATTGGATGGAGGATTAGGTAGACTTGACAGTTCTTTCTGTATAATATTTACAGCATTTTCTTTTCTTCCTAAAACTATTTCTTGCATAGCTTGATTTAAAACAGAATCTCTTAGTAAACCATTGGTGTTTGATACAAGCTCGTTTCTTAAAACATCGGTTCCTAATAAAAGTAAATTGGTTAGTATACCACCATCAAAATTATTAGTAGAACTAAGTCTGGCTATAGTTGCAGAAGCGAGAGAATTTGCAAATGAACTTTCTCTTGTTGTATCCTTGATATTTGAAATAACCGTGTCTGCAGCTGCGGTTGTAAGTTGACCTATTAATGAGTCATTTGGATCAATACCACTAATATTACCTATTGTACTAAAAATAGAAAATGGTGATGATGCAATTACGTGAGATTTTAAATTTCCTAATACTGGAGCTTTACCAGTTATAGCCTGTAAAGCCCTAGTATTTGTTGGAATGGTAGTGAACGCAGAGAAAAATCCCTCAATAGGATTTTTTAATCTTACTGGACCAATATCTGGTATTGAAGTAAGATCAGCTGTATCGCTTAATGAAGTTAAAGATTCAATATTAGCAACTGTAGTATTTGCATTTTTAGCTACTACACTATTTAATGTAGATTGATTAGAAACACTTAAGTTAGAAATAGTTTCTGAAACTTCAGAAATATTTGTCTGTTCTTTTACTCCACCTAAAATGGAACTAAAACCGTCTTGGCTAATTGAATTTTTTAATAAAGACATAAAATAAACTCCATCAAGAACTACTGTATAAATCGTATGCTATTTGAGCAAAATTAAATCTTTTGCCAAATGTGCCAGGTCTGGGTCTTTCAAATTTTGTTTCAAAAACTCTTGTTGCATCAGATACTGATGTTGAATTTTGCAGTGCACCATATCCTAACCAAGATTGTGTTTCTAATTCGTGCATCATAAATGGCAACTGTGCCTCAAGTGTTTGATAATCTAGCCCGTTATCATTAGAAAATTCTATAAGGTCTTCATATCTGGAGCCTCTCCATTGTGCAAGACCAAAAGCTGGTTTACCTACATCATTTGGATTTAATGCTGCAGGATTTAAATTTGATTCCGCTGTTAAATTGCCTATTACACCAGCAGCTTGTTCGTCGGTTAATCCTTGTTTCTTTAAATAATTAAATATTTTTTCACCATTTGAGCCACCGGGCAAATCTTGAGAATCTATTTTACGACCATCAGTGCTTTCGCCGTCTTGAACATTAGTAGATTCTTCTCCATCTAAAGGAACATCTTCTTTACTGTTTCCATTATTTGTCGCATTTTTCTTTCTTTCAAAATGATGAAGAGACCCCATAACTATAGGCAACTGGGAACTAATACCATCTATAAAGAAACCTACTACCTGTGAACCTTGTTGAAGTTGAGGCATTTTTCCTATTCCAGAAATACCGCCTTCAGTTGAAGGTACTACAACTTGAGCCCAAGGTAAATCATTTGTTGGTGTTTGCGAAACATCAGGGGAATGAATTCCTCTTATTCGTACTTTCACTCTGCCCATCTTAAGAGGATCTTTGTTATTTACAACTATACCAACAAACCATCTAAAATGATCACCATAATAATCTTCTTGTAATGTTTTTAAGTTATTATTTCTCACGTAATACCTCCAGTCGACCGGGGCTTATAACCCAACTTAGCACAAGAAATAACAGCATTATAAACATTTTCTTGAAATACGTGTCTAGTAGCATATATCATATATGCTCCACTTTTTTTCTTATCCAAATTGTTATCTGGGCTAGAATTTGAAGTATCTGATATATTAGAATTAAATGATATATTAATTAAATTGCCCACTGATTTATTTATGCCCCTGTGTAAAAAGTTTTTACCGGGAACTGATATGTCTATTGAAGATTTATGTAAGAAATGTCTAAGAGATTTTGATTTTGCTTTAAACATATGTGATGCTGTTCCAGAAGCCTCATAATAATTAAAAGAGCCGTCTTCAAAAGTCTTTGATGGTGCTAACTGACTAATTTCGCTTGTATCATAATTATGCATGGATCCACCAGGAAATGATGTTATACCATCATAGATTGGAAGATTTTGTCTAGGTGGATATGGAATACTACCAAAGGTTTCTTGTGCATTAATTCTTGAGGTATAAGATTTGTTTTTTATTGTATCTATAAAATTATAAGTAGATCCAGTAAATCCTTTTCTTGCCATCATTAACTGATCTTCAATATTAGTGTATTTAAAATCTCTTATAGCGTAAAACTGTCTAGGATCTTGAGCTTCAAATCCAGATCCAATTGCTTGTGAAAAGGTATAATCATGTGTAAATTGATTAAGTGGTGTTAGATTTAATATTTTTTCTAAGTCCAAAAATCTTAGCTGATCATCACATATTGTAGAAAATAAAAAATATGGAAGACCTGTTGCTGAAGATGTTCTATCTTTTATCCAATTAGCTGCATCAATTGGTGTCATATTTGGAACTAGTACTTTCATATTACCATCTGTATGTTCACTACTTCCAATATTAGCAACACTTCTGCCTAAATATTCACTAAGAATATTATTGATAATTGAACTTGGTACACCATTATATGGTTTTTGTACTCTCAGTAATCTTGAATAGTAGCCTATATCCTCTATTAAACTAATACCAACCAACTCAGTATTATCGTTTGATTTTACACTCTGTACTATTTCAGTTATAATAAACTTTTTTGAGATAATTGTATCAACATTATCTAATGTTGTGGATATTTCAATAGTGACTAATTCGGTTCCGCTAATTTCTGAAGTTTCTATAATTCTATTTGTGTCAGCAAATACTATTTGGCCTGTTAAATATGGCTTATCAACGTGTTCATATATATTAACTTCATTAATAACAGAGGTTATATTAAACTCTGTATTAATACTTTGCTTTTCTATTATAATTTTTCTAATAAGAAATTCTGCATTAATTTCTTGATTTGATTTTTCCGCCATTAGATATTCTCTCTAAGAGCACTCTTATATGCAACAAAAACACTTGATATAACTTCAGGTTTAAAAATTTTTATAGATTGATTTGCCTGATTTTCCTCTTTATAATATTCAAGATTTGTTACTTCAATTAAAGACGCACCAGGTCCTACTGTAGGATCTATATCAACGATATTATTACCAGATTTATAATATCTTGCTGCATTATACTCTGCACTTGAAGAATGCAGAGTAATGGTTTTACTCGGGTCTCCGACTAATTGTATAGTCTCTGTTGGCGTGAAAGTTGGCGTAGATTCTACAGTGATCGTGCCTAGATTAGAATTTGTTGAAATTATTTTTCCAACTGCAGTTGATTCTTGACCAGTAATAGAATCTCCTACTTTAAATTTATCATAAAAATAATCTCTGGTTGTAAGAGTAGTGTTGTCATATTTCTTTTTAACATATTGTTCTAAGCTTTTGTTCGATAAAGGCCAACCTTTTGTTTTTAGTTTATCATTAAGTAAAAAGAATGTCCAATAATAGTCTGTAGTACCATATAGATTTTGAGAAATTTGATCTGGTCTTTCTCCGTCATATAAACTATAGAAAGTGTACATTGAAGAATTATCTTTAAATCTATCAATTATATCTACATATGTAGAAAGGTTCTGAGCAAGATTAAATTCTTTCTCATTGCCATATTTGTATATAACTTCTGGAAATCCTGCAAAAAAAGTCATAATTAAAATCCTCTATTAATTCCGCGGGCTCTATCAGCCAATACCGCTTCTGTTCTAGCTTTAGCAGCTGCTGTTGCTTTACTAGTTATTCCAAGTTTAGCATCATCTTTATTTAAAGTAAATTCTTCAGCAAATGATACTTGTATAGAAACTTCATTAAATTCGCCATCTTTATAAAAACCACCAGTAGAATTATATGATGCAGTAAAGGATTTAAGATACATATATTTAAAACTTAAATTAGGATTATCTTTTGCTAAATCTTTTCCATCGTACATTAATTTTATTTCAAATAAATTAGGGAACTTATAGCCAGCATCTATACTTGCTCCGCCGGTTCCCTCAAGTTTAATGGTTTCTGGATAAAGATTTGTCCTAAAGAATGAAACAATATTTTTAATCTCTTCTTGCTCTCTTTTACTTGTTGGAACCATTTTAAAATCAAATGAAAATTCACGAATATTAACTGCTCTAAAAATCATTCTAGTATTAGGATTAGGTGTTACTCTTAAGGATCCTCTAACAGCATCAGTACCAGGACCCGGCAATCCCGCAGCTAAACGACTAGCACCAAGAGCTGCAGCAGACCCAGTTAAGTTTCCTTTTAATGTATCAATTAAACTTCCCGTTCCTTCACCAATAGCACTTGCTACTGCTCCAGCAATACCACTGCCGGCATCCATTGCTCTTGAAGCACCCTCACCTAAAATACCAAGGCTTGCCGTTTCTATGCTTACGCCATCTTGAATTGTAATTGGTGTAGGCATATATAGAGCAACCGATTGATTGCCACGGCTTTCGGTAGCTTTAGTAATTCCTGAATTATTAAAAATTGAAAATGAGTTTTCAATTACCGATTTAGCGGCTTTTTCTATAGAAATTTCTCTGGCAGTAGATACATTATCACTAGAAGACTGTGTTTCTGATGCAGAAGCCCTAGTTTGGTAAGTCGGTCCATTTTTAATTATAGGCGTAAATCTAATATATGCCTTATACTTATCTCTGTTTTCAATAGGGAACATGTATGTTCCACGAGCGTTATTAACCATCTAAATTATTCCTAATAAATAGAATTATCTTATTCTTATTTATATAATTAAAATGAAAGTATTATGAAAACATACCAAGGAAAATATAAAGTAAAGTACAGATCAAAATATCGTGGTGATCCAGATAATGTAATTTACAGATCTATGTGGGAAAGACACTGTTTTAAATGGTGTGATAATAATCCTTCAATAAAAACTTGGGCATCTGAAGAAGTTGTAGTACCATACTTCTATGAAGTCGATAAAAAATATCATCGTTACTTTGTTGATCTAAAGATAACATTTAAAGATGGTAAGACTATTATTGTAGAAATTAAACCAGATAGTCAAACAATTCCTCCAAAATTTACAGGAAGAAAAACTAAAAGATATATTAATGAGGGTATGACTTATGTTAAGAATATGAATAAATGGAAAGCTGCTAAAAACTTTGCTGAGGATAGAAATTGGGAGTTTCAGATTTGGACAGAAAAGACACTACAAAGTATGGGCATAATGCCAAAGCAGTCTAAGATGAAGAGTCTTCCGAAGATGAAAAAAATTAAAAAATCATTATAAATACTACAATGGCAAGTATATTTCAGAATCTTGAGATCGAAGCGTTTAGAGCAGGTATTAACCCTCGGACACAAGAATCAAGAGATTGGTTTAGAAAAAGAATTGGTGCTTTACGTGGCGGAGCAATGCGTAGAATCAATAGAAATCAACTATTGAGAGATGAAGAGTTGACGCTTGAAAATAGAGCTGTTATTGGCAATATGTATATGTTTTTCTATGATCCAAAACATAAAGATAAGTTGCCATATTATGATGGATTTCCATTAGTGATACCAATTGGACCAGCTGAAAAAGGCTTTCTTGGTTTAAATTTACATTACTTACCGCCTGTACTTAGGGCTAAATTACTTGATGGTCTTATGGATACAACAAATAATAAACGGTTTGATGAGTCAACAAAGTTTAATATAAAATATCAACAATTAAAGAGTGCGTCTAATCTAAGATATTTTAAACCGTGTGTAAAGCACTATTTAAATTCAAATGTAAGAAGTAGATATGCAAAGGTTGATTCACCAGAATGGGAGATAGCAACATTTCTTCCAACTGCATCTTGGAATAAATCCAGTGGTTCTGCAGTATATAGAGCATCAAGGAAAATGATCTAATGTTAGATATTAATGCATTTCAATCTTCACTTAAAGCTGGCTTAGCAAGAAATAATTTATTTCGAGTTCAATTACCTACATTTACAGATTTACCAGATATAACATCAAGTCAGCTAAATTTTATGTGTAGAAACATTAATCTTCCTGGTAGATCAATAAGTGTAAATGAAAGAGTTATAGGCATTCCAAAAGCTGAAAAAGTTGCAAATGGATTTTTAATTGACGATATATCAATTACATTTATGCTCACAAATACATATGATGCTAAAAGATATTTTGATTATTGGACTGGTTTATCTGTGGATTTTGATACATACGAATTAGAATACAAATATGGTTCAACACCCGGATCTGGATATACTAGACAAGTTACAATATATCAGTTAAATAATGCTAATGAAGAGGTTTACGAGTGCACTTTAATAGATGCTTTTCCTACACTTGTAAACGCAATAGAATTTAGTAATGAGCAAGGTGGTACTAGTGAATTAAATATACAACTCTCTTATAATAACTGGAAAGGTGTTTATAAAAACCCTAATAATTAAATGAAATGAGGATGAAAATATGGCGCTGCCAAAGTTAAATGATAAACCAAAGTATGAATTAATTATACCTTCGTCTAAACAAAATGTAAAATTTAGACCTTATTTGGTAAAAGAAGAAAAAGTATTGATGATGGCTCTTGAATCACAAGATAAAGCCGCTTCATTAAATGCAGTAGTTGATACTATTTCTTCATGTGTACAAGATGAATTTGATTCTAGTAAACTTACATTATTTGATATTGAATATATGTTTATTATGATTAGATCAAAGTCTGTAGGTGAAGTAAGCCAACTCGGTATAAAATGTAAGCAATGCGAAAAGACCAATGAAATTGCAGTGCGATTAGATGATATTGAAGTAAAACAAGATAGAATAGTAGAAAAAGATATTAAACTTGAAGAAAATATTACATTATCTATGAAATATCCAAATTTTAATGATGTACTTAAATTTGAAGATAATAATTTAACTGAAACAGAAAAAACTTTTATACTTATTGGTAAATGTATGGAATCAATTGAAACTGAAGAAGAAAATATTATGCTTAAAGATGTTTCCGATACTGAAGTAAATGATTTTATTGAATCTTTAAATACTGAACAATTTACTAAGGTAAAAGAATATGTTGAAAATATGCCAAGAGTTGAAAAAGAAATAAAATTTGTTTGTGGTGGTTGTGAAACTGAAAATACAATGGTGTTAAGTGGTATAGATGATTTTTTTTAGTGGCTCTTTCTCATGATAATTTAGTAAATTATTATAAAACAAATTTTTTATTGATGCAAGAACACAAATATTCTTTGACTGAAATTGAAAGTATGTTACCATGGGAAAGAGAAATTTATATAGGTATGCTAGTTGATTATATTGAAAAAGAAAACGAAAGAATAAAGAACCAAAATCAAGGATAGGATCCTATGGCTACATTAACTAAAGTGATACAGACACTGAATGAAACTAATGACGATGCAACAAAACGTCATCGTGATATTAAGATAACGCTTGAAAAAGGTATATCTGATATATCACAATCATTAAGTTCCATACAAAGAGCAGGGATTAAATTGCCTGGTTTAGGTTTGTTGATTGGTGCACTTACAGATAATCCTCTCACAAGAGCAATTAGTAATATAACAAACACTATTATGAGAGCAGTGACTGCACCATATAGATTAGTAGCAAGACTTATTTCAACAGTAAAAGACTCAGTAATGGGCATCTTTACAGGATTAGGTAAAATATTTAAAGATATAGTTACGGCACCTTTAAGTAAAGCATTTGGTCTATTAACAGGTTTATTTTCTACAAACTATGAAAAAGAAAATAATAAAATATTAGGAGAAATTTTAAAGAGTATAGATTTTTTAAATCATCAGTTTGACTCTTACTTTGATTATTTAAAAAATCAAAAGTTAGATAATATACCACAAGCTAGTGATGGAGATGGTGTGCCTATAAGACCAGACAATAATCAAAACATACAAGAGCAAAGTCGTGGTGGCATTATGTTAGGAATAGGTGGTTTCTTAAAGGTTGCCACAGGTATTATAACTGGTGTAGGTTTAGCGCTTGTTGCAGAACTTACTGGTTTTGATAAGTATCTTAAAGCATTCTTTTTATCTGAAAGATTTACTAAAATATTTAAAATATTTCCTGCAATTGCTGATTCAATAGGAGCTGCATTTCGTTTAGTTAGTAAAGGTGTTAATGTAGCAGTCGATATTATAAAATCAAATACTTTCTTTGCTACTTTAGGCGATATGTTTAGAATGTTATTTAGTGGAGTAACAGAAAAGATTGCTAAAATTGGAAAGGCTATAGGATCAGTAGGGTCTTTCTTTGCAAAAATAGGATCATTACTTTCATTCGTGTTTAAACCTATAGGAGCATTATTAAGAGCAGTTCAAGTATTTGCAAGATTTACTTTCCTTGCACCACTAATTACACTATTTGATTTTATAAAAGGCGCATTTACTGGATTTGTAGATGCCGAAGGTGGAATATTTCAGAAATTATTAGGTGCTCTTGAAGGCGGCGTTTTAGGTATTATAAAGGGAATCACAGCAGGTTTAGATGTTTTAATATTTGGTTTACCAGCATTCTTTCTTGAAAAATTAGGATTTGATAAATTAGCAGAAAAATTTAGAGGGTTCTCTATCACAGCACTTGTAGATGATCTGTGGTCCAATATTAAAGGTCTATTTAGTAAACTTAACTTTGACGAGATTACTACTAGACTTGCAAACTTTAAAGACGAAATGTTAATAAAGCTTTCAAAAATAAGTTTTTCATTACCAGATATTACAATTCCAATACCTAAATTTTTAGGTGGTGGAGACTTTAGACTTTTAAAAGGCTTCACGGTTGGTGTTTCTGAAGCTGGCGCCAGAGAAGCGCAAAGAAGAATTGATCA
>Ga0255773_10001100_pt1 | contig 28114 bp, 27 predicted proteins | sample 011ome_17_FD_179971 | JGI IMG/M metagenome (GOLD analysis project Ga0255773, IMG submission 179971) | Coastal salt marsh microbial communities from the Groves Creek Marsh, Skidaway Island, Georgia - 011502XT metaG (version 2) | ecosystem: Environmental > Aquatic > Marine > Intertidal zone >...
TATCTTAAAATTTTTTGAATTAATTTTGTTAAGTAATACTTTGTATTTAAAATAAATTAGTTTTCTAGAATTGCAAATTGCTTGGTATGATTTTAGTTGACTATGAAGTATAACTGATTGTAGCTCAGAAGGATAATAATTTGAACCTAAATTGTACCAGCTATATTTTTTTACTTTTTTTTCATTGAATTCACTTCTATTTGTTCCTCGGTTCCATATATGTTCAGTTTTTTTAATATATTTTTTATTGTTCAATATTAAACAACCACCTAATCCACAATGGATATTTTTTGTTTCATGAAATGATAACGCAGCAAAATCACCAAATGTTCCAATATAATTATTTTTATATTTTAGATTAAAAGATTGTGCTGCATCTTCAATTAAAATGATATTGTGCTTTTTTTTTATATTTTTGAAATAATCGATATCTTCATGATATCCATAATGATGTATGATTACTATACAGCCAGTATTTTTATTAATTTTTTTCTCTAAATCATTTTTATCAATAAAAGGACTATTTTTTTGTGTATCTACAAATATAACTTTAAAGTTATTTCTAATAAAAGCTGATGCTACTGTTGGATAACTATAGGAAGGTATTATAACTTCTTTCTTTTGTATATTTCGAAGTCTAGTTGCAATTATTTCAAATGCAGATGAACAGCTATCAGTTAATAGTACTTTTTTAAATTTAAAATTTTCTTCTAATATTTTTTGACATTTTTTTGAAAATAGTTGGTTGCCTGCTAATTTTTTATTTTGGATTAAAAGATCTAAATTTTTAATATGTTTTTTATTGAAAAATGGTATGTTAAATTCAATTTTTTTCATATAAACATGATTAAATACCATAATAAATCTGAAAAATACATAATTACTGGGGGATCAGGTTTTATTGGTACAAATTTAATCAAATTTTTATTAAGTAAAAAAAAAAATATTAAAATAATTAGTTTAGACAAAATATCTTACGCCTCTAACAACTATTTATTAAAAAAAAAACAAAATAATATTGTTACGAAAAAAATAAATATAAAGGATAGAGTTAAACTTGATAGATTAATAAATAGCTTCAAACCAAATAAGATTATACATTTAGCAGCAGAGTCGCATGTGGATAGGTCAATTGAAAACCCTTTTGGATTTATTAATGAAAACATAACTGCCACACTCAATATCCTTACATGTACTTTAAATTATTATAAAAAAATTAAAAAAAAAAATAATTTTAATTTTTTTTATATTGGTACAGATGAAATTTATGGAGATTTGAAGATAAAATCTAAAAAAAGATTTTCAGCAAACTCCAAAATTAATCCTGGAAACCCTTATTCAGCAAGCAAAGCTAGCTGTTATCATATTGTTAAGTCTTTTGAAAAAACTTACGGTTTACCTTCTACCTATATAAATTTTTGTAATAATTTTGGTGAGTTTCAGTTTCCAGAAAAATTAATTCCAAAAACAATACTTTCAATATTAAATAATAAACCTATTCACATATATGGAAACGGATTACAAATTAGAAACTGGATTTATGTGAAAGATACAGTTAGTAAAATCTCAAAAATTTTACATTATAAAAAGAAAAAATCAGTTTTCAATGTTAGTTCAAATTTTGAATTAAATAACATCAGTATTGTCAAAATGATTCATAAAATATTATTGAATATAAAAAAAAAAGAAAATGTTAAAAATTTGAAAATAAAATTTGTTAAAGACCGGCCTGGCCATGATTTAAGATATTCTCTAGTTGATAATACTTTTGAAAAAAAAACCATATATACACAAAAAATTTTTTATGAAAAATTGACAAAAGTTGTGGAATGGTATCTCAAAAAAAATAATCTTAAATATTTCAATAATACTAAAAATTTTCATATAAGAAGAGGGCTAAAATAATGAAAGCTATTTTATTGGCTGGGGGATATGGCCAAAGACTTTATCCAGCAACTAAAGCTACAAATAAACATTTATTTTTGGTTTATGACAAACCAATGTTCTTTTATCCTTTATCTTTACTTATAATGTTGGGTGTAAAAGAAATACTCATCATATCAAATCGAGAGACCATTGAAAACTTTAAAAAAATTTTAAAGAATATTAAATTTTTAAATAAAAATGTAAAAATTAGTTACGAGATCCAAAATAAACCTAATGGAATTCCAGAGGCTTTTATAATTGGTGAGAAATTTTTAAAAAATTCAAAAAAGAATATTTTAATACTTGGAGATAATTTTTTTCACAGTAATAAAATTATATCAGAAATGAAACGCTCTTTGAGCAAAAAATTTTACTCCAAGATTTTTTTATATAAGGTTAAAGATCCATCAAATTTTGGCTCAATTAATTTTAATAAAAAAAAGAACAAAATAAAATCTTTAATAGAAAAGCCAAAAAAACCTCAGAATAATTTTGCTGTTACAGGTTTGTACTTTTTTGATAACAATGTATCTAAATTTGCAAAAAAATTAAAAAAATCAAAAAGAGGTGAGTTAGAAATAACTGATTTATTAAATATCTACTTAAAAGAAAATAAACTTAAATTCGAAATTTTAGGAAGAGGGCACACCTGGTTTGATCTAGGAACATTTGAAAATCTTTTAAATGCACAGAATTTTGTAAAAATAATACAAGATAGACAGGGTCTTGGAGTGGGAAATATATCAGAGGATAAATTTTAGCTATGAAATTTAAGATACATTTAAACTTTATAATTCAATATTTTCTTAGAGATTTAAAAAATAAATATAGTGGATCTTTTTTTGGACTATCTTGGAGCATAATTTCTCCATTAATAATGATTACCCTTTATGCGGTAATTTTTTCAAATATATTTACATTAAAACTTGGCGTTGATGACAGTGTCTTTAATTATGTAAATTATCTTTGTATAGGTATAATTGCTTGGAATTTATTAGCCGAATTTATTAATCAAACATTAAATATTTTTAGATTAAATTCAAATTTGATTAAAAAATTAAATATTTTCAAAATTCACTTATTAATTTCAAGTATGTTTTCTTCATTATTCAATTTTTTTATAATATTAGGTATTTTTTTCTTATACCTTTTGGTGACGCAACAGAATAATTTAAACTTTAATATCCTGCTTCTTATATTTGTAGTATGTGTACAAATTATTTTTATATTTTCTTTAGGATTAATTTTATCTTCTTTAAATGTATTTTTACCTGATGTGGAGCATTTTTTTAAAATTTTTTTGCAATTGTGGTTTTGGATGTCACCTATAGTTTATCCAATTACAATTATTCCTGAATTTTTTAAAATAGTGTTGTCATTTAATCCGTTTTTTTATTTTTTAAAATATTATCAAGATATTTTTGTATATAAAACTATCACAGGAATTTTCACAATAGAATTACTTATAATTTATTTATTAAATCTTATCTTTTTAATATTTTCATTATTTTTTTATAATAAAGTTAAAAAATATATAGTGGATGAAGTCTAATGAATATCCTCAAAGTAAATAAATTATCAAAATATTATGTTATTCATGGTGGCAAATTTGAAAAGTTCAAAAATATTTTTTTTGATGTAAAGGAAGATAAAAAATTTTATGCAATTTCAGATATATCCTTCGATTTGAATAAGGGAGAGCACCTTGGTATAATTGGTAAAAACGGTAGTGGTAAAAGTACTTTATTAAAAACTCTTACAGGTGTTACTCACCCCTCAAATGGTAGTTTTGATATTAAAGGAAAAATTTTTTCGATTCTTGAGTTAGGGCTTGGTTTTAATGAGAATTTTTCTGGACGAGAAAATATAGAATTATCATACTCACTTTATGGCGTAAAAAAAGAAAACTTAAGCGATTATATAAAAGATATAATTTATTTTAGTGAGCTTGAATTATTTTTTGATAGACCATTAAGAACATACTCAAATGGTATGAGATTAAGGTTGGCATTTGCTGCAGCAATTTTTTCAAAACCAGATATTTTAATTATTGATGAAGCACTTGCAGTTGGAGATATAGATTTCCAAAAAAAGTGCTTTGACAAGATTAATGAATTAAAAAAAAATGGAACTACACTAATTTATGTCTCTCATGATATTAATAGTGTAAAATCTATTTGCACTAAAGCAATTTTACTATCTGAAGGAAAGTTAATTGTTTTAGATAATGCAGATTATGTTTGTGACTTATACCTAAAAAAGAATTTTAAAAATACAAATTTAATAAGAAATATAAAAAAAAATGTAGAAATAGAGTCAAAAGAAAATGTTTCTTTTGAAAAATGTAAAATTAAAAGAGTTTTTCTTTCATATGACAATATAGAAACTGACAAGTTTATTTCAAACCAAGACATATTTATTAATATTCATGTTAATTTTTACCAAAATGTAAAACCAACTGTTGGATTTATGATAAAAAACAAATTTGGATTAGAAATTTTTGGAATAAATTCAGATCATTTAAATTTTGATAAAAGTTTCTATAAAAATGATAATATAATATTTAAATTTAAGCTAAAAAATTATTTTGCTCCTGGTATTTATTTTCTTAATTGTGGAATTTTTGAAAAAGACAAAAATAATTTCCTACAAAGAAATATGAACAATCTAAGTTTTGAAGTATTTAGTAATAGAATTGTTAAATCTACTAAAATCGAGGGTTTCTTAGATTTGCCTGTTGAGCTGGATTGTATTAGTAAGAAGTAATTTATGAAAGTTGCAATAATTAGCTCACCTAGGTGTGGAAATACCTTTCTAAGATTATGCTTAGCTGAAATTCTAAATCTAAACACAGATGCTTTCCATGAACCCAAGAGTTTTCCAAGTGTTTTTCCAGATAATTTTATATTTCAACTTCATTGGCAAAATAATGATAAATTATTTGAATATTTGCTAAATAAAAAATTTAAAATAATCACACTTACAAGAAATCCTTTAGATATTTTTATTTCCATCTTAAGATTTACAAGATATGAAAAACAGGTAGAAAATTGGTTAAAAGATGAATTAAATATCAAACAATCAAAATTTAAACTTTGGCAACCAAATGATCCTAATTTTATTAATTGGTGCACATCCGAATATTCAAAAAAATTGCTTTCTGTCTCTTTAGAGTGGTCAAAGCTTGATAATATTCATCTTATCAAATATGAAGATTTGATCTATAAGCCTTTTGAAGAAATAAAAAAAATTAATAATTTTTTAGAATTAAAATTTTTTGACCAAAAAACAACTGAAATTGTCCTAAAAAAATATGATATTAACTACTTTAAAAATTTGCCCAACCTACATGGATGGAAAGGAAAAGTTGGGAACTGGAAATCATTTTTTAAAAAAGATAATGCTATAAAAATTTATGATTATCATCAAGATTTTTTTAAAGTTTTTGATTATCAAGAAAAATTTGATTATATGGAAAAAAATTTAGAAAACTTAAAATGAAAAAAATATCCTACGCTCAAAACTTTGAAGACATAATATTACTTCGAGCTTTTGAAAATCAAAAAAAAGGTTTTTTCATAGATATTGGATGTCATCATCCAATTGAAGACTCTGTTACATTCAATTTTTATAAACTTGGTTGGAGAGGTATAAATATTGATCCAGATGAGAGTTTTAATAATTTATACAGTGATCTTAGACCTCAAGATATAATGATTAATACTACGATCAGTAACCGAAATGATAAAGATTTAGATTTTTACTTAGTAAAAGAAACAGGTCTCTCAAGTTTCAATATAGAAGAACTGGATACAAGTGAATATTTTGTTGATCAAGTAAAAGTAAACTCCAAAACATTAGATCAAATTATTTTAGAAAATAATTTACAAGATAAAGTTATTGATTTGATTAAGATTGATGCAGAAGGGCATGAAAAGAAAATTATTGAAGGATGGAATTTAAGTATAAAGTGCAAATGTGTTGTATATGAAATAACAAACTTAAATGATGATGATAAGAAGTTTATTTTAGATAAACTTGATAAAAGAGGCTTTGAACTTGTGTATGAAGATGGAATTAATAACTTTTTATTGCATAAAGATTATTCTGATTTAAAAAAGTTTTTTAAATATCCGGTAAATGTAAACGATCAATTTATTACATATAACTATCAAAAAAATATCGTACTTAAAGAAAATGAAAAAAACGAGCTAAAAAGGATGTATTTTGGTCTTGTAAGCATTATAAATACATACACTCAAGACTCTTTATTTAAATTAGATACAAATTATAGTATTTTTAGCAGGGAATTTATTAAGAAGGTCATAATAAGATTTAAAATCTTATTAATAGATTCATATAAAAGCCTTCATAAACAACTTCCAAATTTTATATCAAACAAATTGCTAAAAATTCTTAAAAAAATTTTTCCTGGTTTATTATTCTTAAGAACGATTCAGAAAACACATAAATCAAATCTCAAAAATGAGATTGAAATTGAAGAGGGGGATAAGAACATAGTAAAAAAAGATTATGCAATTAAACCTATAATAGGCCTAAATAAAATTAATAGAAAAATTCTAATTGATTTTTCTGAAATATTGAAAACTGATCATCAAACTGGAATCCAAAGAGTTTCAAAAAAAATAACAATAAACTTATTAAAAAAATATAATGAAATAAACGAAAAAGAAAAAAATTTTAACCTTGGAGAAACTTATTTAAATGAAAATAATGTGCTTATCGTAGGATGCAGAGATGAAGAAAATTTTTATCGATATGTAAATTATCCAACTATTAAATTGATTAATATTTTGAGTAATAATCAAATTAATCAAATTATTGATATAAGTAATGATGAGATATTTCCAAAATATAATTTTCAAGAGAATGATATTTTTCTTGGTCTAGACTATTGTGTAAATTCTGTATTGAATAAGGAAGATTTTCTTCAAAAATTAAAAAGAATTAATGTAAAATTATATTTTTTTGTTTACGATCTATTACCCGTTAATTATCCACAATGGTTTTTTAAAAGAGTAGAAAAATTAACAAGAATTTGGTTAAAAGAAATATCCCAATTTCATGGTGTAATTTGTATATCAAAAAATACAAGAGACGATTATTTAAGGTTTTTAAAAAAACATTCTATTGACGTTTCTCACAATTTTATTACTGATGTAATACCAATGGGTCATGATATTAGTGAGAAAGAAGATAGAATATATAATGAAAATGACATGTTAACAAAAAATAATAGTTTTATAGATTTTTTAATTGTTGGAACAATTGAACCAAGAAAAGCACATTTAGAAATGTTGAAGACTTTTGAGCTACTGTGGCAAGAAGATAGAAAAATAAGATTAACGGTAGTGGGAAAAAAAGGTTGGCTTTCAGATAGTGTTATAAATAAATTTATAAATAACGGACATTTTAAAGATTATTTTTTTTATTTCTCTAATGTTGATGATAATGAATTGTCAGAAATCTATAAAAAATCAGATGTTTTAATAATTCCTTCATATAATGAGGGATTTGGTTTGCCAATTATAGAGGCTAAAAAATATAATAAACATATTGTAGCAAGAAATATTCCTGTTTTTAGGGAAATAATAGGTGAGAATGGAAATTTTTTTCCAGATACTAATATAAACGAAATTTCAAGTTACATGAAGAAATGGATTAAAGATTTAAGAAATGGAAAAATTAAAAAAAACAATATAGAATCAACCACATGGGAAGAAAGCACAAATCAGCTTGTGGAGATATTAGATAAGAATGCTAATTTCTGATTATATACTTAAGTTTCTTTATTAAAAATATGTAAATAAAGTTTTTCTTATCTGGAGGCTTAAAGATACAACAAACATATCTTAGATAAGGAATTTTCTAATTTTAGAGAAATGTTAGGTGAAGAGTGATAATATATATGCTTTATTTTTTTATTAAGCAATTAGTTGAAAAGATAAAAAACCTATTTATTAAAACTAGGATAAGTTTCTTACAAATGATAGTAAAAGCTCAAATAAAAATTAACTATTTTTTAAGAGGAATAGCTATTGTATTGATTAATTATACTTAACTTTAATTCATGAAAATTAAAAAAGTATCAATTTTTTTTCGATAAAAATGAATTAATAGTTGTCATATTAATTAAAAAAAAAAGAGAATCTGATTAATGAAAAAAAAAAATAATAAGAATATCTATTTTTTAAGTTTTATAGTTGTTTGTACTGTCGCTCTAATTTGGTCTTACATTAATGGTTTTTTTCACAAAACTGATTGGAATATCCCCACAGGATATGGGGGTGATCTTTATTGGGTTTTAGCTGAAGCAAAATCTTATATGAATAATGATGTCTTTCTGTTTTTGTTTAAAGAAATTAAATCATTAAATGCTCCGTTTAGTGCTAATTGGAGTGACTCTCCAAGAACAGAGGAACTCATATTTTTTTCTATGGGTTTATTAGGAAAATTTACAAATTTATATTTTTCTCACAATATAATTTTGCTTGCTGGACATTGCCTTGCAGGCTTATCTTTTTTTCTTGTAGCTATAAAATTAGGTTCTAAAAATTTCAATTCATTTGTATTTGCAGTTTTATTCGGTTTAGCTCATTATTTATTTGCAAGAGGATCTGGTCATATCATACTGACATACGTATTTTTAATACCTGTAGCTTTACTGGTGTTAAATGACATACTAGATAATAAATTTGAGTTAAGAAGTCAAAAATTTAAATTTTATATTTTATTTTCTTTTTTAATTGGTTGCTTTAATCCTTATTATACATTTTTATATTGTGTCTTTTTACTTTTTATTTTTATTTTTAAATTTTTAAAAAAAGATAATAAATATTTAATATCTATTGTTTTTATTTTTGCATCTGGAATTGGATTTCTTTTAATGAATGCAGACAGTCTTTATTCACATATTTTTAATGAACCAAATCTTAAAGCAGTTGGAAGGAATCTTGCTGCTTTAGAGGTATATGGTATGAAAATGCCAGAATTATTCTTTCCTCCATCTGGTCACCGAATTGAATCTTTTTATAATTTTGGAATGTCACATTATTATCATAAAGCTTTTGTAAGAGGTGAAAGTTGGTCAAGTTATATGGGCTTCTTAGGAGTAATAGGTTTTGCAACGTTGATCTTTAATTCACTTAATTCAATACGAAATGGTTGGAAAAGCCTTGAGATTAAGGCTTTAATATCAATCAATTGGATTTTTCTTTATTCTTTAATAGGAGGTGTAAATTTAATTTTAGGTGTCTTTAACTTTCAAATATTTCGTGCACCTAATAGATTCAGTATCTTCATTTTTTGTATTTTACTTTTGTATCTATGTATTAAATCTTCGTTAATTAAGTCAAATGTAATAAGGTACTTTATATTGTCTTTTATTCTATTTATTGGACTTTTTGATCAGTTGCCAAGAACTAATTTTTCTTTTCAAGACCCTATAAAAGTAAGAGTTAAATCTGATATTGAAATGGGCAAAACATTGATGAGAGAGCTTAGAAAGGGTGATATGGTTTTTCAATTTCCCTTTAGTTTATTTCCTGAAGTAGGCCCTATAAAAAACATGCAAGACTATGAACATCTGAGACCTTATATTAATTCAAATAACATTAATTTTACTTATGGGAATACTAAAGGTAGGGCGTCAGAACTATGGCAAAAAAAAATTAAATTTGACCCGAACGGAAATTTTATAAGATTATTAGAAAGTTATGGATTTGACGCTATTTATATAAATAAAAAAGCATATGAAACAAAAGAAATTAAAGATTTTTTGACAACATTTGATAGACTTGGATATAAAAAAATATTTGAGACAAATGAATTGGTTATATTTAAAATCAATGGTCATGAAACTCCTAAAGATGTACCTCAAGAAAATATTTACGACCACAGATGGTCCCAAGATGAAATAACACATAGATGGGCAAAATGGCCTTCAGCAAAAATAACACTTTTTAATTGTTGTAAAAAATTTGTTGATGGGATTTATTTTAAAATTAAGGCGATAGATATAGGTAAGTATGAAATATTTATAAATCGTAATTTAATTTATGAAGGAACATTTAATAAAGTTGGGGAGTATTATGACATAATGATTGAAAAAAAGTATCTACGTGAGGGCAAAAATCAATTGCTAATAAAAACAAATATAAAGAGAACTATAGCTGGACCAACAGATTCTAGACTTATTACGTTTGCAATAAAGGATTTTACAGAACAATGAAATATAAAAGAGTTGTTTTAAGTTCATCAAGTATATACAGCTCAATTATTGGTGGAATAAGTAGATATAGTTTTGAATTATTTAAAAGTATATCAAAAAATAAAGAGTTTTTAATATCAAGATATCCAATTTTAAATTCATTTGAAGACAAAAAAAGACTGAAGTATCTAAATTTATTAAGAAATTTACCTTTAGCTTATTTTTTAAAAAAATATTACGAAGAAAAAAAATTTAAAAAATTTACTACCTATGAAAATAAATTTGATATTTATCATGAAACTAATTATTTATTCAATTCATTTAATAATAAGAAAATATTAACAGTTTATGATCTGTCTTGGATTTTTCATCCAGAATTTCATCCAAAAAAAAGAGTGTTATTTATGGAAAAATATTTTGAAAAAAGTTTAAGACAAGCATCAGCTATAATAGCAATATCCAATCATGTAAAAAAAGATATCGTTAAAGTGTTCAACATATCAGAAAAAAAAATATTTGTTACTCATCTCGGATGTGCTTCCAATTTAAAGAAGGATCTAGATGAAAATTATGTACAAAATTTTTTAAAATCAAAAAATTTAATAAAAAATAGTTTTTTACTTTTAATTTCAACACTTGAGCCAAGAAAAAATATAATTAATACAATTAAAGCTTATAATAATTTGTCTATTGATAAAAGTGAGTTACCATTAGTAATTGTTGGAACTCCTGGATGGAAATATAGTAAAATCTTAGAATTGATTAATAATTCTAAAGGCGTTGTGCATTTACAAAACATCACCGATGAAGAAATGAACATTCTATTATTTTCGCAAAAAATTTGTATTTACAACTCATTTTCAGAGGGTTTTGGTTTGCCAATAATCGAGTCCATGAACTTTTCAAAACCCATCATTACAAGCAACAACTCCTCAATGAAAGAAATTGGTGAAAACTTTGCAATTTTGAATGATCCAAATGATATTGAGGGTTTAACAAATAAGATGAGTAAATTAATAGAAGATGATGAAATTTATAAATTATATTCTGCAAAATCTCTCCAAAGAAGTTTAGATTTTTCGTGGGATGTTTGTGGAAAAAAAACACTGGATGTTTATAGAAAAGTTTTTGAAAATTAATTAAATGAAGGTATTACACATCTATAAAACTTATTATCCAGACTCGATCGGTGGTATAGAAAAATCAATAAAAAATATAATTAACGGAACTAAAGCATTTGGATTGAGATCAAATATTTTATCAACTTATAAAAAAAAACCCAGCAAACACATTTCATTTAAACAAAATTTTGAAATTTCTAGTATGCCAATATCATTTTCTTTGATTTTTAATTTTAAAAAAATCACTAAAAAATTTGATATTTTGCATTATCACTATCCATGGCCATTTATGGACTTATTACATTTACTTTTAAATATAAAAATACCAAGTTTGATTACTTATCATTCAGATATTGTGAGACAAAAAAAATTAAAAATTTTATATAATCCTTTAAAGGAATTATTTTTTTCTAAAGTTAATAAAATTGTATGTTCTTCTAAAAATTATTTAAATTCAAGTAAGGATTTAAAAATATTTAGAAGCAAAACAACTGTAATCCCTTTTGGAATAAAGAAAGATGATTACACAATTAACAATAAGAAATTAGAGATATTTAAAAAAAAATATGGTTCAAATTTTGTAATTTTTGTTGGCGTATTGCGTTACTATAAAGGTTTAAATTATTTAATAGACGCAATTTCCAAAACTAATTATCGTCTTTTGATTGTAGGTAGTGGAAAAAATTATAGGGAAATTAAAAATAGAATAAAAAAAATAGATAATATAAAGATATTAACTAATATAAATGATAATGAATTACCTTGCCTAATTAAACTTTCAAAATGTTTAGTTTTACCATCTCATTTAAGGAGTGAAGCATTTGGCTTTTCTTTACTTGAGGGACTAATGTTTGGTAAACCCTTAATATCTTGTGATATTAAAACCGGCACATCATTTATCAATATTAATAATTTGACAGGATATGTTGTGAAGCCAAAAAGTTCATCTTCTATAAAGAATGCTTTAAACAAAATTTTTATTAAAAAATCTAAAGCAAACTATTTTGAAAAAAATTGTAAGAAAAGATTTAATCAATACTTTACGCAAGAAAAAATGGCTTTAAAATATATAAAATTATACAAGTCAATATTACATAAATCTGCTAGAAGTTATTGATAACGAATTAAAATAGGTATAATAAATCAATAAAATGAAATTAGTTATATTAGCAGGTGGCATAGGCACAAGAATCACAGAAGAGTCAAAGTTAAAACCAAAACCAATGATTGATATTGGTGGCAAACCCATACTTTGGCATATAATGAAAATCTATTCAAGCTATGGTATCAATGAATTTATAATATGTTGTGGTTATAAAGGAGAGCAAATAAAAAGATATTTTGCTGATTACTATCTAAATAATTCAGATATCGAATTTGATCTTCAAAATAATAAGTATAAGACAATTAAAAAAAATAATGAAACTTGGAAAGTAACTACAATAGATACTGGTCAAAAATCAATGACAGGTGGAAGGTTAGCAAGAATAAAAAAATACTTAAAACCAAATGAAACTTTTTTTATGACTTATGGTGATGGTTTAGGGTCAGTAAATATAAAAAAATTATTATCTTTTCATAAAAAATATAAAAAACTTGCTACCATGACAATTGTAAGGCCTCCCGCAAGATTTGGAATTGTGAAGCAAAAAAAAAATCTTGTTACAAATTTTGTAGAAAAACCAGCTGGTGATGGTTCTTGGATAAATGGAGGGTTTTTTGTTTTAGAAAAAAAAGCTCTAGATTTAGTAAATAAAGATAAAGATATTTGGGAGAGAAAGCCACTAGAAACTCTTGCTAAAAAAAATCAACTATTAGCATTTAGACATGATGGTTTTTGGAAAGCAATGGATACATTGAGAGATAAAATAGTATTGGACGACCTGTGGAATAAAAAAAAAGCACCATGGAAAGTTTGGTAAACTTTGAAAAAAGAATACTTATTCTGGAAAAATAAAAAAGTTTTAATTACTGGCCATACAGGCTTTAAAGGATCTTGGTTAAGTTTTTGGCTTAATTCTCTAGGGTCCAATGTATTTGGATATTCAAATTTTCCAGATTATGAACCTTATGGTTACAAATTCTTCAATATAAAAAAAAAAATTAAAAAAGAAAAAATAGGCGATATTAGAAATTTTACAAAAATTAAAACTTTTATCAAAAGTGTAAAGCCCGAAATAGTTTTCCATTTGGCTGCTCAACCACTTGTAAGAAAATCATATTCTAATCCTTTAGAAACTTTAGAGACTAATATAATTGGAACTGCAAATATTCTAAATGCTTGTAGAGATATTAAAACTGTAAAATCAATTGTAGTTATAACAACTGATAAATGTTACGAAAATATTGAAAAAAACAATTATAGTTACAAAGAAACTGATAAAATGGGTGGACATGATATATATAGCGCTAGCAAAGGAAGCGCTGAATTAGTTGTTTCATCATTTAGAAGAAGTTATAAAGAAGATTTTAAGAATTGTATAATTTCATCAGCAAGAGCAGGAAATGTTATTGGAGGAGGTGACTGGTCAAAGGATAGATTGGTACCAGATATAATAAAGTCTATCCAATCAAAAAAAATATTAAAAATTAGATACCCAGAAGCTGTGCGTCCATGGCAACATGTTATAGAACCCTTGGGAGGATATATAAGATTAGCTTACTTATCTTGTACAAATAAAAAAAATCATTTGGCTTCATCCTGGAATTTTGGACCTAATAAATCTGCTTGTATTTCTGTTAGACAAATATTGATGCAATTTAAGAACAGATATGAAAAAAAGTTACGATTTGTAATGCCAAAAAAAAAATATTTACATGAGTCAACATATTTAATGTTAGATGTAAAAAAAGCAAAAAAACATATAAATTGGTCTCCAAAGTGGAGTGTTAAAAAAGCAATAGATTACACAAATGATTGGTATGACGCTTTGAATAAAAAGGACTTTAATGAGATTTTAAGAATAAGTAAAAATCAAATATCTGATTATATGAGATCAAAATAATTTTATGGAAAATATAAAAAAAACTATAACAGTAATAACTCCAACTTTTAATGAGGAGCAAAATATTGAAAAAGTTTACTTAGAGGTAAAAAATATTTTTAGAGAATTAGATGACATTCAATATAATCATTTGTTTATTGATAATGACTCAAAGGACAATTCTCAAAATATATTAAGAGAAATTTCTTCGAAAGATAAAAATGTGAAATTAATTTTCAATAGGACAGATTACGGTCACATAAAATCACCTTTTCATGCAATTAGGCAAACAACTTCTGATGCTACAATTTTTTTAGTTTGTGATCTTCAAGACCCTCCTGCTCTTATTAAAGAATTCATATCCAAATGGAAATCTGGTTCAAAATTAGTCTTAGGAGTAAAAAAAAGTAGTAAAGAAAACTCTTTAGTTTTTTTAGTAAGAAAAATTTATTACAAACTTCTTAATTCAATATCATCAGAAAGTTTACAAGAAAATTTTTTAGGTTTTGGATTATACGATAAACAGGTAGTAGATTATTTGAAAAACATTGATGATCCAGAACCTTATTTGAGAGGATTAGTTATTGAAAGTGGTTTTAAACCTGATGTAATTAAATATGACCAAGATAAAAGAACTGCCGGTATAACCAAAAATAATTTTTTTACACTTTATGATTTAGCTATGATTGGAATTACTTCATATAGTAAAGCTCCTCTTAGAGTAATTATTCTAATTAGTTTTTTACTTGGATTAATTTCTTTAAGTATTAGTGTTGTATATTTGTTTTATAAATTATTATTTTGGAATGAATTTCAGCTTGGAGTAGCTCCAATAATTGTATTATTTACATTTTTATTTTCAATTGTTTTATTTTTTTTAGGAATAATAGGCGAATATATACTATCAATTCATACTAGATTGAGAAAAAGGCCACTAGTGATAGAAAAAGAAAGAGTAAATTTTGAAAAAAATGAGCAAAGAAAATCGATTAGATAATTATAATTACATGAAGAACCTTACAGATTGGGTTCCAAAAGAAGAAATTTTTAATAAAGATTTTGTATGGCCAAGACAAATGGAAATTCATTTATCTGCAAATAAAGAAATTGCCTGTGACTTTCATTGTTTTTATTGTCAAGGTAGCAAGCTAGATATGGGTTTAGGTTTAGATGAAAAGAAGGCACTAAAATTAATGGAGGAAATTGGACCAAATACATTTGAATATTATGTATATGGTGGAGACCAATTGTGACATCGTAAGATCCGGGAATATTGTTTATTATTCTTTTTTTTTTAAAAGTAAATTAAGTAACTCATTTAAATGCATGCCGGCACCAACTTCGACAAAATTTTTTTCTAAATTAATCTCATATATTTTGTTTAATTTTAATGTATTTATAGTTAATCCAGTGGGGTTTAAAAAACTGTCACCATATGTATTTCCATTACCCATTATTGAAAACTTTTTATTTTTATTTAAAAGTTGAAAAAAAATTTTTTTTAATTCAGACTCATTTTTTGGAAAAAATATTTTTGAATTAACAAATTTTGTATTACTCCAATTATATAATTTTTGAATTTTTTTTTCCCTTAATTAAAAAAACTACTTTTTATTTTTATTTAAAAAATAATAAATATTAGTATTCTCAAAATTTAATATTTGAATATCATTCTCATTTTCAATTTTTACAATCTTTTTAAGATTTAAATCAAAATATTTCATATTCTTAAAATTTATTTTTTTTAAGTTTTTTTTATTTAAATTTATATCTTTAACTTCTCCAACAAAAATATCATAATTTTTATTATAGATATTTTTTCCATGATGTAAGAAATATACTTTGTTTAAATTTTTTCTTTCTTTAATTTTATTAAAATCATGAAATGGATAACAAAACTCCAACTTGGAATTTTTATAATCACAAAAAACTAACTTCTTCTTGGCATAAAGTGCATAAAACCACATCCAATCATGTGGTTTGTTCATTTCTCTAATTATAAGATCTCCATCATTTAATTCATTCAATAAACCATTCTCAAATGCAGTCTTAAGATTATTTCTTTCTATTTCATAGTTATAATCAATATATTTAACAACCTCTCTATTAGTTAATGTATGAAGGTAAGTTGAGGTTGTCAGAATAATTATAGCAGCATACTTAAAAAAATTATTAAATTTATCTAATTTTAAAATAATTGAGTTAAAAATGAGATACAAAATAATTATTGTACCATAATATTGTAAATAAATTGGAAGGTATCCTACAACAGGTAATCCAAAATTAATCAGTTCGTCTTGGTGCCCAGATAAAGATACTAGTAAAGCTGGTGGAAACCATAACCAAAATGAAATTAAAATTAATTTTTTTAATTTTTTAATTTTTGATATAATTATTAATTTTTGGAAGAGAACAAAAGTTGCAATAAGAAAAAATAAATCATAGATAACTATATTTTCTATTAAATATGAATATCCATATTTGTAAATATGTCCAGCAGTGTAACTAAGATTTAGACTGCTAAAAAATTGAACATATAAAGCTTTTAAAAAATTAATTAAAATGAAATTTTCTTCAACTAATGGATAATTTGCTTCTTCTGAAAAGTAAATTTTTAATTTAGCAATAAATACAATAAATAATACAACTAAAAATATATATAAATATTTTTTTATATTTATTAAACTTATTTTTAATGATTTGGTTTTATTATAGTCAAATAAAAAATATAAACCAATAAAACAATATGAGATTTCATAAGTTATAAGACTTAGGAAATAAAAAAAAAGAGATATTCTTTCATAATTATTATTTTTAACTAACATCTGATTTTTCAAAAAATAATAAATTGAGATTAAAAAGAAAAGTAACAAAGTTTGCATTAAACCATGAAAAGATAAAACTGGGTCGTGCCATAATCTAAGTTGAACACTAGTGGCTATTAATAAACAAAAAAGTAAACTAAGTTTTTTTGAATCAGTTAAAAAATGTATTATTTTATAAAAGTAAAATAAATTTATAAAAATTAGAAACAAATAAAAAAATTTAACAAACACAGGTTCGTAGATTAAATAAAAAGTAAAATACATCATTACACTTATTGGAAATAATCTTCCATTATTCCAGTACCATGCTTTAACTTCTCTAAAATAAAATTCAAAAATATTTAATTCATCGTAAAACAATCTACCTCTAATCTGTGAATTGTAAGCATCATCTCCAACAAAACCGCTATTTAGGAGAGGTAAAAAATAATAAATTATTATAGGAAAAAAAATTAATAAAATTAATTTATCTCTTATTTTTTTATAAAATTTCATTTTAAATTTATTCAAAGTATTTTATTAACTAAAGGAATGGAGCTTTTACTTCATCTGCTATTTTTTGATCCTGTTTAATTATATTTATAAAATTATAATTTTTATTTAATAGTATATTTTTAAGTTTGTTTTCTTTCTCACTGTATATTGCTATTTTCTTAGTTCTTAAATTTGAAATCATTTTACTTTTTTTATTGACAATTATTTTATCAATTTTTGAATAATATAAGTATCCATTTTGATTACCTGTTGAATCAAAATTATAACTAATAGAGTATATATTCTCATTATTTTTAAAAACTAATTCGTTCTTTTCTTTAGATAATTTTTTTAATGCACAATCAGTAGGCCATGAAAAATCAGGCTCATCTATATTCTTACTAATATTTATAATACAGAAAAGTCTATTAGTGTGTTTTGAGTAGAACCAATTTATATCATGTGGAAATCTCCAATTTCTAATAATAATTGTTGAATTCTTTATGTCATTTTTTTTATTACTGAATAGCAATCCTTTTTTAAGTAATTCTCTTGGATATTTATAAAATTTATTAGACTCATTAACTACATAATTATTGTTAGCTATATTTATAACTCCGTTAAGTGTTAGACATGTACTAAAAATAATACAAAAAAAGTTTTTTATAAACTGACTTTCTATTTGCAAAAAAATTAATAAAAATATCGATAAATATATTAAAACAAATCCAAAATATTGTAATAAAACAGGCAAATAACCAAATCCTAAACCAATATTTATCAAGTCTTTTTTATGCCCAGAAATTGCAACCAAAAAAGATTGGCTAAAAATTATTAAAATTCCTATAATTAAAAGTTGTATAATTTTTTTGTAATTAATATTTTTCAAATCTAAATTTTTAAAAATATAAAAAGTAAAAACAAAATATATTATTAAATATAAATCTATTACTTTTAAATTTTCAATAAAATTTATTTTTAGCCTAGAAAAATAACTAAGTGATAAACCAGAAAAAGTTTGAATTCCAAATGATTGAAAAAACGGAATTATAGAAAAGTTTTGATCTAAACTTGGATAAGAATTTTCAACTACATTTAACCTAAAATAAATTGTTAAAATTATGACTAAAAATAATATTATGTAATAAAATTTTAGTTTAAAATAAATATCTTTAAATAAATTTGATTTAAAAAAAACAATGGCAATATACACAATTATTAGCGGGTAACTGATTTCGTAGGTTAAAAGTAAAAGTAGGTAAAGGATTAATGATCTAAAAAGATATTTTTTTTTATCTTTTTCTAAAAAAATTTGAAAGTAATAAAGTGATGAAAAAAAGAAGAGACATATCATTGGGATTAGAACTGCAAAACCTAAAATTGGATCATGCCATAGTCTAAATTGGAAAAAAATAATTAGTATTAATACACTTAAGTTTCCCAAAGATTTTGACTTAAAAAAAGTGTCTACATTTTTTTTGAAATAATATATTGAAATGAGAATGATAGTTAATTTAAATATTTTAAATGAAAATACATTTTTAATAAAATAAAATAAAAAAGTTTGGCTAAAATGTTCAATAGGATAAAGACGTCCAGAGCCTTTTATCCAACCCCAGTTTAAATCTAAAACATAATTTATAAAAGTTTGATTTTTTTCAAGTATGTTTCCTCTTATCAAAGAATTATATGCATCATCAGAAACGAATCCTGACTGTAAAAGAGGAAATAAAAAATATATAGCCGATACTATTATAAATAAATTTATTATAAAATCTTTAGTTCGTGAATTATTGGACATTAATTTCAAGTTATTATTACAAATTTAATATAAAAAATATATATAGACTGTATTAAATGAAAAAAAAACTAACAATATTTGGTGGATCTGGTTTTTTAGGTAAATCCTTTATAGATTGCTTCACAAGAGGGTACCTAGACAAATTTAATATTTGTGAGCTAAATTTAGTTTCAAGATCTGCAGCAACTAAATTTAAATTTAAAGAAGGATCTAAGGTTAAAAGTTTTAATTATGATTTTTCTACTAATGAAGGTCTGTTGCCAGATGAGACAGATTTGATAATAAGCGCTGTAGATCATGCAAATCACGATTTTTATGATAATGGGTTTAATAATGATAAGATTATTGAAAATGTAATTTCTATTACGCAAAAAAAATATAATAGTTGTCCATCACTTTATATAAGTTCAGGAGCTGTTTATGGTGAACAAGATGAATTTGTTGGTTTTGACGAAAGTTTTGATAATCCAAATTATGTAAATTTTTCAAATAAAAAAAAACAATATGCATTAAATAAGCATAAATTTGAGAAGGCTTATAAACAAATATCAAATATCAATTCTAAAAATGTAATTGCTAGATGTTTTACTTTTATAGGAGAAAATGTTCCTTTAGATCAACACTTTGCTATCGGTAATTTTTATAAATCAGTAATCAATAATGAAAAAATTCTAATAAATTCAAAGTTAAATATTTTTCGCTCATATATGGATGCTATTGATTGGGTTGAGTGGTTGATGACAATTTTTATAAATAATAAGCTAGAGTTTGATATTTTTAATATTGGATCAGATGAAAAAATTGAAATTGAAAATTTAGCTAAAATTTTTAAAGAATTATTTGATGTTAATTTTATAAGAGTTAATGGAAAATCAAAAATAAATGATATATATCTTCCGAATGTTAATAAGGTAAAAAATATGTATAAACTAGATTATGAAAAAAACTTGAAAAAATTAGTATTTAATAATTTTAAAAACCTTAAAACTAAATAATGAATTTAAATTTTTATAAACATTTAGCTAAAAAAATTAGAAGTCAGATACTTGAAGTTATTTATAAGTCAAAAAGTTCACATATAGGTAGTTGTTTTTCAATTGTCGATATACTTTGTGTTCTTTACAAGCAAAGAATAAATAAGTTTGATGATATTTTTATCCTTTCAAAAGGACATGCTACATTGGCCTTATATGTTGTGTTGGCTGAATTTAGATATTTTAGAAAAAGTTTATTAAATAAATATGGCCTTAATAACACTAAACTGATGTCCCACGCAAATCACAAGGTAAATGGCGTTGAATTATCAACAGGATCGCTTGGTCATGGATTATCTTATGGTGTTGGTAAATGTTTAGCATTTAAGATAAAGAAAAATAAAAAAAAAGTTTTTGTTTTAATGAGTGATGGAGAACTTAATGAAGGCTCTAACTGGGAGGCCCTTATGTTTGCGTCTCATCATAACCTAAATAATTTAGTTGCTATAGTTGATTATAATAAAATTCAAAGCTTGGATTTTGTAAATAAAACAATAAAATTAGAACCTCTAGCAAGTAAATTTAAAAATTTTGGCTTAAATGTTAAAATTATTAATGGACATAATTATAAAGAAATAGAAAAAGCCATCAACTCTCTACATCAAAAAAAACCTACAATTATTATTGCAAATACAATTAAAGGTAAAGGTGTGAAAGAAATGGAAAATAAAGTTTTATGGCATTACAAATCTCCTGATAAAAATCAATTTATAAAATTTAAAAAAGAGTTATCAAGATGAGAAATACATTTATAAAATCTCTTACAAAACTTGCATCAAAAAATAAAAAAATCGTTTTAGTTGTTGGAGATTTAGGCTTTAATGTTGTAGAAGAATTTAAAAAAAAATTTCCAGATAGATTTTATAATGCTGGAGTTGCCGAACAAAATATGACATCTCTAGCTGCTGGATTAGCTTCTGAGGGGTTTAAGGTTTTTACTTATTCAATTGCTAATTTTCCTACTTTTAGATGTGCTGAGCAAATCAGAAATGATGTAGATTATCACAATTTATCAGTAACTATTGTCACAGTTGGTGGTGGGCTAGCTTATGGAAATCTTGGATATTCTCATCACGCAATACAGGATTATGGCTTAATGAGGCTTTTTCCAAATATGACAATTTTGTCTCCTGGTGATCCTGTTGAAGTAGAGGGACTATTAAATTTTGCCTTAAAAAATAATGGACCAAATTATTTGAGACTTGGCAAAAGTGGAGAACCTAAATTTCATAAAAATAAATTAATTATTCAAGATGCAAAATTTTTACCAATATTTAAAAATGCAAGATCAAAAAAATTAATTCTAACTACAGGAGCAACTTTAGAATTAGGTTTAGAATTATTAAGTAAAAAAAAATTTGCAAACTATAATGTATATAGCTGCCCAGTATGGGGACAGAAGTATAAAAAGAAAATATCAACTGAATTAAAAAAATGGAGCGAAATAATCATTTTAGAAGATCATTTAATAGATTGTGGTTTTTTTTCATATATAAGTGAAATTAATAGAAGTATTAAAATTAGATCAATATCTCTTAATCCCAATATAATTGGAAAAGTGGGATCACAAAGATATCTTAATAGCCTAGGTGGATTAAAATAAATATTTCTTGTGAAATTCCAATTTATATCAAATAAACAAATTATTAAAGCTCAACAATATCTTATTTTAAGTGTACCATTTTTGCTAATCACGGGGCCATTTTTATCAGATTTAGCAGTGGTAATTACATCAATTCTTTTTTTAGTTTACGTATTTAGAAATAAAGAATTTAAGTATTTTGACTCAACTTTTTTTAAATTATTTATTATTTTTAATATATATATTGTTTTAACCTCATTTTTGTCAGAACATATTTTATATTCTTTAAAAACATCGCTCACATATTTTCGCTTTGGTTTGTTTAGTTTGGGTGTATGGTTAGTTCTTGATCACAAACCATCGACTATCAAGTATTTATTTTTTTCATTTTTATTAATATACAGTTTTTTAGTTTTTGATGGTCTTAAACAATTTTTTACTAAAGAAAATATTTTTGGAGTCTATCTTGCTAGTGGGCACAGAGTAACAAGTCTATTTGGTGATGAAGCAATACTTGGTAGTTACTTATCTAGACTTCTTCCAATGTTTTTTGCATGTTTAATTTTTTTAAATAAAGATAATAAAAATAATAATTACTTTTATTATTTTAGTTTTTTGTTTATTCTTATTGATATATTGGTATTTATTACTGCTGAAAGAACTGCATTATTCTTAGTTAATTTTGCAGCCATCATTTTGATGATTTTATTAATTAACTATAAAAAATTTAGATTTTTAACATTAATAATATCAATTTCAATTTTTAGTATAATAAGTATTTATTACCCTGCTGCTAAAATTAGGCTGATTGATCAAACACTAGACCAAATTGGTATTGATAAAAATAAAGTTGAAATATTTTTAAGCAGTGATGAAATATATAAAGAGCATACAGGAGTAAATTATGATGATGATGATAAAAAATATATATTTTCAAAAAATTATCATGAAATTTATCATACCTCATTTAAAATTTTTAAGGATAATATCTATTTTGGTATAGGACCAAAAAACTTTAGAAAATTTTGTGATGATATTAGTTTTAAAGTTGGCTCAGGTTGCTCAACGCATCCACACAATACTTACATTCAAATTTTAACAGAAACAGGCATAATTGGCTTTATTTATTTGTTCTCTGTCTTTATGATTTTATCTTATTATTTTATGCTTCATTTTTATAAAATGTATGTAAAAAAAAAACCTTTTTTTGATGATTTTCAAATTGCTCTTCTTGTTTGTATTTTTATTTCAATTTGGCCATTAATGCCAGGCGGCAATTTCTTTAACAATTGGCTAAGTATCGTTTACTTCTATCCAGTAGGTTTTTTTATTTGGACTTTAAATAAAAAGGTCTATAAGGAAAATAAAAAGGTCTATAAGAAAGCCATTGTTTATGAGTAAAAAAAAAATAGCATTAGTGACAGGATCCTCTGGTCAAGATGGTTCTTACTTGTGTGAATTTCTTTTAAAAAAAAAATATACTGTTATTGCTGCTGATAGAAGGTCATCAAGAGATAGTGGATGGAGACATAAAGAGTTAGGTATACAAAATAACCTTATTTATGAAGATTTTGATTTAAGTGATATCACCTCAATAATTGCACTAATTAAAAAATATAAATTTGATGAAGTTTATAATTTAGCGGCGCAATCATTCGTTAAGAGCTCATTTGTTACTCCACTCTCCTCCTCTGATGTTACTGGTATAGGTCCTTTAAGAATTTTAGATACTTTGAAATATTTTTCCCCAAAAACAAAATTTTATCAAGCGTCAACTTCTGAAATGTATGGTGAGGTTGAAACAAACTTATTAAACGAAAAATCAAGATTCAATCCTAGAAGTCCATATGCAGTTGCAAAGTTATTTGCTCATGGAATTACAAAAAATTATAGAGAGTCGTATGGAATGTTTTGTTGTTCGGGTATTCTTTTTAATCACGAGTCTCCATTAAGAGGAGAAGAATTTGTAACTAGAAAAATCACAAAACAATTATGTGAAATAAGCTTAGGTCAAAGAAAATTTTTAGAATTGGGTAATATCTATTCAAAAAGAGATTGGGGATATGCCAAAGACTATGTCGAGGGCATGTGGAAAATGTTGCAACAAAAAAAGCCTGAGGATTTTGTTTTAGCGACAAATACTGTTTATTCTGTAAAGTATTTTTTAAATGAGTGTTTTAAAGTATTAAATTTCAATATAGAGTGGAAAGGCAAAGGATTAAAAGAAGTTGCAATTGACAAAAAAACAAAAAAAATAATTCTTAAAATTAACCCTAGATATTACAGACCTGCTGAAGTTGAGTATTTAAAAGGCTCATATAAGAAAGCATACACAAAATTAAATTGGAAACCTACAGTTTCTCTTTCAAAATTAATCAATCTTATGATTGAAGCTGACCTTAAAAGATTAAAAAAAAATTAGACTATTTTTTTAAAAATAAATCAATTGAGTTATGAATGTGACTTATCATTTTATTTGTTAAACCATGATGACAAGCTAAAAGAATTCCATTTTGCATTACGTTATCTGCTTCGGGATATCCATTTTTGGATTTCTTCATTCTAATATTTTTAAAACCAGGTTGTCTAATTATATTTCCAGTAAAAACTACTCTAGTTTGAATATTTCTTTTTTCTAAAAAAATCTGCATCTGTGTTCTAGTAAAGGGAGCACTTTTTTTTATTGTTACTGGATATGCCAACCATCCAGATCGTGATCCAGGAAGTTGTTTGGGTAAAATAAAGTATTCCTCATATTTTTTAAGAAATTTTGAATGTTTTGAGAAATTTTCTTCTCTTTTTTTCAAGTTATAATTAAGTTTATTCAATTGTACTAAACCAAAAGCTGCGCCCATCTCAGATGGTTCTAAATTGTGTCCGATTGCTTCAAAAACAAATTTTTTATCATACTGAACTCCATCTAATTTAATGTTAAATCTGTTTTCAATTTTTTCTGAATTTTCATCATACAATGAGGAACTTCTTCCCCAAGATCTAAGTAATTTGGCTTTTTCATAAAGTTTTTTATTATTGAAGCAAACCATACCCCCATTTCCAGCGCAATTAATTATATGAGAGCCATAAAAACTTGTAATACTAATATCAGCATAATGCCCAGTAGATTTATTTTTATATGTTGCCCCCAGAGTATCAGCAGAGTCTTCAACAATTATAATCTTATTTTTTTTTAGTATTGGATAAATTTTTTCCCAATCCACAATATTTCCCATTAAATGCGGAGCAACAATAGCCTTTGTTTTTTTGGTAATAAGATTATTTATTTTATCAGTATTTATACAATATGTGCCTTCTTCAACATCAACAAAAACTGGAACAAGTTTATTTCTTGTTATGTAACCAACTGTAGTTGAAAATGTCAAAGCAGGAGTGATGACCTCACTTCCCTCAGGTAAATTTAAACTTTCCATTGCTAATAGTAGAGCAGAAGAGCCTGAGTTTACCATTAATCCATATTTTTTATCAAACAGTTTTGCAACTCGTTTTTCAAACTCGTAAACATTTTTTCCCATTTGAGTACTGTTTTTTAAAACTTTGTTAACAGCTTTAATCTCTTCATTGCCGTGTACACTTAGGCCATATGGTACTCTTATATGTTTTTTAATCATGATGAGTCGGTATTATACAATTATAAAAAAAATGCAAAGGAAATTATTTATTTAATTGGTTGTTAAATTTTTTTATTAGATATTTAAAACCCAAATATATTATAAAAAAAAATATGAATGCAATCATTGAAATGTCCGGGCTAGTTTTGTAGAAAATAAAAGAACCAAAAAGTACAAAAAATATATTAACAAATATTATGAAAAATAGGGCTGTATATTGATTTAATTTAAATACTTTTATGATTTCATAATGTAAATGATCTTTGCCTGGTTTAAATGTACCTTTATTACTCATAATTCTAAATATAGTTACTGATAGAAATTCATAAACTAAATAAGCTAAAGGCCATACGATTAAAGCTGGATGAATTCCTTTTTCCTTAAAAAGATAAATTGCTATAAAAGATATTATAAAGCCTAAAAAATTACTGCCAGAGTCCCCTAGGAAAACTTTAAATTTTTTTAAAATTCCAAAATTAAAAAATAAAAAAATAATCAAGGGAAATGTGATTAATATCATATTCAGATAGGCCATATTATTGATATTTAAAAGAAAAACTGTGAAAGAAATTAATATTACAATGGAAATTGTTGGTAAAAGTCCATCAATTCCATCACTATAGTTAAAAGCATTGATTAAAAGCAAGCAGCATAAAAATGTAAAAATCTTATTTATTGACCCAAGATTTAGAGTATCGACTAAATTATAATTTCCTAAATCTAATAAATATAAATTTTGATCTATTAGAAAAAATATTGGAATTGATTGCAAAATAAGTTTTGTACCAGGCCTAACATTATATCTGTCATCAACTAGTCCTGTTAATGAAATTATAAATGCATATGAAAATACAAGATTTAAAGATTTATCATCAAATTCTGTTAAAAATATAATAAATAAATATGTTAAAGATAATATTATTCCTCCCGTATATGGTGTGGCGTTCAAGTGAAATTTTCGATTATTTGGTTTATCAACCAAACTTTTCATTATTGAAATTTTAATAATAGGAAAAGATATCAAAATTTGAAAAATAAAAATTTTGATTAAATAAATTAACATAACAGAAGATTTTAAAATTAAATTAGTTAGTATTAAGAGTAGTTTTTAGATATTTTAATTTAGTTTTCAAATGAATTTGACACTTTTAATTAATTATATATAAAGAGCGTGCCTGGTAATTATTGCGAAAGTGTTATACCCGATCCCATTCCGAACTCGGTAGTCAAGCCTTTCAGCGCCAATGGTACTTTGTCTTAAGACACGGAAGAGTAGGACGTTGCCAGGCATATCTATAATGAAAAACCTCATAATTGTAACTGGTGGAGCTGGTTTTGTTGGATCTAATTTAATTAAATTACTTTTAAAAAAAACAAACAAAAAAATTATTAGTTTAGATAATTATTCATCAGGTAATATAAAAAATCATATTAAAAGTAGTAGAGTTAAGTATATTAAATCAGAAACTGTTAACATTTCAAACACATTAGGAAAGATAAAAAAACAAATTCATTCAATATTTCATTTTGGGGAGTTTTCAAGAATATATCAAAGTTTTAAAAAATTTAATGAATGTTTTAAGTCAAATTCAATTGGATCTAATGCTGTTTTTAATTTTTGTCTTGATCATAATATTAAACTTATTTATTCAGCAACCTCAGCATCTCTTGGAAATAAAGGGTATGATAAAAATTTATCACCTTATGCATTTACCAAATCTAAAAATTTGGAGTTATTAGAAAATTTAAAAAAATGGTTTAATTTTAGATTTGAAGTTATTTATTTTTACAATGTATATGGACCTGGTCAAATTAAAGTAGGGGATATGGCAACGGTTGTTGGAATTTTTGAAGATCAGTATGAAAGAAAAACCCCCTTAACAGTTGTAAAGCCTGGTAATCAAACTAGAAGGTTTACTCATATTGATGATACAGTTAAAATATGCTTTGAGGCATGGAAGCAAAATAAATGTCTGCATTATAGCATAAGTAACAGAAAATCTTATTCCATAAAAGATCTTGCTAAAATGTTTAAAACTAAAATAACGTACCTAAAACCAAGATTAGGCGAGCGGTATGCGTCAGCATTAACTAAAATGTCTAATAATCATAGAATAATTAATAAATATGGGAAAATAGATTTGAAAGATTATGTAACTTCGTTTATTAAAGGTGAAAAATTATGAAAATAAAAAGTTCATTAAAGTCTATTAAAAAGAGAGATCTTAATTCTAAGTTAGTTAGAAGAAGAGGTCGTGTGTACGTTATAAATAAAACTAATCCAAAGTTTAAAGCAAGACAGAAGTAATTTTTATGGATAATGAAAACCATAAAAATACCTGGAATAATTTTACAAAATTTGTGTTATGGGGAACAGTCGCAGTTATTGGCGTTTTAGTTTTAATGGCAATATTCTTACTATAAGATTAATGTATGAAAATTGCTTCTATTTTAGAAAATCAAAAAATTGAAAAAAGAATAGCAATTACTCCTGAGATTGCAAAAAAATAT
>Ga0255773_10001103_pt1 | contig 28087 bp, 21 predicted proteins | sample 011ome_17_FD_179971 | JGI IMG/M metagenome (GOLD analysis project Ga0255773, IMG submission 179971) | Coastal salt marsh microbial communities from the Groves Creek Marsh, Skidaway Island, Georgia - 011502XT metaG (version 2) | ecosystem: Environmental > Aquatic > Marine > Intertidal zone >...
TTTTGGACTACGTGGAGGAGAGTCTCTAGCTCATTTAACAATTCTACTAACTAGGATAAATCCTATTTAATGAATGACCACAGATTCAAAATCATCCTTATGCATAATCAAGTATTGACCGCCGTAAAAGCTATCAGCACAGTCCCCCCTGGCCCCATATGGTGTGATAACAAAATTACCGAATGGCTGAAACGATGGGGACCAATTAGATGAACTAGCTAAGTTTAGTCCTGTGATTAAACCGTTACCTATAGTTGTTGGTTCCACTAACATTTGTGAAAATCCACTCGTATTAATGTCATAAGAATATTGAAGCCTGGACCGCCATTCATTGTTCAATTTGAGCTCTCCGGTACCAAAAACCAAATAAGGGCGGTAATACAAGTTATTGGGATTTACACTTCCGTCTCGAATTTCAATTAAAGTGTCGTTAACAAAATAACTTAAACATCCATCCAATAAGTATTGGGCAGTACCACCCGAATAGCCGGTCATTAATAGTGGCATATCAATAAATCTAAAATTGGTATCGATATAAGATCTTCCCCATCCTCCCAAACGTGTGGTCCAAATATCTTCGCCTGCTACTCCGAAAAAGCAGCTAAAGTTTCTCTTAGGATACGATTTTCGACGAAGGTTATTGTCGTTCGGTAAAATATAACTAACAAACCAGGTACTAGAATAATAAGAGGTGTCAGAATAATATTGAATAGCCTTGGTTCCATTTGTAATGGTTGAAAAGGCCAAACATGAATCTGATCCAGCCGACGTACCCACCCAATATTCATTGTTCTGCGTAAATAGCGGTACTTGTTGATTGTAAATCGGTGTGTACACAAAGCTACCTGTATTTGCGTTCAGCTTGAAGCACTTAACCGCATCAGATTTATTGCATTGAAGGTAAATATCTGCCCCACTGATTGCTGAAATTCTGATGCTTGTGTTTCCGTTGGCGTACATTGAATCCAAACTAAAGTGGTTTTGGTAGGCTCCATTGGCATTTAATACTAGGATGTACGAAGAATCTGATATAATCGTGGTTCCAACTGTATCGCTTCCATTATTATTGATCCTTAAACCAGCGAAATAGGCTCCATCGCGATAAACAACATTATTGTTAAAAATAGGCGTTGCGTTCCAATTGTCTCCATAAGTAAAACCAATGTTGTGCTTTGCCAATCTATTCCCATTGCTGTCTAAAACTAGCGTTACATCCGAGTATGCACTTACTAAAACCGTTTTTTGGAATTCTTGAATGAACACGGGTTTTACACCTCCAGAGGTTTGCATTTGAATTGAATCTTTATACGGAACTGGGAAACAATTCTTGTCAAATTCTATATCTATTAGAGATCTACCGTTTTGATTTATAGCATATCCAACCCCTGAGGTATCGGCTGTTAAAAACAAGGAGTCGTTCTGCACATAGAGTTGTTGTAGCTCATTTTTGGGGTCTTTATCTAAATCATCCGAAGTAGGAAGTAGTACTGTATTTCCCGCACTTATAGTTAACGAATCTCCTGATAATGATAGGGTTTGTAGCTCATTGGTAGAATCTGCATCTTGTTCTGAAGTGATGAAGCCGCTATCATTAACTAAATCAGAAGTTTTTGAGGGAATCGTTGGGGTATTTGTCAAATTGGTGTAATCACCATCAAAAACCGTCACACTTCCGCCGTTTCCACTCAAATTGATTGTACTGCCATTTCGAGTGATTGTTTGAAATTCATTCGTAGGATCAGCATCCGCATCGTTGATCTGGTCCGCAGGAAGAACAACAAACCCGCCGCTACTTAAATAGAGCGTATCATTACTCATACTGATTGCTTGCAACTCATTGGTAGAATCTGCATCTGCATCATTGATCGCAGGTAATTGAACCGTGTTTCCATTACTCAAGGAAAGACTATCGCCTGAGACGCTTAAAGATTGAATCTCATTGGTAGGGTCAGCGTCTGCATCGTCGACATTTAGGGCTCTGTCAGCTAAGAAGGCATAGGGTACAGACATCAGTTGCTGAACGGCAGATAACGTAAACTTACCGTCGTTTTCTATCGAGAGCTCTACTTGCAGGAATTTATCCCCTTGCCAGTTGATCGTATTGAACGCATCAGCCGAAACCTGAAGGCCTTGGCCTATGGTTAAGTTAAACATGCCGTATTGATCGGTGAGCACCTCGTGTTCCTCTTGGTACAATACATTGCCCGTTGGGCTTGCTTCTAAAATGGATATACGCACCCCAATTTCTGCATCGTCTATGGGACGGCCTACAATGTCCACACCTGGTATAGGCTGACCCTGTTGGTCCAAAGCCACCGCTTGGTAATTAATGCCCTGAGGGACTACTTGTCCGTAAACTATTGCGCCACAAAACAAAAAAAGTACGGCTAGTAATTTTCGCATGATTAATTGGTTTTGATCAATCGAAGTGAATTATAGGTTGAAGAGCCTGTAACCCGAATCAGGTAAACGCCGTTTGGATTAGATTCTAAATTCAACGGCTGCTTGGTAAAGCTTGTAGAGTAGAAGGATTGAACAATGTTTCCTAGCGCATCATAAATGGTTATTTGATCGCCCTTAACAACCCCTGAGATGTAGGAAATTGCTCTAGTAGGGTTTGGTGAAATGGCCATGGTGCGCTCTGGTGTATTGCCTTGAGATTGTTGCGGCTGAATGAATCCATGCCTGTTGTAGGTCAATGAGGACTGGCCTGTGATACTTTGAACAACAACGCCACTTCTATTTAGGGTTTGACCCGCGGCACCTATGGCACTGCGAGAAATACTCTGCGCGGAAGATTTATGAGCCAGAAAGAAAAATATACTACAACAAAATAGCAGCCTTAAACGAAAGGACATAGTTACTTGCTTTAAGTTCTTGATTTGAATCGTTATCTAGGCTGTTTAGGTATGCTCCTCGACCAAGGTCAGCATAAAGGGCTACTTTATCATTGATAGAATACCTGTATCCCATTTTAAAAAGATAGCCAAAAAGTAGCGATGGCGCATTTCCTTCCTCAATCAAATCTAGACTTCCTAAATCTGTAGACTGAATGGCTCGGTAAACGTAACTCAAGGGTACCCCTAAACCAATGTACATGCCTTCATTCAATAGGTAATTCATTGATGTTGAACTCGATGCGAAAGAATACTGGTATCGATAGCCCTCAAAATCTGTGGCGCTTTTTACATGATCGTAAACAGCTAATGATTCTTCGAAAAACAGCTTTTTTGAAATCGGTTTAATATAACCTATGGACAGGTGCGCTCCGGTATTGTTTAGGGCTTCGGTGTTGTATTGGGTGCTGACATTTGTTGACACAACACTGTAGTTCACCATGTTGAATGAACCGTTTACCCCAAGAGTTAAATTATGCTGAGCAAAAGTTGTCTGAAATGAGAATATCGTTACGATAGTAAAGAGCAGTCGCATAATACATTGGTTTTGTTAAACGTGAATATAAGGTTTTTCAAAATATCCCTACTGTCTATACGTATTAAGGACACCTTACATAATCGTCCTCTCCATAGCCGTCACAAGCAGCCATACATGGATTCCCGTAACGGTAACGAACCCCATTGACCTTCACGCAAACTGGATCATATTCCATCGTGCAGATACAATTAGGATCAGCGGGAACTGCATTCACAGTTTTTACTGCGCAGCCGGACAGGACGATTCCAAAAAGGAGAAGTACGTATTTCATACTCTAAATATAAACCCCCCGCTCGCGATGCGAGCGGGGGGTCTGAAAATTTTGCAATCCCAAAGGCTTATTTACGACGCTTCTTGCGCTTTTTCTTGCCTTTTACAATGGTCATCTCGTCAATAAGGTGCGTTGCACCTGCATACTTGTCGATGATGAATAACGTGTAACGAATATCTACTGAGATGGTACGTTGGAGCTGGTCTTCGAAGAAAATATCTCCTGACATGGCTTCCCAGTTACCGTCAAATGCAGTACCGATAAGCTCACCATTACCATTAATTACTGGAGAACCTGAGTTACCACCCGTGATATCGTTGTTCGAAATGAAGTTCACGATTAGATCGCCATTCTCATCAGCATACTGACCGTAATCTTTAGCATTGTATAGCTCTTTCAAACGAGCAGGAACGATAAACTCATCATTCATTGGGTCTTCCTTCTGCATCACACCGTCTATCGTAGTTACGTAGTCGTAGTGCACAGCATCTTGTGGATCATAAGAACCTACAACACCCCAAGTCATACGCAACGTAGAGTTCGCATCCGGTGCGAATACTTTCTCTGGCATCGCTTGACGGAGACCGTCGGTAAACAGGCGGTATCCTTTTTCCATCTTTTCACTTACCTCAGCATTGCCGCCTTGCGAAGCAAAGTACGCAGCAATGAACGACGAAGCTACTTTACCTCCCACATCTTCAGATAGGGCGTCAAAGTCCATAGTTTCCAACCATGCTTCAAGTGCTTCTTTAGACGCATAGATACTGTTGTCATAAACATCATTTACAAGGGCGCTTAAATCACCGCCCATACTGTCGCGAACCTCAGCGAAAATACTTGGCTGTTGGTCTGCAGGGACGTTTTCCATCCACATGCCCCAAAGGGCCTGAGCCAACTTACGATCAACATCTGCTTGATATTCACTGAAATGGTCCGTTGCATATTCTAGAACATTTTGCTTGTCATCTTCCAACTCTTCTGAGCTCTCCAAAGCGCCTAGCATTCTGTTTAGTCGGAATGCGTACAACGGCAAAGAAGCACCACGAATACCACCTTCCATCAGGTACACTTGACCTTTCACAGTGGCATCAGTTGCAGCATACGCTTCATCCAATAGATCCAAAGCTCCTGCATATTCCGTACGACTTTCATCCGCATTTGCCCAAGCAAGGTAGGTAGCTTCAATAGCCTCTTTCTTCGCTTTCACGCGGTTTTTCTTCAACTGCTCAGTTTGACCGATGAAGTACTTCCAGTAGTTCGCCGTAGACGCATAGTTTGATGCTAGTGCGATACGAACTGCATCATCCGCATCCATTGCCTCTTTCATGATGGCCAATTTCTGTGTGCGAATCTCAACTACTGTCGGATTGTATAGGTTAATGGCCTGCTCGATTCCTGTTGAAGTCAAGAAACGGTCCGTTGAGCCTGGGAATCCAAATACCATAGAGAAGTCGCCTTCCTGAACACCGTTCAAGCTTACAGGTAGGTGGTGCTTCGGCGTCAACGGTACGTTGTCGGCACTAACATCAGCAGGGTTTCCTTCAGCATCTGCATAGATGCGGAACATAGAGAAGTCACCTGTGTGACGTGGCCACATCCAGTTATCGGTATCGCCACCGTACTTACCTACGCTACTTGGAGGAGCACCTACCAAGCGAACGTCCTTGTAGGTATTGAATACGAACAAGTAATACTCATTGTTGTGGAAGAAGCTACGAACGTATGCATTGTGCTTCGTGCCCTCAGTTGCTTCTTTAGCAAGTGCATCACCTACCTCTCTGGCCTTTGCGGCACGCTCAGCTTCCGTCATATCGTCGGTCAATTCCGCCAATACTTTATCGGTAACATCTTCCATGCGCACAAGGATAGCGGCAGTAAGCCCCGGATTGGTGCGTTCCTCTTCGCGTGTCATCGCCCAGAAGCCGTCTGTTAGGTAATCGTTTTCTACTGTAGAATGTGAACGGATGGCATCATAACCACAGTGGTGGTTAGTGAGCATCAATCCCTGGTCTGAGATGATCTCGCCAGTACAGAATCCGCCCAAAGAAACAATCGCATCTTTGATAGATGCATTGTTGATGTCGTACAATTCTTCTGCGGTTAGGTTTAGACCATTGGCCTGCATGTCGGCTATGTTCAAACGCTTGATAAGCATTGGCAACCACATTCCTTCGTGCGCCGAAGAAACAGTCGTGCTCAATACCAATGATAGCGTCAAAAAGCCAGCAATAAATCTTTTCATGCTTGATTGTTTGGGTTAGTTCAATAAAAAAGAGCCCTACCTACTCAGGCAGAGCTCTCAAATATACGTTATTCGTGTCCAATTATAGGCCCAAAGCCTTGCGAGCATCACCGCCCATCAAGATTTCCTCGGGGTTTTCTAGCGCCTCTTTAATGGCCACCAATGTACCTACACTTTCACGACCGTCAATCACTCGGTGGTCGTAGCTCAGTGCCACATACATCATAGGACGAATGACTACTTCACCGTCCACAGCAACTGGACGTTGAATGATGTTGTGCATTCCTAGGATGGCACTTTGAGGCGGGTTGATAATAGGCGTCGATAGCATCGATCCAAAGACACCACCGTTGGTGATGGTAAATGTACCGCCAGTCATCTCATCCAATGTAATTTTACCGTCGCGCACCTTAGTCGCTAATCGACCAATCTCTTTTTCAACGCCGGCAAAATCCATAGTTTCCGCATTGCGCAATACCGGCACCATCAATCCTTTAGGTCCACTTACCGCAATACTTACATCGACATAATCGAAGCTCACCATGTAGTCGCCGTCGATCATGCTGTTGGTTGCAGGATACATCTGAAGCGCTCGCGTTGCCGCTAGAGTAAAGAAGCTCATAAAGCCCAATTTGACACCGTGCTTCTCCACGAACTCGTTCTTGTATTTGTTGCGCAAATCAAAGATTGGCTTCATGTCAACCTCGTTGAAGGTCGTCAACATAGCGGTCTCGTTCTTCACGGTCACCAAACGGCTGGCAAGCTTGCGGCGAAGACTACTCATCTTCTTGCTCGTAGAACCGCGCTCTCCGTTACCTGCAGAACCCATCGAAGCTACCGCATCAATAACATCCGCCTTGGTGATTCGGCCGTCTTTACCAGTTCCTCTGCTCACTTTTGCACCCGTTTCAGCCATCATCTTCTTCGCCGCAGGACTTGCTGTTCCCGTCGCATATGTATCGGCTTGTGGCGCTTCTGGCGCAGCCTTTTCAGCCACTGGTTCTGGATTAGGTGCCGCAGCTGGAGCAGCAGCCCCCTCCGGACGAGCAGCTGCTGTATCGATGATACAAACCACTTGACCTACCTCAACCACATCACCCTCTTCGGCTTTTAGGGTGATCACACCTGCTTCCTCAGCAGGTAACTCTAAAGTTGCCTTATCAGAATCTACCTCGGCGATAGCTTGATCTTTTTCAACGTAATCACCGTCGCTGACCAACCAAGTTGCAATCTCAACTTCTGTAATTGATTCGCCCGGTGAAGGCACTTTCATTTCTAACATATCTCTAAAACTTAGATGCTAAATACTCTTTCAATTGTTTCGCGTTGACGTTGGTGAGCAACCTTGCTCGAACCACTCGCTGTCGATGCACTTGGCGCCGGACTTACCAACGTTAGTTTTTGATGCATCTGCCACAGCATGTACGTCCATGCGCCCATGTTTGCAGGTTCTTCCTGAGCCCAAATGTGTAATTCTGCATTCGGGTATTTTGCAACCTCCTGCTTGATTGCTAGATCGTCTAATGGATACAACTGCTCAATGCGGATTAACGCCACGTGATCTGCATTCTGCGCCTCGCGCTCTTCAAGCAGTTCATAGTAGAGTTTCCCAGAACAGAACACCACCTTAGTTACTTTATCTGCTACAACTTCATTATCCGGAATGATGTGCTGAAAGCTACCTTCAGCGAGGTCTTCCATGGTGCTCTTCACTCGTGGATGACGCAACAAACTCTTCGGGGACATTACCACCAAAGGACGGCGGAAGTGACGCTTTTGTTGACGACGTAGCAAGTGGAACAAGTTAGCAGGCGTAGTACAGTTAGCTACCGTCATGTTCTCCTGTGCACAAAGCTGCAAGAAACGCTCTAGGCGCGCCGAACTGTGCTCTGCACCCTGACCTTCATAACCGTGTGGCAACAACAACACCAAGCCGTTTTGAACCTTCCACTTGTCTTCAGCAGCACTGAGGAACTGGTCGATCATAATCTGTGCACCGTTGGCAAAATCACCGAACTGTGCCTCCCATATTGTCAACGTTTGCGGCGACGTCATGGCATATCCGTAATCGAAGCCCATGACCGCATATTCACTCAACAGTGAATTGTAAATGGCAAATCGGCCTTCTTTACCAGGATATTCATTCAACAGGCTTAACTCTTCCTCACTGTCCTCAACCTTGAGAATAGCGTGACGGTGCGAGAAGGTACCGCGCTCCACATCCTCTCCGGAAATACGAATATTGAAGTCTTCTGCCAGGAGTGATCCGTAAGCCAGTAGTTCAGCCATACCCCAATCGAGGCTGTTTCGCTCTTCACTTATTTGGTCTGCGCGATCTTTCATCAAACGCTCCGTCTTACGCAAGAATTTCTTGCCTTCTGGAAGCGTCGTGATGTATTTCGCAATGTCGCGAAGTTTGCTTATATCAAAGGAAGTATCTACAGGCTGCAACATCTCACCGGGTTCTGCTGGTGGGAAGTTGGTCCATTCTTCATTCATAAATGGGACGATGACGTTGCGCTCGATCTTTTTAGAGTCGTCAAAGTCTACCTCGAGCATGGCCTTAAATTCAGCCTGCATCTCTTTCACTATACCCTCATTGGCTACACCCTCTGTAAGCAGCTTCTTCGCGTAGATCTCACGCGGATTTGGGTGTTTTGAGATAGCCTTGTAAAGAATTGGCTGTGTAAAACGAGGCTCATCCCCTTCGTTATGACCGTACTTGCGGTAACACAACAAATCAATGAAGATGTCTCTGTTAAAACGCTGACGGTACTCAATGGCCAAACGCATGGCGTGTACCAAAGCCTCTGGGTCATCACCGTTTACGTGTAAAACCGGTGCAAGGATCACCTTAGCAACATCCGTACAATAGGTGGATGAACGTGCGTCCTTGTAGTTCGTCGTAAAACCAACCTGGTTGTTGATGACGATATGCAATGTTCCTCCCGTCTGATACCCGTCAAGCTGTTCCATTTGAACAGTTTCGTAGACCACACCTTGTGCAGCAATGGCTGCATCCCCGTGGATAAGTATCGGAAGTACTTTTTTATTATCGTGGTTGTAGTCGTTGTTGATCTTCGCACGAGCGATGCCTTCAACTACAGGGTCAACTGCCTCTAGGTGCGACGGGTTTGGCGCGATATTCATCTTCACCTGCTTGCCGTCAGAGGTAGTGTGGAAAGTGGTATGCCCCAAGTGGTATTTTACATCACCGTCAATAGTGATATCGTCAAACGCCTTTCCTTCAAACTCAGAGAAAATCTGCTTGCGCGGCTTTCCAAAAATATTGGTCAATACGTTCAAACGACCACGGTGCGCCATCCCAAGAACAAACTCTTCAACGCCGTGACGAGCACCGTGATTTACGGCTTCATCTAAACCTGGAATCAACGACTCAGCACCCTCGATAGAGAAGCGCTTCTGTCCAACGAACTTCGTATTTAAGAAAGCCTCAAAACTCACGGCTTGATTCAGCTTGTGAAGGATTTGCTTTTTCTCCTCAATAGACAACACCGGCTGGTTGTCGTTCTCATGGATCCAATGCTTGATCCAAGTTCTACGCTCCGGGTCGCGGATGTAATTGTACTCTACCCCTGTGCTTTGGCAATAAATAGCCTCAAGGTGCTCCACAATCTTGCGCAATGTGCGCGGTCCGCTTGCGCCCAGCTCTGTGGCAGCGTTAAATTCTGTATCAAGATCGTCTTTCGACAACCCAAAGTTTTCGATATCTAGAGTAGGACGGTATTCACGACGCTCACGTACCGGATTGGTCTTAGTGAATAAGTGGCCTCTTGAACGATAGCCTTGAATGAGGTTGAGAACATGAAATTCTTTGATCACCTCTTCAGGTACACCGGCACCTTGTAAATCGTCTTCCGAATATACCTCACGGGCAAAGTCGTAGCCTTGGAAGAAGGCCCTCCAGCTCGGCTCCGTGCTGTCCGGTTCTTTCAGATAACGTTGGTACTGCTCATCGATAAACTCAGCATGTACGCTACCTAAAAATGAAAATCTATCCATTTCAGTGTGTTGGAAATTCTCTCAAAAGTACAACACAAAAGCCGGGGATTTCGCTGTTAATCGCAATAATGATATAGCTATTAACAAACTCGCCGAATTCTGTGCTTTTTGCATCAAAAAAAAGGCCCTTAGTAGGGCCTCATCTTAATATTCTTCTTCGTTCCAAAGGAAATCTTCTTCGGACGGATAATCCGGCCAAATCTCCTCGATGCTTTCATAAGTTTCTTCCTCTTCTTCTTCGATAGCTTGAAGATTCTCAACCACCTCTAGAGGTGCACCAGTGCGAATTGCATAATCGATCAACTCATCACGGGTTGCAGGCCATGGAGCGTCACTCAAATAAGAAGCTAATTCTAAAGTCCAGTACATATTTTATCGTATTAACTCGATTTGCTATTTCGTGCAAATGTAATCGATTTCCGCACTTGAGCAACTTTTTTACCAAAAAGCGTAACTTCCTAGTAGTTAGGAGTCCAAATACGCTCTTCTAGACCTTCTTTGTGGAGAATAAACCGAGCCAAGACGAAGAAAAAATCCGACAATCTATTCAGGAAAACAGGAATCTCGTCTTTCACTTCAACTCCATTGGCCAATGCCACCACACGACGTTCAGCACGTCGTGTAATTGTGCGAGCCACTTGTGCCATTGATGAGGCCTTCGAACCGCTTGGTAAAATGAAATTTTTCAATTCCGGAAGCTGTTCGTTCCATGAATCTATCTGACGCTCCAAAGCATCCACTAACTCCGGGTCCAATTTTGGCATCGGAAACGTCGCTTCACCCTCCAACGCGAGGTACGAGCCCATAGAAAAAAGCTCGCTCTGAATTTTAGTCAATAACGGGAAGCTGTTGGTAGGAAGCTCTGCAGCGAGCACACCCAACCATGAGTTTAATTCGTCTAAGGTTCCGTAAGCTTCTAATCGCATATCGTCCTTAGAGACTCGAGTACCGGTAAGTAAGGAAGTGGTTCCTTTGTCGCCTGTTTTGGTGTAGATTTTCACTAGTATGCTCTTTCTTTCCTACCCTCAACGTAGAAAATGAAGCTCTTGTTCACCACTCGATTTCCTCCTGCAGTCGGGTAATTTCCTGTAAAATACCAATCTCCAGGATTATTTGGACAACTCAAGTGCAAATCTTCAATATCCTGATAAACAATACTTACCCTTGCTTTAACATCCGGTGGCGTCAGTAATTCGGCAATCTTACCGCTGATCTCTTCAGCGGTAAATGGATCATAAATCTCCTTGACGTAGTTCTGTACTTCATCGTCTGGAAGCGTTTCCTGTGACTTACACTTTTGATACACTGCATCAATAATGTCGGTCTTACCGTGCTCCTTCAATAGCGCTATAGCTGCGCGAAAGGCAATGAAATCGCCCATACGTGCCATATCAATCCCGTAACAATCCGGGTAGCGAATCTGTGGGGCCGAAGAAGCGATCACGATATGCTTTGGAGACAATCGGTCAAAAATTCTCAGGATACTCTGCTTCAAGGTTGTTCCGCGAACAATACTATCGTCGATAGCTACCAAATGGTCCTGTGGAGTTACCGAACCGTGCGTGATATCATAGACATGGCTCACCAATTCGTCTCTGGAGCTATCTTCAGTAATAAAGGTACGGAGCTTCACATCTTTCCAGGCCACTTTCTCTACGCGAGGGCGCTTTGCAAGCACTGCTTTCAACTCATCGTCGCTCAAATTTCCATCCTTAATGGCTTCGTACTTCAACACATTGAAATGGTCTTCCATTCCCTTGACCACACCGTAAAAGCTTACCTCTGCAGTATTCGGAATGAATGAAAACACCGTGTTATTTACATCGCCTTCTACCTTCTCCACCAATTTTGGAATCAAACGGCGGCCGAGCTCAATACGCTCGTTGTAAATGTCTCTATCGTTTCCACGAGAGAAGTAGATGCGCTCAAAAGAACACGCTTTGTAGTCTAAAGGCTCTTTAATTTGCTCTATACTCACATCACCGTGGTGCTTCACAATAATGGCCGACCCCGGTGGCAATTCGTTCACCTGATCCGTCTTAATGTTCAACGCTGTCTGGATCACCGGGCGCTCCGAAGCAACCACGACAATCTCGTCGTCGCAGTAATAGAAGGCCGGGCGAACTCCGGCAGGATCTCTCAAAACAAAAGAATCACCGTGGCCCATCATACCGGCCATGGCGTAACCGCCGTCCCATTTTTTGGAAGCGCTCTTCAATACACCTGCGACATCAAGACGCTTGGCAATCTCTGCAGTGGCTTCCTTCTTGGTGAAGCCTTCCTCTTTTAATTCATAGTAGAGACGATCGTTTTCTTCGTCCAAGAAGTGACCGATCTTCTCCATGATGGTCACTGTATCTGCTTTTTCCTTTGGATGCTGGCCCAATTCTACCAACTCCCCAAAGAGCTCATCGACGTTGGTCATGTTGAAGTTCCCTGCAACGATCAAATTTCTCGTTGGCCAGTTGTTCTGGCGTAAAAACGGGTGACAAGCTTCAATCGTGTTCCCTCCGTAAGTACCGTAACGCAAGTGACCTAAGAATACCTCGCCAGTAAAAGGCAAGTTCTTCTTCAACCAAGGCACATCCTTTAATAGATCTGTGTTTTCGCCAACACCGTCTGCAATGCGCTTCTGTACTTTTCCGAAAATATCACCAATGGCATTGGTGTCCACCGAACGGTACCGCGAGATGTAACGCGTACCAGGCTCCATGTCCAACTTCACATTCGCCAAGCCCGCACCGTCTTGACCGCGGTTACGCTGCTTCTCCATAAGAAGGTACATCTTGTTCAGGCCATAAAAAGCCGTTCCGTATTTCTCAACGTAATATTCTAGCGGTTTGCGAAGGCGAACGAATGCAAGACCACATTCGTGTTTTATGGCATCACTCATTTGGCGAATAATTGAACAACAAAACTACCATAATTGAGGTCTACCGGCAAGTGTGATTAAATGAACTTTGCGAGATCTAAATTCAACCACTCAAGGGCCGCACCGTGCAACAATTTTCCTTTGCGCTGCTCACTCCAAGGCATTGAATTTATAAGTCTTCCAGGTTCCAATTCTCCTAGTGGGAATGGGTAATCCGTCCCCAAAGCCACCCTGTTCTCGCCAACGAGACCAACGATGTAGTCAAGCATCTTCGGATCGTGAACGAGCGAATCGAGCCAAAACTTGCCCATGTATTTCTCGGGTGAAATTGGATTATCAATTGCACACAAATCCGGACGAACGTCAAAACCGTGCTTAATACGCCCAAGGGTCGCTGGGAATGAACCACCGCCGTGGGCGAAAGCGAAACGAAGCTTTGGCAATCGTTCAAAAACACCACCAAAAATCAATGAACAGATAGCCAACGAGCTCTCTGCCGGCATACCCACCAACCAAGGGAGCCAATACTTTTCCATCTTATCCTTGCCCATCATGTCCCACGGGTGAACGAAGATGGCCATATCGAGATCTTGACAGGCTTCGAAGATGGGGAACAACTCCGGTGCATCGAGGTTCCAATCGTTGATGTGTGTTCCTATCTGAATGCCTTGTAGGCCGATTTCTTTACAACGTCTAAGCTCTGCAATAGCCAACTCTGGCGCCTGCATAGGCAGTGTTCCAAGGCCGACAAAGCGCTTCGGGTATTTCGTACAAATTTCTGCAATGTGGTCGTTCAAGAAAACTGCTACCTCAAGCGTATCCTTGGGTTTGGCCCAATAGCTGAACATCACCGGAACGGTCGAGAGCACCTGTACATCTACAAACTGACGGTCGCATTCACTCATGCGCGTCCTAGGATCCCAACAATTGCTTTCCACCTCTCTGAAAAAGTGGTCGTCCTTCATCATTCGTGCACAAGACGGCATATGGTGATCCAAGCTGATAAACCCTCCGTATCCAAAGCGTTCACGGAAGTTTGGAATGTCTCTCGGTAAGATGTGTGTATGTATGTCTACCGTAAAATTTCTACTTGTTACCTCACACATACTTACACGAATCTAGGGTCCGATTCCATCGTCGTGCCACACTTCTCACAGGTGCGCTTTTCTTCGCTGGCGTAATATTCTTTGAACCTTGGCAAGAAATCCGTTTCAATGTTCTTCAACTCAAAATAGGTCTCGTACAACTTGTGATTACAGCTGTCACAGAACCACAATAGCCCGTCCGTATAGCCGCGGCCTTCGCGCTTGCGCTCCACCACTAAACCGATACTTCCTTCGTGGCGCACAGGACTATGCGGCACTTTCGCAGGCACGGTCATCATATCTCCAGGGCCTAAATCCAAGCTTTTCACTTCACCGTCCACCTGAACATTGACCGTGATATTCCCCTCCAATTGGTAGAAGAATTCTTCAGTTTCATTGTAGTGATAATCCTTGCGAGCGTTTGGACCTGCAACGACCATAACGATGTATTCATCGCTATCGGGCGTCAAGTTTTTGTTGGCTACTGGTGGTTTGAGTAGATCGCGATTTTCATCGAGCCACTTCTGGAAATTGAACGGTTTTAGTACAGACATCTTTTGTTTGCTTTGGAGTACCAATTTAGGGCAAAAGTGAGGGCTTTGAAAATTGGACCCAAAGCTTCCTTATCTTCGCTACACACAGACCCAAATAATGAACATTCGCAATTACATCAATGGCGCCTTTTCCGATCCAGAGGGTGGCCAATTCCTAGACAACATAGATCCGTCAACCGGAAACGCCTATGGCCTCATTCCTCGGAGCCAAGCAGCCGATGTAGACCTTGCTGTGGCCGCGGCCAAAGCCGCTTTTCCAGCATGGAGCTCTCTTAGCGCAACGGAGCGTTCATCCTGGCTCATGAAAGTTTCGAATGCCATAGACGCAAAACTCGAAACGCTGGCACTGGCCGAGAGTAAAGACAACGGTAAGCCGCTCAAGCTGGCCACCGCTGTGGATATCCCTCGCGCTCGAGATAACTTCAAATTCTATGCAACGGCCATCCTTCATGACGCTTATGAAACCCATGATATGGGTGTGGACGGTTTTAATTACACCCTACGTCAGCCCATTGGGGTGGCAGGATGTATCAGCCCTTGGAACTTACCGCTGTATCTGTTCAGTTGGAAAATTGCTCCAGCACTTGCCGCAGGAAACACAGTTGTCGCCAAACCTTCAGAGGTCACGCCAGCTACCGCTTACTTACTGAGTGAAATTTTGGATGAAATTGGCTTTCCAAAAGGCGTGTTAAACATCGTCCACGGATTAGGCGCAGAAGTAGGTGCGGCCATCGTTGCACATCATGACACCAACATCATCTCCTTCACCGGAGGCACTCAAACTGGTAAAGCCATTTCTTCGGTGGCGGCACCCATGTTTAAGAAGATAAGCCTAGAATTAGGTGGAAAGAACGCCAACGTCGTCTTTGACGATTGTGATTTTGAAGACGCCGTCAATACTTCGGTACGGGCATCATTTGCAAATCAAGGGCAAATTTGCCTGTGTGGCTCCCGCATTTATGTCCAACGCGGCATTTACGAGAAGTTCAAAGCAGCCTTCTTGAAACGCGTGAACGGTCTTACAGTTGCAGATCCTCTTACCAACGAGGCACGAATGGGCGCTGTAGTTAGTAAGGAACACATGGAGAAAGTGCTGAGCTACATCGAGCTTGCCAAGGACGAGGGGGGTACTTTGCTCACTGGGGGACACCGCATACAACTTGAAGGTCGCTGTGAAAAAGGCTACTTCATCGCCCCTACCGTTTTCGAAGATTTACCGGCTGGCTGCCGCACCAACCAAGAAGAAATATTCGGTCCAGTGGTGACTCTTACTCCATTTGATACAGAGGAGGAAGCTTTGGCCATGGCTAATGGAACTGCCTACGGTCTTGCGGCAACGATATGGACTTCAGATCTGAAAACTGCCCATAGAATGGCTGCAGGATTACACGCTGGGATCATATGGGTGAACTGCTGGTTGCTTCGAGATTTACGCACACCTTTTGGTGGCGTGAAGCAGAGTGGCGTAGGCCGAGAAGGCGGATTCGAAGCCCTGAGATTCTTCACCGAACCTAAGAACATTTGCATCAAACTATAATGACAAGCATTTCTGAAAAAGCAGCGATTTTACATCGCAGCGCACGCACTCAGCAACCCACCGCACAATTTTCAACGACGGAAGAGTACGATCTTGAATCGGCCTATAAAGTGCAACATGAGCTCATCAAACAGCGCGTCGATGAAGGGCATGAAATCGTAGGCGTGAAGATGGGTTTCACTTCCCGTGCGAAGATGGAGCAGATGGGCGTAAATGATATGATCATTGGCCAATTGACGGCAGATATGCAATTGGATGCCAGCACCCCACTAATTAAATCAGAGTGTTGCCATCCGCGCGCAGAACCTGAGATTGCATTTCGCCTCAGTAAAGATATTGAAGGCGTTCTTGATGCCCAATCAGTTTTAGACTATGTGGACGGTGTTGCATCGGCCATTGAAGTGATAGATTCAAGGTATGAGAATTTCAAGTTTTCACTGGAAGATGTAGTTGCAGACAACTGCAGTTCGTGTGCCTTTGTGGTAGGACCTTGGTGCGAAGTTCCGCTTGGACTAAACGGCTTGGACATGGTCATGAATTTTGACGGTGTTATTGAAGCTGAAGGCTCAAGCGATGCCATCATAGACAATCCTTTCGAAGCTCTTGCAGCCGCAACACGCTTGGCCCATCAATACGGGATTGGTCTAAAGAAGGGGATGATTGTTCTCGCTGGTGCATCTACCGCTGCGTCCTTTATTAAGGAAACGAAAGAAGTAAGCCTGGAGGTTGACGGATTGGGAAGAGCTGTTTTCACAGCGCTTTAGTAACAAACGAGCCGCCCCGGGGTACGAAGCGGCTCGCTGAACAAAACCATGTCGCGTCAATGAAATTACTCGCTTACACTCAATTGATGACGCTATCAATATAAGCTCAAAACCTGTGCCAAAGTTTACAGAATGAGCGAGTTAAAATGTTAAAGTTTTACGCCAAGGCTCAATAAAATCTGTGATCGATTGTAGCTTAATGGAATGTCGTTCCAGCTGCCGGTGTGATCTTCAAAGCTTCCATAATAAGTGACATCAAAGCTTAGTTTCCAAAGATCTATTCCAAGAGCCACGTTGTACCCTACAGTTGGCGAACTAAATGTTTCACTAAAAGCATTATCAGAGATGGTACCTTGGTAATGAACCCCGCCTTCAGCGCGTACAAATTTTAGTAACCGAAGTCCTACACCCGCATCCAGCTGCAGGAACTCGTGATCGAATCTTTCGTAGAAAATATTGTTAGGGCCATCTATACCTTCAAGAAAATGGGTGTTTTTCGCATAGAATAAACTTCCTGAAGTATAGAGTTGATCACCGAGGTATTGACGACCAAAAAGACCTAGATGGTAGCCATTGTCTGAGGCCTGACCTTCAAAGATTTCTTGAGCAGATGAGGCTGCATCACTCAACCCAATGGTATTCAAATTGTAGTTCAACCCGGTACGGACACCCCACCTACTCTGAGCAGTTATGGTCGAAGTTGCCGCAATAGCTAAAACAAGCAAAAGCTTTTTCATGAACGAATTCTAATAATTTGGCTTGATATGAAGCCACAATCGTGCCAACCTTACTTTAATCTAGAATTTAAGCGGTAAATCACCTGTCGCTTGTCTTTTTCACTTTTATGCCGCTCAATGATATCAAATCCTAAAGCTTTATTTGAGAAGACATTTATTGATTTAATTGCCTCGCTGCGCTTACGTCGCTGAACTTCCCAGCCCAATTCCTGAAGATTTAAAATTGCATTTACCTCCTCCGTATCTAAATCTGATCTTAGCAACGCATTGTATAAGGACCTATCCTCAATGGTAAGAAACTCCAACCAATCAGATTTTTTTCTAATAACTTTCTGATAACGGTAGCGAATGATCCACACGAAAATTGCCAAAACCAAACTGCACATCGTATAAAAAAGGATCTTAAACCATGAATACGGTGTGTAAAGTCGTGTAGTTTCCCAGGTTTTCCAATTGCTAGGAACCAATACAGTTAAGAAAAATCCCGCTTTTACCTTATCTGTTTTACGTAAAACCAGCATTTCCTGGTCTTTCATGTACATACAATGTATGCCATCCAATCCAGATTGCGCTGAAATTTCCTGATTCGCACTGAGATCTAGCTTGTGTAACTCATTCTTTCGCCAATCCAATAACCAATAACCACTCTTGTTGTAAGCTAAGCCCAAACTATCATTGATGATATTAAAATTGGTTATGCCAGATGTGTATAGATCCTTTTGTAATCTTCCTTTCGGAATCCATTTGTCGTTTGAAAACGAATAGGCATACAAGGTCCTAAAATGCGAAACGTAAAGAACATCTTCTCTCTTATCGTACCATCGTAGGTGCCGAATACCGCTTTGCTCGTCTACTTCTATAGGATATGGAGCCTCACTAACATGAAACCATTCCCGTGCAGATTCGTCAAATCTATTGAGCATGTTATTCTCCATCCAGAATCCATAGCCACCGAAACTATAAATACGTCCTTGTCGCTCAAACTGATACGCATCAAAATTATAGCCGTGCTGATATGTACCGTCTATTCTACTTATTGATGAGTCTTGAAACGAAAGTTCAAAGACCTGACCAGATCCTGAAAAAGAAACAAGCCATCTTCCTTTTACCGAATGCAACTGACCGTGTTCCCCAGAGAAAAGTTCCTCGGAAGAATAATTCCGCTTAAACTGCCCTATTTTTACTACCGAATTATCAGAAAACACATCTAAAACTCCAGTGTCAAAGTTTAATCTATAAACGGACCTATCATCATCAGCAACCCAAGAAACATATGCTTTTTTATTAGCTGATAATGAGGTAGTTATAAAAATCAAAAGAACACTAATAAACCTCACACAGTAAAGATACGAAATATGTATAAAATATGTTCACACATATTGTTTGCGGGAAAACATAATTGAAATTTGATATTTGAGGAACCAATAAATGTGATCTACCATCAAAGTAATTAACCCAGCCCTAGCGCTGGGTTTTTTAATTTAATCGACTGTGATCCTTTCCTGAACCACCCTCAAGCACTATTAAGGCTGCATCGATTCCATTGATATCAGATTTTTTGAACGTTCTACTGTACTTTTTGTGCTTCAAAGGGTACATTTTGCTAATTATTAGCCCCTAATTTTTCGGGGGTATTTTTGCCTTTTTATATTTTTTTTCAAAACGCACCCCTCTTTTTGTATGGGTATTGTCCTATTTTAATATGTGTTTTAAATACACTACCCCTATTTTTTAGGGGTATTTTTAGAAATAATGTAATTTTACCCGAGTAAAACCATTCAAAATGAAAAAAATCGACGCAATCATTAGAAAATCACTGTTCGACGAAGTCAGAGATGCACTTCACGAGGTGAATGTTTACTTCTTCAGCTACTGGGATGTAACAGGAGTAGGGCATGAAAAGAAATTAAAACAATACCGAGGGGTTCATTACAGCACCACGGACATTCAAAGACGCTACCTGAGTATCGTAGTGAATGACGATTTCGTGGAGCCTACAGTTAATGCCATTCTGAAGGCAGGTAAAACCGGAGAGATTGGCGACGGAAAAATCTTTGTTACCCCTGTGGAAGAAGCTTATAGAATTCGCACCGGTGAGAGCGGTGGTTTAACACTCAAATAATAAAAGGACATGGACACAACACTAACACTTACCGTAAATAACCTGTGGATGATGATCTGTACCGCGTTGGTATTTTTCATGCACCTCGGATTCAGCTTTCTTGAAATTGGACTTACTCGTCAGAAGAATACCATTAACATCCTTTTCAAAAACTTCTTTATCATTAGCATTGGCCTCGTTCTATATGCATTTGTAGGTTTCAACCTAATGTATCCAGGCTCATTCTGGAACGGACTTCTCCCGGATTACTTTGTTGCTTTATTCGGACTTGAAAGCCCAATGGGTGAAGCTGGTCTCGACCTTTCCTACAATGAAGGGTATACCTACTGGACAGACTTCTTGTTCCAAGGTATGTTCGCTGCAACCGCTGCAACTATTGTAAGTGGCGCCATTGCTGAACGTGCAAAACTCGGTTCTTTCTTCCTGTTCTCTATCCTGTATGTGGGTATTGTATATCCAATCGTTGGCTCGTGGAAATGGGGCGGCGGATTCCTCGACGGATGGGGCTTCTATGACTTCGCTGGATCAACCCTTGTGCATAGTGTAGGTGGATGGGCAGCATTATTGTACATCGTAAAGCTGGGACCAAGAATCGGGAAATATGATAAAGAGGGTAAGCCGTTAGCAATCCCTGGACACAACCTTCCCTTTGCGGCAGCCGGCGTACTTATCCTTTGGTTGGGATGGTTCGGTTTCAATGGAGGCTCTGTATTAAGTGCAGACCCAGGTCTAACTTCTTTAGTACTTACAACAACTTCATTAGCTGCAGCTGCAGGTGGTCTTTCAGCAGCAGGCTTTGTACACGTCTTTCACAAAAACTTTGATCTAACGATGTTTATGAATGGTATTCTTGGCGGGCTTGTGGGCATTACAGCTGGTGCAGATCAGATGAGCATTATGGAAGCGGTTATCGTCGGTGGTATCGGAGGTATAGTAGTAGTTCTTGCTGTATCTCTTCTTGACAAACTTAAACTAGACGATCCTGTAGGTGCTGTAGCAGTTCACTTGTTTACCGGTATGTGGGGTACTCTTGCTGTAGGAATTTTCGGTGAGCGCGCATCTTGGAACCAGTTCATGGTGCAATTAGCAGGTGTAGGCCTTGCCGGTCTATTCTGTGTAGTCATGACAAGTGTATTCCTTGCGGTAATTGGCAAGGTTTGGGGACTTCGCGTCGACAAAAAAGAAGAACTCGAAGGTCTGGATCAAGCTGAACATGGTGGTATGGCTGCATATGCAGACTTCCGCATGAACCAACACTAATAAACTTTTTTATAAAAAACGACCCGAGGTGCTGCAACACCTCGGGTCTACTAAAACAATTCTCGGGTATGAAAATTATTTCTACAAAAGTCTCAAAAATTTGGGTAATAGCAATGTGCTTATTTACCGCGCAGTCTTCTATCGCACAAAGTGGAGAAGAAGAAAGCATCGAATTCTCAGGTTCTGTCGACACCTACTTCAGAACCAACTTGAATGGCGACAAGTTTGACGCGCCAGCATCAAGTTTTGCGAACCTCAACGGCTTCGCCTTAGGTATGGTCAACATTAAGGCAGAGCAAAGCACTGCTCAAGGGGGCTTTGTTGCTGACCTCGTCTTTGGTCCTCGTGGCACGGATGCCGTTTTTGCCTCACCGTATTACAGCGCCACAGGTAATATTGTAAATCAATTGTATGCGTACTGGAACGCTAGTGAAAAATTGACCTTAACACTAGGAAACTTCAACACATTCTTAGGATACGAAGTAATCTCACCGGTAGACAACTTTCACTATTCTACTTCCTACCTATTCTCCTACGGTCCGTTCTCACATACCGGTTTAAAAGCAGATTATACTATCTCAGACAATCAAAGTATCATGTTCGCGGTCATGAATCCGACAGATTTCACCGAAATGAATGACGTGGATCTTTATACCTACGGGTTGCAATACGGTTTTGGCGGCACCTATTTGAATGTGCTTTACGGCAAACAAGCTGTGGATGCCAATGCCACATTCCAAGTGGATCTTACCGGAGGATATGATCTAAGCGACGTGATCAGTCTTGGTATTAATGCTTCGTACAACGAAACTATGGAAGCAGGTGGTTTTTACGGCGCAGCTTTGTATCCAGCGGTAACCGTAAAGGAAGGTGTTGACCTTGGAATGCGTGTAGAATACTTTAAAGAACTCGCCTCAGGAGGCGTTGCCTACGGTGCTGGAAATTCAGTAATAGATGCAACGCTAACGGCAAGTTATACGACAACAGACCTTAGACTTATCGCAGAACTAAGATTGGACCAAAGCTCAAGCGCAGTATTTGATTCTATGACAGCCGACCAACTGTCTTCATTCGTACTTGCAGCAGTATACTCATTTTAAAATGCTCTGAAACCAAACCTATTTCGAAGCCCTAGCCATATGGTTCGGGCTTTTTATTTATAGGAAAATACGGCGCATGAAATTAAAGGGTACTTAGAAATTCTTCCAAGGCAACAAGCTCCGATTCATTTAGGTTTAACGGCGCAATAGCGTCACTTGTGTAATCATGCCCTACGCCTCCGTCATTATACTGCTCAAGCACATCTCGAAGGGACAATAGACTCCCATCATGCATATACGGCGCAGTTAATGTGACCTTTCGTAGGGAAGGTACTTTAAAGAGGTAAAAGTCTGCAGAGTCCAAGGTTAATTCTGCCCTGCCATAATCGTCTGTACTAATCTGTGTGCCGTTGTTGTAAAAGCCAAAGTTGGTCATCAGTGGACCGCTATGGCAACCGTCACAACCTGCTTTACCATAGAATAATTCAAAGCCTTTTTTCGCCACTGTGCTTAAAGCCGCATTGCCTCCTCTAACGTACTCATCAAAAGCAGTTGGCTCTTGAATCAACGTTCTCTCGTATTGTGCCAATGCGCGCGTAATCGTGTACGCGGAAGCACTATCTCCAAACGCTTCAAGAAAGTCATTTTTATAGGCGGTGTTGGCATTTAAACGCTGCGCCAAGAGAACCATGTTAAAGGCCATTTCCGAGTGTTCCTGGACGGGCACAAGAACCTGCATTTCAAGGGTTGGTACACCGCCTTCGCGCATAAAGTAAGGCTGGTACCCCACATTCCACAAGGAAGGAGAATTCCTTTTACCCAACCTGCCGTCAACTCCAGGGCTTATGGCTAAACCGTCCGCAAATCCATACACCTCTTTGTGGCAAGACGCACAACTTATCGAACTATCAATACTTAATATAGGATCAAAGAAAAGCCGCTCACCTAGGGCGATTTTTTGATTATCCGGCTCGTTATCCGTCGGATATTCCATCTGTGGCCACGTTGCCAACTCACTCAACAGCTCAGAGGAGGGCTCCGGCGCACACGCTAATAAAGCAAGTGAAAATGGAACAAACCAAAGTTTCATTACCTCACTATCAATTTTTTCGTTGTGGTACCCCCGTTTTTGGAAACAACCATCAGGTAGATTCCAGCATCTGGAAGAATAATTCTTGTCGAAGCAGTAGCCCTCTGTGAATACATTTTTGAACCTAAGGCATTAAAAACTTCAACGGTTGCGTCTTCAACACCTGTAACTATGAATCGTCCGCTTGAAGGATTCGGAAACACAGAAAGATTTTCAATAGCCAAATCTTTTTGTCCCAAAGCAGCATTGCCTTCAGCACTCTTAAATACCGTGTTGTTCAAATTTTTCAGGGACTGGAAAGCATCACCAGTTTCACCATGAGAAATCGTACCCTGTGCCACTTCAATATCTCTTACGAGCTCCGCGTAATCTGCTTCAATATCTATTACCAACGTATCGCTGCCCGCTGCTGTGCCTGAAGTAGCAATGGTTTGCATAGCATAGTTTGCATTGCCCAATCCGTGCAATTCAAAGGGTTGATTGAAGGCTGAACTGCCTACACCCTCGGCACAAACGAATCGATAGCCTGCGGCCCATCCCCAGTGCATCGAAGGCGACTTAGGGGCCAATGGGTGCGCTGCTGGATAGGTAGATGGATCTAAGTTGTTTACATCCGGACCTACACCAACGGCAAAGCGTACTGCCGTAATACTATCGAACGATAACGATCCCAAATCGACACTGGTCAATTCTTCCTCAAGTGCATTGATTAATAAAACTTGAGGGTACGTAAACGTATCACCCTGGTCGTAAATGATTTCAATGTCGTCGACATAATACTGCAGACGACTAAACTTGAATTGGTTCCCCAAATTATTACTTCCTACCAATGAGTCAGTTATGGACTGACCGTCCATCAAATGGTGGAAGTTTAATACAAGTTCTTTAGTCTGTGCGGCCAAAGATAGTGAGCCAAAGACAAGGGTTAGGAGTAAAAATCTTTTCATAGTAACTGTGCTCTATCCAACTAATATACGTATTCGAATATCTAGAGGCGTGATAGAAAGCACAAGAATCGCACCTCTAATCAAGCTGTACGGTCAGCCCTATTCCTTGGCCAAAAGAGTGGACACTTACCTTGTTTAAGAAGGTATTCGCTTCTCGATTATAATGACGCTTGTGAATGGCATAGGCAACTAAATCAAAGGCAAATAAAAACGATCCCTGGAGCACCATACTGTCCCCGTATCCCCGAAACATATCCGATTGATCGGGCCTGTTTTCAGCTTCCCCACGCAGGTATATACCGGTTGAGATATAACCAATGTCTACCGCGCTGTTAATTAAAAATATTGATTGTGTTTTTCGCTGTTGACGCTCCATTTCGGCAGCATCCCAATCACCGGCATTCTTCTTCGCCTTAAAGTAACCGGGTAGTGCCAACCCAAAATTGACCGTATTCCACATCACGTTCATTTCATGAAAGTGCTTGGTGTATTCGTCTTCAGCATTAAAGTATCCAGCGCCGCTGACAGCAAAATTTCCAACCGCAAATGACCCTAAAGTCAACATCAAATGCTCGTTAATCTTATTGTAATCGCGTTGGTAGTCCGCAACCTGTGCAAAGAGGGTATTCGAAGTGAAAAGACAAATTATTAGAGCACGTATCATTGCTGATGTAAGCGTTGTATTCCAAGAAAAGTTCATATATAATCTAAACAATACCAAACAAAAATCCGTTGTAGAGCACCTACGATAAAAGAACTCTCTCTACGATAAAGTCAGTAATTACCTAAGTATTTTTTCCGTAATTTCAACGTATTACCAAAGCACCAAAATTAATGAGAAAGCTACTTCAACACCTGCTGTTTCTATCATTTCTAATGCTTGCGCCTAAGGCCTACGCACTTGATTATTACTGGGTTGGTGGAACCGGAAACTGGTCCGACATCAATCACTGGTCTGCTGTAAGTGGAAATGTTCCCATGCAATTACACACCATTACGCCCACCAGTAATGATAACGTCATTTTAGACTCATTGAGCTTTCCTAGTACTGGTGGAAATATAACCATAAACCTAAATATTGCTTTTTGTAAGAATTTAATAATTCGAGACATCCCTTCTAACGTAAATATATACTTTTATGGAAGCTCTGATGTACTGCGAATTTTTGGAGATATTGATATAAATGACACACTGAATTGGTATGGAAGTGGTCAAATTAAACTAGAGGGTACTGATACAAATTATATCAAAATCAAAGGTGTAACTCTCCCAAATCTCACCTTAAACTCAATAGGAAGTAGCTGGGTACTTCAAGACAGTCTAAGTATAGGTACACTTTCTGCAGAGTACGGCACACTATATAGTGATGGTAATTTTATTCAAGCCACGAATCTTCGTGCTTACAACCAAACAACCCTAAACCTTGATAGTAGTGATATTGAAATACGGTCAAACTTCTACACTAGTGGTGGCGTAACATTAAATACCACCGGCACTAATTTGATCCTTGATAGTTATGGAACCCCCTCCATACATGACTATTCAGTAAATACCCATGTGTTCGAAAGAATCGTTTGTCGAAGTGATGTAAATATTTCAGCCTCTTCATTATGTTCGACAGAGGTCTTAGAGGTAAATCAAGATATAAGCGCCAGCGGAGCATTCATTGTTGATAGTTTATTTCTAGATTCAACATCGACAATGATTATTTCCTCAGGATCCTCTTTAACCTTAAAAAGCATAGAAGCCAATGGGTCCTGTGGCTCCTATATTGAAATCCTTTCTAGCGGTCTTGGCGCAAAGGCATATTTTACTCATAACTCTTCAGATACCCTAAACTACATCCGGACAAGAGATATTATTGTTTCTGGTAACCCTCTGCAGGTTAACGTATTAGAAAATATAAATCAATCTTCTACTGGATTTAATTCTAGTACCTCAGCACAAGGACAAAAGTTTTATTGGATAAATGGTGACGGCAATTGGGAAGATGCCAATCACTGGTCTTTAACGGAAGGGGGAAGTCCCACTACGTGTGTACCTTCGTCCCGAGATACAGTAGTTTTTAGTGATTCTAGTGCAATTTCCTCGTTGACTATTTTTATGCCTAACAAGGAAATCAATATTGCATCGTTTTATGCCAATGCTTCTTTCAGTATTTATTTCTCCGGGCATAGCAATAGAGCGATGATTCTAGAGGGTACACTTAGTCTAGATTCTAATGTTTATATGTACCGACCCATCAGGTTTATTGGATCGGATTCTACCTATTCGATAAAAACCAGTTACAATTCCATGGGGACAATGACCTTCTTTGGTACCGGAAAATGGACATTAGATGATGACCTAAAGGCAAGCAGGATACATCATTTAAATGGAACTCTGGATATTAGTAACCGGACAGTTTATGCAAGTAACGAATTCACTGATGATAAATCCGATGTATATCCAAATCCAACTAGTACAGTTGGCATGTCTTCATATCTCATTGCAGACTCTTCTATCATAAAAACCAACCATTTCTTGACTGGAGGCCAGAAAACAGGAAGTACCGATGGTAGCACAGTATGGATGGTGGGTTCCGGCCCAAACCTTACCACTTCGAATTTGATTCAGTGGGACACCTTGAATTTTGATGGATACGGAATAGGACAGACGAATCAATACAATGATTTCAACGTAGCTAATTTTAATTCTAGCTGTAGGATAACTGGTACACTTTCAGCTGATAGTGTAGTGTTCAGCAAAGGAAATGTTTATCAGATAAATAACTTAACAACGAGCGCTATAAATGCAGTAGGGGATTGTGGTGCCAATATTGATTTTGATGCCCATGGCACCAAGGCAAATTGGAACCTTAATGGTAATAATGAGACCATTTATTACGCGATTTTAAAGAATACTGAAATCAATAATGGATCTCTAGTCGCCAATGGAAGTTTTGATAACTCCGGCAATAGCGGAATCACATTTAACTCTGGTACTTCCAGAATATTGTATTGGGTTGGCGGTACAGGAGCATGGTCAGACTCCACGCATTGGTCGTTAATTTCAGGCGGATTAGGAGGCGAATGTGTTCCCACCCCTTTGGATAGCATTATAGTTGATGCCAACAGTGATACTACAGGTAGCACCTCGTGGTATATCAACTTAATTAGCCCTTCTTATGTGAAGGATATTCATGTTACCAGTGATGCAACACTATGGAGAATTACAGGTAACTACGATTTGAACGTTTACGGTAGTCTTTATTTGAAAAAATCTGTTTCTATTAATAGTACAATTAGATTGGCAGCTTCCAATAAGAGCGAGATCTTAGAAACTTCTTATTCCTGGTTCTCAAGACTAGAGGTACAAGCCGATTCCTCAAACTTCGACATACTTGATAGCTTAAGGGTATCTAGGTTATATCATGAGAAAGGAAATCTTATAGGAAACGGTAATTACTTCAATATTGGCAGTTATTATGGTAATGGAGATACACTACTGAACGCGGGAGCTGAAATGAGCTTTTCAAGTGCCACCGTAAATAATACTTGGGATATTCCTTCTTCAGATATTCGCGTTGGAAATAATCTTTCTTTAAACGGGAATGTAAGTTCAAATAATTCCTTGATAGAGTTGTACGGAAATAGCTCTAGTTTAACACTAACCTCGTCTGACACCATCAATAAGGTATTATTCAGCAATACAAATGGTAATGGTCGATTCACTGGTAATTCGAACAGTTATATCAAGTATTTAGAACTTTTAGGCGACGGGACTTTTACAACTGATGCCAACTGTGATACCTTGGTTTTCTCGAACGGTCATAGTTATTACATCAAAGAAAGCCGAGAAGTTGTCGTTAACGAATATTTCGACTGTGACGGAGATTTCTGTAATCCGATTTTGATTCGATCTTCCACGCAGGGTGTTCAAGCGAACATCTACCTTCAGGACACCCTCTCTGGAGAGTTTCTTGAGATTCGGGACATCAATTCCTCTGGGCCCGCGCCATTCTACGCGGGAAGCAAGAGTGCCGATCAGGGCAACAATACTAACATTATCTGGGCAAACAAACCGGGATATGTTTGGGGCTTTGGTCCCGACAAGTATTTGATTACCT
>Ga0255773_10001107_pt1 | contig 28036 bp, 43 predicted proteins | sample 011ome_17_FD_179971 | JGI IMG/M metagenome (GOLD analysis project Ga0255773, IMG submission 179971) | Coastal salt marsh microbial communities from the Groves Creek Marsh, Skidaway Island, Georgia - 011502XT metaG (version 2) | ecosystem: Environmental > Aquatic > Marine > Intertidal zone >...
CTTGGGCAAATACCCCGAACGGGTAAAAGGCGCTACAAAACATTTGTTGGAAAAAGGAGTAGCCAATGGCTAAAGTAAGTGCAACAAGGCAAAAAGAAACACGTATTAAAAATTTCCTAGCAAACTATCAAACACAGTTTAGTATGGAAGATGCTGAAATTGATTTACGTACTATGAGTGAAAACTACGAACATGGTGTTATCCCTAGTGTAGATGTTGCGGCAGCAATCAATGCTGTACTAGGCGATCCTTTTACACCAAGCGACAGTATTGATCCACGCAAAGACAAAGCACTGCCTAAGTTTGCATGGGTTCCAAAAACAGAAACTGCTATTCAGCCAAAGTTTCAACGTGATGTAAGTCCTAATCATACTTACAAAATTGAAATGAATTTTGATGGAAGAAAAATTATTGTACCTTGTGCAGTAAAAGATCCTCGCACAGGACTTTACTTGCTGTGGGATGGTAACCATACCAGCCAAACTTGTATACGGCAAGGGTGGAGTCATGTTCCTGTTTGGTATATTGAAATCGAACCCATCGACGACGAGTCTGAAGATGACATGATCAAAAGAATGATTCAGCTAGCAGGAGAATCTTTTCTCAGTGTAAACAAGTTAAATAAACGTGCAGTAAAAAGATACGACGAACACATGATTCGTGTAGAAACATACGAACCTACAGCATTGAATATTCAATCAATTGTTGATACTGCTGGATGTGTTATCAAACGTGCTCCGGAAGGTGCAGGTGCAATTAGCCACATTGAACACTGTTACGGTGCTTATGAACTTACACAAGCCAGCACAGGTGTTAGGGGGATGTATCTTGCTAGAGCCTTGCGCTTTTATCGAAACATATGGCCCAAAGAAAACATTGACGGAGTGTTATCGTTGAGTTTGGCTCGTTTGTTTCAGCAAACAGAGTTAGCAACAGGAGTTTTACTACCTCCAGAGTTTGACGAAGAGTTTGGTGCTATACTACGTGATCTATACGGACCAGGAAGTATTGTGCAACATGAGCTAAAAGAGCAGTATGAAGAACACTTTGGAGGACTAGCAGGACACCCAATGGTGGTTACTAGCGGATTGATTTGTACCTATCTAAGACATGGTAAACAATTCCGTGTTGCACAACCTGAAACTGCTTTTCCAGTGAGGTAACAATGAAACCTTATGCATTATATATGAAATCATGTCCAGGGGATACAGATCCCCGACATTACAAAATTGGAGTTGCTGATCTGACAGACGGAAAACTACGCAAACGTTTAGCTACATATCAAAATGCCGTAGGTCCGGTACACGAAGAAAAGTATACTCGTGTATTTGTAGGAGATGAGAAACAAGTCAAACTCGCTGAAAAAGAATTTAAACGTGAATACCGAGATAAAATTGGCAGTAAGGAAGCAGGATTCAGTGAATGGATCAGTGATGTTGCACTGGATGAACTGGTAAGATTTGTGGACGAACTCAGACAAGATTATGCGATAAAAATCTCAAATGTTCCGTCTGAACTAGAACCATGTAACATGGCGACTTGTGAAGAAATCGAAGAATGGTTTAGGAAAAAGGGAGGCTGATTTCCAATAGGTTTTCAGCCTGCTGAACTTAGATTACTTTCGGTTCCAGATACCCCAGAGTACCCAGATAGCAATCAAGCCCATTAGGCCTTCTGCGCCTAGCGTTGAAAGCATACTGCTTACATTTGCTACTACGCTTACTTCAGGAAAGAAAGGGATCGCACCAAGACCTAGTACTTCTACTACGATCATAAGAGCGGCAATACTAATGCCAACTTCTGCAAGTGCCCCTGCCCAACCTTTTACTTTGTTGATTATTTCCATAATAATCTCCTTGTAGTTTGCGTGTGTACTACACCCGCAAGTTTATTTACAAAAAATTAACAGAAATATATTCTTAGTAAGAGTTCATGGTGCGCTATTTTGTAGCAGATAAACCACACAAAAAGGTTGACATAAGATATCTTGGTGTTATTATATATATGTAGAAGGAGACATAAATGCTTTATAGTGTAATTGGTGGTACGAAAACAGAACGAAAAGCAGTTACTGAAGCACTATGGTTTGCCAAAGAATATTGGTTGCCGCGACATCGTAAACTTGTTGTTGATGTAGAGATTACCAAGCATTTAGATGTTGATGCTGACTGTTTAGAAGGCGACGATGATCGCGAATATGAAATCCGTGTTAAGCGTGGACTTAATTATGAGGATTTAGTTACAGCAATCTTTCACGAATTTGTACATGTTAAGCAAGATGTACTCAAGGAATATCCCATGTTTGAATGCAGTGATATTGATTACTTTGATCGTCCTTGGGAGATTGAAGCATATGCTGAGCAAGAAAAAATGTTAAAAAGTTTCAAAAAACTTGCAGAAAAAGGTTGACAAGTAAGACGTCTTACTGTATATTATAAGAGTAAGTTAAACAAAGAGGTGACATTATGCAAAACGAAATCCAAACATTGATCCAAAAATGTAAAGCAGACTATGTTAAATTCGCTACAGCAGGCGGACGTGGCACACCAGAGCCAGACAGCTACTTTGGTAAAACACTTGCTAACTTTGAAGATAGTTTTACTATCAAAGAAGGTAAAAAGTACATTAAGATTATACGTGAAAACGGTGTGTGGGGCTTTATTGTTAAAGAAGATGGACCCAAGTTTAAACGAGGTGATATCCTCAAAGCCGCAGGCTGGAATGCTCCAGCTACTAACGCCGCAAGAGGTAACATTTTTGAAGAGTTTAGTGTTGCTTGGACTGGTCCACATTACCTCAAGTAGGAGTCGATAAATTGACTATTGTAGATAAAGCAAGATACTTCGCAACAGCAGCCCACGCTGCTGTTGGACAGAAGCGCAAATACAGTGACGATGATTATATTGTTCACCCTATTCGTGTTGCAAATCTTGTCAAACAATATGGCGGCACTCAAGAAATGATAGCCGCCGCATACTTACACGATGTTGTGGAGGACACAGATGTTACTATGGATACTATCACTAGCCTGTTCGGCAGTGTTGTTGCAAGCCTTGTTGAAGACCTCACTGATGTTAGTAAGCCCAGTGATGGTAACCGTGAAGCACGTAAAACCATTGACAGGCTACACACCGCAGATGCAAGTGCTGATGCGCAGTTCATAAAGTGTGCTGACATCATGGACAACGCCTGGGATATTGCAGATAATGATCCTAGTTTCTGGAAAGTTTATCAGAGAGAAATGAGTTTGCTTTTGGATGAAATGTCCAGAGTGCGTGGAACTGATATTTGGAATCAAGCACAACAAGCAATAGCACAAAAAAAGGCAGCTTAGGTTGCCTTTTTACTTGACAATAAGACTTCTTGGTGCTATATTATAAGAGTAAGTTAAGGAGAACACAATGCATACCAAAAAAAATTATGAATTTGTAAATGAAGCAGACGCAATTGAGTTTGCAGAACAGCAACGTGTTCCGTATGATCCAAGTGCAGATGTTTATGTGAGTGGTCCATTTCTAGTAGATGAAAAAGAAACATTTAAAGATATGAAATGGGTTACGCCACGTGAACCTTATTGGTCAGTAACAGTAGAAATATACAAGTAAGAGGAGATAGCAAATGGGTGCTATGAAATCAATGATAATGGATATCGAAGAAAAATGTTGGGACAAGGTCGCCGACATTGTTAAAGAAAGTGAACACGTCACAGAAGCAATGAACAAAAGTGTTGCTGTGTTTGCGCAGGAACGTCTACTTGGATACATCAGTGTTGAAGACATTGAAGAAGGTGTCAGTGAGATGTGGAACGAACAATGGAGTGCTTATGTCTAATATATTTGGTTATATTGTAACTGGCGGTATGATCAGCGGAGTTGTTATTGCTCTTGCGTTTGCAATCAACAGCGGTATACAATTGCCAGATGTTTACTTTAGCTATTCTACAGACGAGTGCGTCAAAGTAGTAAACTATGCGGAAGGACACAACTATACATGTGATAACCTTCCAACTAAATTTTATCATGTTTGGGTACAATAGGAGGTACACATGACCAACGAACTTCAAGATGCGATTACTGCACTGCGTAAAATTACTAATCAATCAGATCTCAATGAGCTCGCCAAAGAGTGGAAACTGCAAATGAACTACATTGGTGCTCAAGCCAAACGTGGTTTGAAAAAGGGCGACACTATTCAATGGGAGTCACGTGGCTTTGTGCGTACAGGCATAATCGTTAAAATGAATACCAAGACTGTTGAAGTCCAGGATGCAGGTGCTACTCCATTTGGACGCACCGTAACACGAGTGCCAACTAGTATGATTGTTGGAAAGGTTGCGGCGTGAAAACACTAGACACGCATCAACAACTGTTTGTGATCACCGCAGAAGAATGCGGTGAACTCACACAAGTTTGCAGTAAGATTCTTCGTCGAGCCACTGTGGATGACACTTATCAGGAAAAACTACTAGAAGAAGCAGGCGATGTTTACTGTATGTTGGATCTTATGGTGCAACACGGTTACCTAACATGGGACGATATTCAAAAAAGATCCAATGTTAAAAAAAGTAAATTGCTTAAATGGAGCAATTTAATAAAATAAATATCTTTATGATACACATAAAGACTGACCCCGTTGTGTTTACTTGGGAAGATATTGAACAGTTTAAACAAGACAATCCCAGAACTGAATACTGTTTGGAAACAGAGTATCAAGGAACACAATACGCAATATTTTATGGAGGTTTTCCTTGTCGTTATCAATGTGCATACTACACAGACGATCAATGGAAATGGGCCAACAAACCAGCAGTTGAAACATACAACAAAGACTGTGAATGGATAGAGGATTTAGAATTTGTTGCCGTCCAAGCAGATAATGGAGATGTTATCTACAGTAGGTATCCTACAGAGCGTAGGACCAGTGATGATGGTAGCTGTTGGGTTCATGGCAATACTGTTAGTGATGCTAGCAGACGAAGAACAATAACCTTATATAAAGGAAGAGTGGAGTACTGGCAATGAGTAAAAAGAAACTTAGTTTCGAAGACGCACTAGGCAATGATGACTTTGGATTAATCATCGATAAAGATGGTAACCTTAAAGGGTTATTTGTTCCAGATAACGTAGATGACGAATTGGACTTTGTTCCTGATTCTATTGTACAAATCTTAGAAAAAGTCTATGGAATGGACATGGGCGATGAAGTTACAATGCATTGAGACGAGGACGTAAAAAAGATCCACGTGAATACATCGAAGTGCGATGTAAACAGTTGATTGAGGATAGGCGCAAAGCCAAAGAGCCAATCGACAAGGAATGGTATTGGCGAATTATCAGTGAATTACGCTATGTATTAGATGTAATGGATGATAAAAAAGATGTAGAAAAAGGTTGACAATAAGAGTTCTTGGTGCTATATTATATGAGTAAGTTAAGCAAACAGGAGTTACTAAATGCAGTTTTTTGAAATGACAGATCGCCAAATTCAAGCAACACAGTTGGGTGAGTATATGACTCAGTTGACATATCGTGTTGAAGATAATCAATTGGCTGTAGATCTGATGCGTGTTGCTGAAAAGCTCAGTGACTTGGATGCACTGTTTGGTACTCGTTATGACAGAGACTTTAGTGCTAAAGAAAAGGCACTAGTAAACAGTGTCAAAAAAATGATGGAAAAAAAGGTTGACAATAAGACATCTTGATGTTACGTTGTTAGTGTAAGTTAAGAAGAAATGAGTGAATATGAATAAGAATATAATACTAACAGACTGTGATGGTGTCCTACTTGATTGGGAGACTACTTTTGTTGAATGGATGGGTACAAAAGGTTTTACACCTGATCCCGGCGAATTTGGTTATGAAATGGCCAAGCGGTTTGGCATGAAAAAGCAAAAGGTCAAAGACTTGATTCGAGAGTTTAACGAAAGTGCTTGGATTGGTTACTTGAAGCCTTACAAAGATGCTGTGTGGGGAGTTGAACAACTTGCCGCTAAAGGTTGGCGGTTTGGTGCTATTACTAGTTTGAGTGAAGACGAATATGCTGGTAAACTTCGGGCTTACAACTTAGAGCAACTGTTTGGAGATGTTTTTGAGTTTGTAGAGTGCATTGGCACTGGCGCTGATAAAGATGAATCTTTACTGCCTTATAAGGATAGTGGCTTGTACTGGATTGAAGACAAGCCTGAGAATGCAAAACTTGGCGCTGATATGGGCCTTAACACTATTATGTTACGGCATCAGCATAACGCTAACTTTACATACGACGGAGTTAAAGTTGTAGACAACTGGGCTCAGATTGTTAATTACGTTAATTAACTATGTTCGTCGTAAATTTGTAATACGTCTGCCACAACGGGATGTCTTTCAACGTCCCGTTTTTCAAATTGCACGTGACTAATACTTTGACACTTTGCTGTGTCGAATTTGTTTAAAAAGTCTTTTAAACCATTATTTGTAAATCCTCTGTCATGTTGAGCAAGGTCACCTGTCACCACAATTTTACTGCCTTCACCGATACGTGTGAGCAACATTTTAGTTTGCTCTTGTGTTGCATTCTGCATTTCGTCAGCAATGATCCACGCACGTTTGAATGTACGTCCACGCATATATGCCAGTGGAGAGATTTCAATAGTCTTATCTTCTACCATTTTTAGCACTTGCTTGGGATTGTAATATTCTTCTAAGAAGTCAAATATTGGTCTGGTCCAGGGTTCCATTTTTTGTTTTAAATCGCCGGGTAAAAACCCGTGTTGTTCGTCAACACTAACGGCGGGCCTTGTGATAACAATACGATCTACTAGATTTTCCTCTAGTTTGCGGATACCCATTTGCACTGCCATCATGGTTTTGCCAGTACCCGCAGGTCCTGTAGCAAATACTATGTGTTTGGAAGTGTCGTCTAGATATTCAAGAAGGTCTTCTTGATGCAAATTGCGTGGTAAAATCTGTAGTTTCTTTCTGCGGTAGTCTTGCAGTTCGATCACCATATCGTTAAATGAACCTTTCGGTTGTTGTTTTCTTGCTCTTTTAGCCATATTGTTGTAAACTCCATGTTATGTCTGCGAGCCCATGTTGTCTACACTAATACTTATACGAAAGGACTAAATACTAGCATGAAAGAGATTGAAGAACTAAAAGACACATTAGATAACCTCATTGACTCTAGCAGTGACTTAAACGTGCTTATAGAGTTTGAAGAGATGTTGGATAATTTGAATATCTACGCTTACAAGAACTGGGAGTACGGCGAAGTGATAGCTGGCCCAGAGGTATCTAGATATTGGATAACAGTAACACTGATGTATCCGTACAAAATGATGCCTGATCCAGATGGTGCATTGAGATTGACCAAACATGGTGCTAGAGTATTTTTTGGCAAAGACACGTTTATGGAGCCAAAGAAGATCGAAACACCCGATGACCTAATGCCGCCGGATCCAACCACAGGCAAACGCAAACCAGTGCGTGTTAAAAAACCAATTTGGTTAGTAACTATTGAAATGCCTAGACAGTTTGTGGATGATTTTGAATCAAACAAAATTACAATTAATGGTATGGATATCGATCTTGAAGAAGTAGAAGGTGCATACGACACTGACTACGACAATGAAATGAATCCAGACAAATCAGACTTAGGAGTCACAGATGACAGATAATACAGAATTAAATAGGTTAACACAGTTAGCTGGATTAACAGAAGCAGGTGGATATTATACACAGCCAGTATATGATATGATTGAAAAGCATGGTTATGAAAAAGTAATGGCTGAACTACTATTAAAATTAGATGCTGATGTAATTCAAGACTTTTTAAACCGTGCAGAGTTTGAGGACTAAATTATGACAGTTAAATTCGGCGAAATGCCTAACCTAGTAAACTCAACAATCAGTATTGATCAGTACAAACCTAAAATCGGTGAAGCGAACGAAACAGTTGTTGTTGCATTTGAAGTAATGCAAGAAGGAGCTGCCAAGGACCTAAGCAATCTTATTGAAACAGACGTAGTAAAAAGTTTAGATGTTGATGTAAGCGAAGGTCCAAACACAGACGGAAACTATCTAGTGTTTGTAGAATTTACCAGAGACAAAAACCTATACAGTAACATAATGGAAATTATGAAAGCAGTCAGTAATGTAACAGAAATTACTGAATGGAAATATCAGTACTACAAAGGCGAAAGCACACAAGATCTCAATGAGGATAATCTTTCACAAACAGTTCTTGACAATCAAGAGCAGTATGTGTTAAAGTATAGTCAACCTAAGAATGAAGATCTAGATAGAGTAAAACAACTAGCAGGCTTATGAGCAAAGAAGAAATTCTAACGTTTGAAGGTACTGTTACTGAATGTTTGCCAAACGCATTCTTTAGAGTTACACTAGAAAATAATCACGTGGTTACCGCCACAATTAGCGGAAAGATAAGAAGACACAATATTAATATACTGCTCAATGATAGAGTGGATGTAGAAGTTACGCCCTACGATTTACAAAAAGGACGTATTGTTTATAGGCACAAATAATGTTACACAGAATATATGGTACAATTATTATAGTAGGCATCCTAGGTGTAGTAGGATGGTTTGCATACCAGTACTATGTGAGTACACAAAATGCTATTAGACAACTCACCGCAAACAATGCTAAACTAGAAACTGCACAACAAACTACTCAAGCGGCGTTTGATGCTTACCGTGAAAATGTAGAAGAAGAAATAAAAAACTTTAAAGAAGAATTGGTTAGACAACAAGCACTGAACGACGAGCTTGGCGCTAATCTTGAAGAAGTACAAAAAGCAAATCAAAAAATTGCTGGACTGTTGGCAAACACAGATATAATCAAAAACAGTTTAGCAGATCCAACTCAAAGTGAAAGAGCAATAAATGAACAAATTGACTTTATGTTCGGCGCTATTGGTTGTAGCACTGGGGGTGAGTGCATGCTCCAGCCTCCAACCCGTGAAGGAAATAGTAACAGTGCCAACAGTGGTGGAGACACCGCAGATTGAAGCACCTGCTATACGTGTTGTACCAAGGCCTGATCCAGTAGAACTTAAAAATGCTGACCTAGTTGTTGTTACGGAAAGTAACATTGACGAAGTTATCCAACGAGTTAAAACAGAGCAAGGTGACTTTGTGTTGTATGCTATGACTGCACAAAGTTTTGAAAGCCTTGCACTAAACTTTGAACAAATAAAAAAGTTTATCGAAGAACAAAACGCTGTAATACTTTACTATGAAGAAGCTGTAACGCCTAAAGATGAGTGATCCTTACGCAACACTCGGCGTTAATCGCAACAGTAGCGACTCTGAGATTAAATCAGCATATAGACGCTTGGCTAAAAAACATCATCCTGACATTGGTGGTGATCAACAGCGTTTCAGTGAAATAAGTTCAGCATACGATAATATAAAAGATGCACAAGCCCGTCAAAATTTTGACAATCCACCGTCAAATTTCCAACAGTCGCAAAGTCCATTCTCAGAAAACATGGGAGGATTTGACGATATATTCAACAGTATGTTTGGACAAGGATTTAGACAAACAGTTAGACCTAATACAACTGTAACATTTCACGTAGATATAAAAGACGTTTACAACTGTGCAACTAAAAATCTAAACATCAGTATGCCCAATGGTGCAAGCAAGCCTGTTACTATTAAAATACCAAAAGGTATACAAGATGGTAGCCAAGTTCGATATCAAGGCATGGCACCAGACGGTGGCGATCTCATAGTAAACTACATTTTTAAAAATCATCACAGCTACACAGTTATTGAAAGTGATGTACATGTAAAACTAGGTGTAAGTTTAAGAGATGCACTAGTAGGCTCAGAAAAAATTATTACAACTCTTGACAACAAGCAGATCAAACTACATATTAAAAGTGGAACACAACCAGGTACTAAGTTGCGTATTCCTGAGAACGGAATGCCAAGACGTAACTTACCCAATGGAGATATGATTGTGGAAATAAAAGTATTATTGCCCAGCTTAAAAGTTTCTGATCTAGACAAATTAGTCAAAGATGTATTATAATAAGTATATTAATATAAGGTAAAAAAATGTCCAGCGATAAAATACAAGAATTAGTAGACAAAACATTTACATTGAGTAAAGACTACAAACATCACTATGTTACCATAGAACACTTGTTGGCAATTATTATTGACACAGAAGAAATACAAGATATTTTTGCTGATATAGGTGTTGATCCCAAAGACGTGAGCAGAGATGTATACGAGCATCTCGAACAAAGTGTGGAGAAGTGGGACGAAGAAAACTTCAAAGAACCTAAAAAGACAGTGATGTTGGAACGTGTGTTTCATAGAGCATTCACACAAGCACTGTTCAATGGACGTAATACCTTAGACACCAGAGACTTGTTGATCAGTATACTCAGTGAAGAAACTACACCTGCGGCATTTTTATTGAATCAACGTGGCATAAACAGAGATTCGTTGGTAAGATTCTTAACAGACAATATAGATGACAGTGCAGATGACAGTAAGTCTCAATTAAACAAACAAGAACGCTTGTTGCGCAAATACTGCGACAATCTAAATGAAAGCGCCGCTGAAGGTAAAATTGATCCTATTGTTGGCAGAGAAGAACAATTGGAACAGTTGGTACAAACTATTTCTCGCCGCAAAAAGAACAACGTTGTACTAGTTGGTGAAAGCGGAGTAGGTAAGACTGCTATTGCAGAAGGACTAGCAGACTTGATCAATGGAGATCGTGTGCCAGATATTATCAAAGGGCATACAATATACAGTTTAGATATTGGCGCACTGTTAGCAGGTACCAAATTCAGAGGAGACTTTGAAGAACGTCTTAAAGAAGTGTTGGACATACTGGAAGAAAAAGACGATACTATATTGTTTATTGATGAGATACACATGATTATGGGTGCTGGTAACGCAGGACAAGGTGCAATGGATGTTGCTAACTTGCTAAAGCCTGCACTGCAAACAGGTAAACTACGCTGTATTGGCTCAACAACCTATGACGAATACAGAGAACATTTTGAAAAAGACAAGGCACTGAATAGAAGATTTTACAAAGTAGATGTGCCAGAGCCAAGCCCAGAAGATGCAAAACGTATTATTGTGAACAGTATACCTGCATACGAACTGTACCATAACGTAGCATATGAAAAAGAAGCACTGCACGGTGCAGTGGATCTTACACATCAGTATTGGCACAATAGATTTTTACCAGACAAAGCATTTGATGTATTGGATGCGGCAGCGGCAAGACAAAAGCTATTGCCTGCAGAGCAACGCAAGCCTGTACTAGAACTAGATGACATACGTTATGAAGTTGCTAAACTAACACGCATTCCAGTTGATCAACTAGTACTGACCAAAGACAGCGAATACAAAAAAGAAGCACAAATTGATATCGAAAAAGCTCTACAAACCAAAGTGTTTGGACAAGACGAAGCACTAGAAAGACTTGCAGACAGTATCTACATTGCCAAAGCAGGACTTAAAGATCCTAACAAACCAATTGGAAACTATTTGTTTACAGGGCCGACTGGTGTTGGTAAAACAGAAACAGCCAAACAGTTGAGCAGTATTATGAGTATGGAACTTGTACGTTTTGATATGAGTGAATATCAAGAGCGTCACACAGTCGCAAAACTGATTGGTGCTCCTCCGGGATATGTAGGCTACGGAGAAGGTGGGCAAGGCAGTGGATTGTTAATCAACAAATTAGAAGAACACCCTAACTGTATATTACTACTGGACGAGATTGAAAAAGCACACCCTGATGTAAGCAATGTGTTGTTGCAGATCATGGACAACGGCATGGTAAGTTCAAGCGATGGCAAGAGCGTCAGCGCACGTAATGCTATTGTTATCCTTACCAGTAACTTGGGTGCTAGAGATGCAGAGAAACATGGGATTGGCTTTGGTGCAAGTGACAGCAATAACGAAGCACAAGAAGCGGCAGTAAAAAGTTTCTTTGCTCCTGAGTTTAGAAATAGACTTGATGCAGTTGTACAGTTTAAGAAGTTGGACAACAAATTGATGAGAAAAGTTACTGTGAAATTCTTAGGAGAACTAGAAGAAATGCTAACACCACGCAATGTTGTAATGGAATATGACGACACAGTTGTAGATTGGTTGACTCGCAAAGGCTTTACACCCAGCATGGGTGCTAGACCAATGGCAAGAATCATCAATGAAAAAATTAAGAAACCATTGGCTAAACAAATACTATTTGGCACAGACGTAGACTTAGTAAAATTGAGTATAAAAGATGACACAATCGATATCAGAACAGATAAGATCTAGACCCGACTTTGTTCTAAACACAAAAGTATTTTATAAAAAACACACATGGCGTGTATCGCTGTTTCAACCTTCGTGGGGAGATGCAGATTATTTGCTCAAAGATGCATGGTATAGAAACAGAAGCATAGAGCGTTGGCTCAGCATCAATGAGAATAATCATTATAAAACTAGATCCGACTCCAGTTTTTTTGTATATCTAACACGACCAGATGTTATTCCTACTATATTAAAAAAGTGGGGAGAAGATGTAATTGAAATTACAGGTCCTATTAGTAGTAAACACCAAGACATCATGCTTGAAGATTTGCAAGTTGTTACTCGCAGTAAACTATGGTACAACAAATATAGATATAAAATAAGCAGTCAGCGACACGGTCAATCAGATCAAGAAATATTTGAAGACATGCAAGAATTTTGTATAGATACGTTTGAACCTGATACTTATAAGTTAAATGATACATTTAGGCTTTATAATATTAAAAAACAAAATGGACATGTAGCACAACCAGTAACCAGTGGACAATACAGATATAAATGGATAAACACACATTTTTTTCCGTTTACAGCAACAGGAAGCATATATCTGGTCAATCACGATGACGTTGTTACACTGCATATGATGTACAAAAAGTATATAACCAAGAGCTTGAAAGTAATCACCTTTGACGAATTAGAATAAATATAGTTAGAAAGGTGATTACTATGGCAAAATTAAACGAAGATATGGTTGTTATCAAAGTAAGCGAACTGCTGAAAGATAGTGACGAAGGACGAAAAATTCTTGACCACGAAATAGTAAGTACTATTGAAGCCGCTGTCCAAGAATTAGTTGGACCTGGCAAATTAGTCGAGATCATACAAGAACAATGAGTACACAAAGCACAGAGATCCTAGCACACAAAGAAGAACTGTCATACACAGGTGACAAGTTTAAAGCAGATGGCGCTTATGGCGCAACAGACGGCTTACACACTGTAAGTTGGAAACTTAACGAGTTCAAAGGACGTTTATGGATCGAGTGCAGTTTGGCAACAACGCCAACAGACAGTGATTGGTTTGCTATTCCCATTGGTAGCGGAACAGACTACAAAGAATACACAAATCAAACTACCATAACTGAAGCAAATACTTTTACTGTGAATGCAGTATGGGTTAGAGCAAGAGTTGACAGAAGTGCTATTACACCTGCTCCGGGTAGCTACAGTCAAGCTACACTAGGGTCAGTTGACACAGTGCTATTAAATCATTAAGGACAACACATGAAAGCCAAAGAGTTTACAATTAATGTACCAATTAACATCAAGATCAACGGTGACGGCGATCCTGAGATTGATGTTGCTGGCGATGGAAATGATCCACAACCAGGGCAAGATGTGATGGATCCTAATCCAGTAATGGTACCTCCACTACAACAAAACATTGAATTAAAAAAAGCTGCCTTGGGTAAAGAAGGCGATGTTGTTGACAAGATCACACAAGACCAAGATCAAAGTGATCCACTAGAAGATGTTGACGATGGCAAAAACAAACTGGTAGGAGTAGTATTCGCTGGAGACGATAGCCATTTAGAGGACTAAGCGGATGCCTATTCAAAAGTTTGTAACAAGCGAAAAGAATAACATTTCAATTGCAAATTTTATAGGAGAAAAGGATCGACTTTTCTTCGATGTAGCCACACGAACATTTAGACTCAGCGATGGCGTAACACCAGGCGGACTAGTAATTAATACTGGAGGTGGCGGCGGTGGTAGTTTAACAGGCATCAACGACTATACTACTGGTCCTGTGATGGAACTAACAGATGTTAATGTTAGTGTTGAAAATAGTTTTACACTTGAAACAGATCAAGGCTTACAACCTGCAAAAAGCACCAGTTTTATACTATACGGTGAAACAACCAACAACGCACTAACAGAACTTTTCAGAGATGCTAGCAGTAATAGAATTGCACTTACCAATCAAACAACATATTTTTATGAAGCAGAAGTTGTTGGCAGAGGTAACGCCAGTAACAGACATGCGGCATTTCAATTCAAGGGTGCAGTAGACTACAATCAAGCAGGTAATGTATTGAGTATCAATGCACAAAAAGAAATTATACATGCAGGAGATACTTATTTGTATGATGCAGTATTGGATGCAGACAATACAAATAAAGCAATTGCAATCAAAGTAAATGGCGATAACAGTGAAACAATGCGGTGGAGTGCGCTTGTAAAACTCACTGAAGTGACCCATACGTGATAAATAAATGTATAAGTTCACAAAGGTGTGAGCGAGAGAAAACAGGAGAAACGTTATGGCATTAACAACAGCCGCAGTATATCTATCAGCCACCAATGGTTTTGGTGCAAAAACACACATCTGCACATTCGGTAAAACTTCAATCACAGAAGAAGAAATTGCAGCAGCAATCAAATTTGCAGAAGACGAAGGCAACACAGTTGCTGGTATCGAAGTAACAAGTGCAAACAGCATTGCAGTAGCACTACAAGGCGCTGGCATTACAGCTGGTTCTAACTATGGTGTAGGTTCAACAGGCGTAACAGCCGCAGTTGCACACACATTTGGTTAAGCCTTAAAAAATTACAAAGAGAAAGCCTCGCTATATGCGGGGCTTTTTTTATAAATACAGTTAGAAAAAGGAGACACAATTATGGTAGCTCGTAATCCAAATAACTTAAATGCATTTAGTCACTTCAATGGTATCGGAGGCGAAATCGAGTGCTTCACAATCGACGGTGGTGCAACTCTAGCAAACGAAACTAATCCAGGCGAAGCAATGGACTTCATTACACGGGTAATTGAAGAAAAATGCACAATCATTGCAGTTGGTGCTGAAGATGGTGCTGGCGCTTTTAGAATTATGGTACAAGGTAGTCTGTGGACTGCTGGTGATCTACAAACAGCAATTAGAGCCCTTGGTGCAACTGTAGGTACAAACACTTATGATGCATCTGGTGCAACAGTTGTAGACTTTACATTTTAAATCGATCCCCCCAGGCAAAAAGGGCGTACTTAGGTGCGTCCTTTTTTTATGACTGCAAATAAATACTAGTGCAGACATAGGAGTGAAACCAAATGAATACCAATAGTTTCTGGTGGAGAGCACCGGAGTATTTTAGTAGATGGAGACTGTTCCCACGAGCATTTATCACAATGTACATTTATCTTTTGTACAAAACTGTTATATGGTTCCAAGAACTTCCAGCACCAACAATGGAACAAGCTGGCTTAGTAAGTGTAATAGTAGGTGCAGGAGCAGCATGGTTTGGATTGTATGTAAACAGTACCAGCAGTAAACATACACCAGTGCCAGAAGCAACAGGCGCTATGCCAACCAGCAGTAGTTCAAAAAGGGTAAATACTGATAGAACAGAAGTAGTTGTCGACGACAGCGATGATCTACCAGCACCAGTTAGAAGAATGTAATGCAAGATTTTTATATACAACAACGCACAAGTAAAACACTCAACGCTGATGAAATTCAGCGTTGGTTTCTTACCGTTGAAATGCTAGCACCAGATGGGATAGTAGCAGGTGATGACAATACATGTGAATTTGTATTGGCAACACAAGAAAATGATTTACTATATCGTATACCTTTAGTAAGACATCTTACCGCATCAGAAGCTGAACGTATTGTTGAAGGTTACATGCGTGTTACTGAACACGACTTCAATATTGAAACTAGCAATGTATATAGAGCAGATGCAGATTTTGGGCATCCTTTTGAAACTGAAATACAGATGGAACAAGGTGCCCAAGACATTCTTAAAGACACTTACAAAAGACAAGCACACAATGAATGGATCAAAGGGATGATGGACAAAGGTTATCGTTATGGTCTAAACATGAGCATTAATGAAAAAACACATCCAGCAATGCGTCCTTGGGATGATTTACCAGAAAGCTATCAGCGTATGCCTGATATAACTGATAAAAAGCTACTGGACTATTACAGCAAAAATATTAATAAGTTTTCTTGACATTTTAAAATATATACGCTATAGTGTATAAAGTAAAAGTATACGGCGGAGCGTATGTATGAATGATTTGAAGTTTACTACAGCAGGCGATTTCTTGAAAGCACAACAAACAAGGCGCATTGGATTTGCCTGCAAGTACATGCATCCTGATCAAACTCAACCCAAAAAAATATTGGAAGAAATACAGCGACCGCTGAATGAAAAAGCCACAACAATTACATGGCTTAACAACCAAACACGAGAAGTAGCAGAACAGCGACTATGGGACATCATGGAACACAATGGTGCGGCTGCACTACGTCTTGTGGAATATGTCGGAGGATTACCAGATGCACTACGAATGGTACGCCTTGGTTCAAATCAGCTTCCTGCTTATACTCAGCCTGATTGGAGTTATTATTGGCAGCAACCTGATGTCCAAGCGAGAGCAGAACAACTATATGCAAGAGTGGGTGAAACTGCACGCCGCCTTGATGTTCGCTTGTCTATGCATCCTGGTCAGTTTACTGTGCTGGCAAGTGATAGCCCTGATATTGTAAATAGAAGTATAGAGGAGTTTGAGTATCATGCGGATATCATCAGGTACATGGGCTACGGTCAAAAGTGGCAAGACTTCAAATGTAACGTCCACATCTCAGGTAGACAAGGTCCAGCCGGTATCAAAGCCGTCCTTCCAAGACTGTCTACAGAAGCACGAAACTGTATTACTATCGAAAACGACGAAAACTCGTGGGGACTCGACGCTAGCTTAGAACTAGAAAAAGATGTTGCACTAGTTGTAGACATCCATCACCATTGGGTAAACAGCGGAGGAGAATATATTGATGTTAACGATGACAGGATTAAGCGTGTACGTGACAGTTGGCGTGGTGTGCGTCCTGCTATGCATTACAGTGTATCACGTGAAGACTACATTCCGGAGCATTCACCAAACACTCGTCCAGATTACCAACAACTTATAGAAGCTGGATACAAAAAAGCCAAACTAAGAGCGCACAGTGATATGTGTTGGAACAAAGATGTTAATGACTGGGCTTTGAGTTTTTGGGACGACTTTGACATTATGGTAGAAGCTAAACATAAAAACTTAGCTAGTGCGCAATTGTATCAACACTATTTGTTAGCCAACGATCCTTTCACAGGAATGCCCAAAGCAGCATAAATATGTGTGTCCAATAGTACTCATGAGAGGACTTATGGGGTTCCCGCCCCGTAGCGACTAGAACTCGCATCGGACTTCTTTTAAGGAGAAAACAAATGGGTAGACCACTAAACAAGCGTTACTTCGGTGATGCAACTACAGGCCCGACAGCAGGCGCTAGCGAGCTTAAAGTAAACTTTCACGACGGTTCAGCTGTTAAAGAAGGTTTTATTGTACGTCAAAAAGGATCAAAAAGATTCTTATGTTCAGAAACAGGAACAGCAGACACCACACACTTATGCACATTGACAACTGGTAAACTACCAGCGGCATTGACGGCAGGTGAAATGATGATTTCATTTAAGATGGATGATAGTGAAACATATCATGCTTCTAAAATCAGTGGCCGTAAAGCTACACTAGTAGCACCGACAGCTACAGGTTCAAACGCATATGATGGACTTGCTGTTGGTTGGAACTTTGCCTCAAGCACAAGTGACGGATTTGCACAAGTTGAAGAAGCTGGTGATGATGATGTTGATAACACAGATGATGATGATTTCACAGCAGACGCATAAGTCATAAAATACATTTTAAACTAAAAACTCTTTCCTTGGTAAATACATATAATAAAGTTTACCAAGGATTTTTTACGATGAAAATATATGAATTCACAGAGAATGTAGTTGAAGAAGTTACACTCGAGGATACACAAGACTTTCATAATGAATACGGCTATTTAGGATATGCTGATATGTTTGAAGCAGAGTATCAAGGACGCAAAGTAAAACTAAACAAGCCAATGCGTGGTGATGTTAAGAAGTTTAAAGTTTATGTCAAGAACCCAAAAGGTAATGTTGTAAAAGTTAATTTTGGTGATCCAAACATGAGAATTAAGAAAAGCAATCCTGCACGTAGAAGAAGTTTCCGTGCAAGACACAACTGCGATAATCCAGGACCAAAGCATAAGGCACGTTACTGGTCATGTAGAAAGTGGTAACATGAAACTAGACGATCTCGGCGAAGGATGGAGCAAAAAATACAAGCGTAGCATTGACTGCGATAACCCAAAAGGTTTCAGTCAACGTGCTCATTGTGATGGACGCAAGAAAAGAGAATCAGTAGAAGAACAAGGTTCAACTCGACGCCTAACAGTTCAACCACACATGACAGGACTAGAGAATCCTTACCAAAAACAAGACAAAAGAGAACTAAAAGTTTTCACACAAGCATACAAAGACATGTATGATAAAGCCAGAGCGGCACAGGACAAAGCAGATGCAACCGGTGGACCAGGCGCAAGTTACCAAACACCTGTTATGAATCCAAAGTTTAGCCCACAAGTATTACCACAGAGAACAAAACCAAAAAAGCCGCGGCCAATTACAACTATTAAAAGCGAAGAATTGTCAAACTTTGACAAAGACCAACCAATGAAAAGCACAGTTGCAGTGCCAGGCTACGGCACTATGAATATTGATAGTTTAATGAAGAATGTAATTGATCAAACAACAGCAATGATTAAACAAATGCAACAAGGTACACAAGGCTTTAGAAATGCAGACTACGAACTAAATCGTAATCGAGTATTACCAACTAAAATTGCCGCACTGGTACAAGCATTGGATGACTTACAAGCAATACGTGCCAAAGGCGGCGCACGTAGTCGTAACATACAGCAAGAAGCAGAAGAACAAGAACCATTGCCCATTGATATTACAAGAATTATGAATACCATACAAGAATATGAAAGTAAACAATACATACCAGTAGAAGATGCAGACATAATGCGCAGAGGTATATCAGCACTACAAACTGGTAGACAGGCATTGGGTGCAGAGCAAATGTCAGTATTACGATTATTAACAATGTTGAGTCCAGAATGAAGCTTACAGAATTATATGAAGATGGCGTGATTGTTCCAGGTGTCAACACTACACCCGATGTAAAGCCAGGTGAGACAGAACGTCAAGCTAAAAAATTCTTCGGTGGTAATGGTAAGCCAAAGCCGTTGGGCGTAAAAGGCGCAACTCCCAATCAAGCATTTAACTTGGGACTAGCAGAGAACATGAGTGTTACTGGCACTGAGCGCAGACGTCTTGAAAAGAAAAAAGGTATCAAAATTGGTACGCCTGAATGGTTCAAGCATTGGTTTGATCTTCCTTATCTCAGAGAAGACATTACTAGAGATGAACTAATGGCACGTTTAAAAGATCAACAGCGTGGCAGATATATAAAAGCAATGTTAGATGCTATGCACAAGCTAGTACAAAGCAAAGGTGCTAAACACAGTCTTGGAAGTTATGCATTTGAAATTGGAAAAGTATTTGGATTTGATAGCAGAGAACTTGAAAAGATGTACAAAGACACGTACATGTCAGAAGATGTAACACAGTCACAACTAAACGCATTGGAAAAAGTAGTTGACAAGGTATTTGGGCAAGTGGGCATTGATGTAGAATTTACACGTCATTTTTTAGATAGAGCAAACGATGCTCGCAATGGCGAACCTATTAGTATCAAAGAATTAGCAATGTTGTTTAAGAAAGAATATCAACGTTGGGGCAAGCCTATTGCACAAATGGGGCCTAATGCACAAGCAGTATTAAAAGATTTAGAGAGTGACATCAACGTACCTTTTGTGTTACAATGGGATAGAGAAAATAACGAATTAGATATGATTGCAAAAACAGTGATGCGTAAAAAAGATTTCAAAACCAGCAACAAAGAATTTCCAGTAGAAACTCTTACTAACAATGTTATGCAAAGAGCGCAACAACAACTGAGCGAAAAAAGCAAGATTGATCCAAAACTCATTGAAAAGATTATAGCTAAAGCATTGGAACTAGGAATAGATCCTAATATATTACTTGCAATTGCTTACAAAGAAAGCAGAATACGCACAGGATTGACAGGCGACAAAGACAAAAAAGATTTTGCACATGGTATATTCCAAGTACGTAAGCCTGCAATGCAAGATGTGAATAGGTATTATAAAACTAATTACTCAGTTGATGATATGAAAAATGATGTGGATGCAAATATAGATGCAGGCGCCAGATACTATAAAATGATGTATGATGCATACGGAGCAGAAGATTTAGAATCAGCTCTTGCTGGATATAACGGCGGTCCTAAGGCAGCTAGAACAGGTAAAAACAAACAAGCCAACAAGTATGCTAGCAGTGTTAATAATATAAGCAAAGATATACAAAGTGTTATTACTGTACCACAACCTAAAAAAGTAACACCTAGTAAAAACGAGCCTTATAGAGACGATACAACAGATCCTGAATCATGGGATGAACCTGAATATCCAATAGTAGATCCAGATGCAGTAGATCGTGCAGTTAGACAAGCAATTGCATATGAACCTCCGAAGACTGCGACAAAACAGCCTGAAATAATTACAACTGTATTACCTCCAGCACCAACAGAACCATCGTTGGCACCTGCTACAAGTCTAAGACCAAAGCTAAGACCTACAAAAACAACATATCAAGATCTTGCGAAGGCTAATAATATTGCTAACCCAGACTTTATTAAAGTAGGTCAAAAAATTAATATGCCTGATGGCACTACACACACAGTAAGATCAGGCGACACACTAAGTGGTATTGCAAAAAAACACAATAGACGTAGTTTAGAAAGTAAAGTAGAAGAAGTGTTTGATGTAGCACTTTCTAGAACTAACGAAAACTTTGCTGACGGAAAGAAAAAAGGCAAAAGCAGACCAGGGCGGGTAAAACGTAGTGGGGCAAGTTGCGATGGTAGCGTTACTGAACTACGCAAAAAAGCAAAAAACAGCAGCGGTGAGAAAGCAAAAATGTATCACTGGTGTGCTAATATGAAAAGCGGACGCAAGAAATCCAAATAAGAGGCAAACATGCGAATAGCAATATTAATGAGCGGACAACCACGACACATGGAACAAAGTGCATGGTGGTGGCGCAACAAAGTATTTCCAAAGAGTTTTGAAAAACTACATGTAGATTACTTTTTAAATTTGTGGGATGACGGTTCTAGTGGACTTAGTACAAGAGCTAAGGATCTGTATCAAGCCAAAACAGTAGAGATCAGCGACTACAACACAGGCTTTCACCATCACAGACACAGAGTAAAAATGGGTAATAAACCTGGTGTTGATTGGCACCTTACCAATGAGTTTACAAAAAATCTTGTGTGCTACAAAGGCGATGAATTTGACAAATATGCTTATAACTTTCCAGGTATGTTTTTAAGCACAGCAAGAGTTGCAGAAACATTTGCTCCTTATAAACAAGACTATGATATTGTAATCAAAACAAGAACTGATGCTGTGATGAATCCAATGCAAGAACAACACTGGGGTAACTTGTTTAGCAACATGCATAGAAATCCAGTGTTCAAAGATGCTATATTCTCTCCTTGGTTGAGAGTAAGAAACGGACTTCCATTCTTTGGAGATTTATGCTTTATAGGCAAGTCAGATCTTATGTTTAATTTTATGCACAAGATGGATGATAGTTTGGTTAAGTTAGCAACCAGTGACAAACATTTACTCAGTGATTATTTAATAGATCCTGAAATACCATTTGGACATTGGATGTGGAGTAGACTCAGTATGTACAGTAGAACTGATTGGCTTGCACTCAGTGTTGTATGGCCCGTTCCGTTTGGATGTGCATTAATTAGACAAGATGGTCCTATACAAGACAAATCCTTTCAAAGACTAGAACAAGAATACAATCAAGAAGAGCAGCGTAGACATGATGCGCTAGCACACAACATTTAATCAGAACGATAAATAACTGTATGAAAGTCTGGGAAATAACAGAAACAGTCAGTGCAGGAGGCATGGGAGCCGCTAGTGTTGCTAGTGTGGCAATGCCATTGTTTACGGGTAAAAAAGGCAAAGCACATCACAAAGCGGCCCGTAAAGCTGTAGGACTAGAAGGGGCTAAAAAGCCCAAAGACCCAGTATACAATAAAATGATCCGGAGAAACCCATGAGATTGGACAAAATAAGCACAGTAAAACAAGTTGCCAAACCACAAGTGGTAAAAGAAGGCAGCGAATACAAAGTGCTAGATGTTAATGGTATAGAACGCAAAGTGTTTGAAGACATTGACCTAGCAAAACTTTGGATGAAAAAACACAAGCCAGAATTGGCAGAAGGCAAAGAGCCTGTAGTGTACATGAGTGAGATCATGGAAGGTGTACTTGATGCAACTGACGAAGATGGATGGATGGCTAAGAACCAACTGTACAACACTAGTAAGTATGCTATTGAATTACACGGCATGATTGGCGACACTGATAACTTAGAGCCTTGGGTGCAAGCTAAAATTACAAAAGCAAATGATTACCTAAGTGCAGTAAAACACTACATGGAATATCTTGCTATAAATGAATACCCAGCTGAACCTCCTGTAGTAGTAGATGATATGCCTGATGAGGCATAACTATGAGATTAGACGAGTTATTCAATAAGCCAATAGTACTAGAAGCTGAAGGCGATGACAGTTTAGGCATCCCTAACGAAAATGTTAAAAGAACAGTCAAAATGAGTGTGGCTGATCTTTATATGTTAATGGGTAAAGAAATACCCAGAGTAAAAGGTGCTGGTAGAGATACATACACTGTTCCAGACGAATATCTCAAACAAGTTGAATATGAAGTAGGCGAAGGCGAAGGGCAAATCAATCCTAAACTTGCTGCCGCACACACCAACTGGACTAATGCAGGAAGAATACCAGGTGCATTGATGGATCCAGATACTGGTGAATTAGTTCCTTGGAAAAGCAACAGCTATTTGTTAGACTTGGGTCTAGCAGTAGCGGCTGGCGGTGTTGAAGCTGCTGATGCAATTACCAAAGGTACTGCTGGTGGTATTGACGGAGTAATGAACTTCTTTAATGTATACGACGGCAAACGTGCTACAGACTTTGTAGATGGCGAAACAACTATCGATGATCAATTTCAAGCAGTTGAAGAACTTAGTCCATTGGCGGCAGCACAAGACTGGATAGAAAACAAACAAAGTAAAGAATTTCAAACTGAAGTTGAACTAACATCGGGTGCAGTTGACTCATGGGGAGATGCACTTCTTGCAGTCACAGGTAACAATCCTGATATCAGTGTTATTGGTATGTTGGGTATCATGTCAGGCGAACTTGCTCCGGAAGTTTTAGACATGGCTCTTATTGCAGGCACAAGTTGGTGGAGTGGTGGTAGTATCAGTGTTGCAATGAACACAGCTGAAGCAGCTGGTGCCGCTATGAACGAAATCAGAAGTCAAATAAATGAAGCTTATAACAGCGGATTACTACAACAACAACCACAGTGGAAAATAAATCACCATGCAGCCAAAGAACAAATCACTGCACAAGGATTTCAAGGCACCGATGCAGAGTTTGCTGCCGCTGTTGATAAACTGGCACTAGATCAAACAGTATACAGTGCTCACTCTCATGGATTGCTTCAAACAGCAGCCGCAGGCGGTGTTATTGACACAGTGACTGATAAACTGTTGTACAAAGGACCAATTGGAGAAACTTTCTTAGGAAATGCTTTTGGTAAAGCAATACTTGCTCCAGTTAGCGAAGGTGTAAGTGAAGCGGCAGAACAATACCTTACAAACTTAACAGTTATAGATGCCGCAGGAAATATTACAACTCCTAGTGCAGGTGTATTAAATGCAGCTTACAATGGTATCATTGCAGGAAACACCAGTACTGCACTAGCCGCTGGTGTAAAATCTGCTAGAGTAAGCAGAGCTGCACAACTAAGACTACGAAGATTTTTTGCAAATGGTCGTACTGATGCACGTGAACTTGTTAACATCTTGGCTATGGATCCTGCTACAATAAGCAATTACGTAAAAGACCCTGAAACAGGTGAACTTAGAATTGATCAGCTAGTCAAGGATAGAGGTTTAGTTGGAATAGAAGACCTCACTGATCAACAATTGAAAAGCATTAATAGAAGATCAAGAGCTAAGGTTAATATTGGCGGGCGTAGTTACACTAAAAAAGAACTAGAAGAAAATCAGAAGCAACTAGACCTCATTAAAGTATTACAAAATGGTCGTGTCAACAATGAAGAAAACACATTTGAAGTAACATGGGAAAGCGAAGACGATGTTCGTCGAATGGCTAATACACTGGGCATCGAAACTAAAGGTCGCAAGATAAATCAAGTGCTTGCTGATTTAGAAAATGTAAGTAAATTAGATGTAAGAGTTGAAGGCAGAAGTGATCTAGAAGCACCAACATGGAATGATCTAACACAACTACAAAAAGTTGAATTTGTAGAAACAGGTACAGTTGAGTTTGTAAATGATCCCGAGCGTGGTAATCAAAAATGGACCAGAGAACAAGTATTACGCAGTAGTAGAAGCAACCAAGAAAGTGTTCCAAGTCAAGTAACCAATCTTGTAGATAACGTAGATGCACGACCTGACATAAACAGTGAAGAATATGCAGATTTAAAACAAGAAATTGCTGTAGCTCAACAGACATTAGACAGCTATAAAACAAGAGCTGAAAGAGAATTAAGTCAACGTCAGACAGCATGGGATAATAGAAATCCAGATGCTGATCCCGACAATCCTGATAATCCAAGACCTACAGCAGAAAATGATGATGATTATAAAACTTTGATGAATATCGCAAATGGTGTTGCTGGTCCAGGAGTCGTTGCAAAAGAAAAAATAGACAGACTTAATCAGAGTTTCAAAGATGATCAAGCTGAATGGGACGAACAGTACAGTGCTACACACAACACAACAGGTGTTGCAAGACTTAATAAGAGATTTATTGATCCTAACATAGCAGCAGCACAAGACCAAGTTGCTAGAGACAATCAAGATGCCGCTGATGCAGCAATGGGTCCAAGAGATGCATTTCCAGATCCAGATGATACTGAACAACAAGAACCAAGTGACGAAGCTCCGGAAGTAACTACACAAGTAGATGATCTGCCAGATCCTGGTGACGTAGGTAGTGATCTTGCTAGAGGTATGGTAGTTACAAATGCTAAGATTATGATTGCAAATGGTCAAATGGATCCTATTAGTGTAGAAGCTTACATTAATAGATTAGAAAAATCATATCCGGGTATTACACAACAAGTAATGCCAGATGGAATAGAATCTTACAAACAAAATCCTGAAGTCTTCAAAGGCGAAGTTAGTAAGATACCGCCAAGCGATATAAGTGGCGAAGATCAAACTTTCGATTTGGACAAAGATAGCGTAGATGCTCCTGAATTACCGCAACCCGAAGTAGACACTGACGGTCCAGCTGCATTAGTACAACCAGAATATAATGCTGGAGATACTGTTACATATAAAAATTCTAAAGGTGAAACAAGAGATGCAGAAGTAGTTAAAAAATTACCCAATGGAAACATACAAGTTACGCTAAATGGCGCAACATATGCACTAACACCAGAACAAATTCAAGTTGCTACACAAGCACCTGATACTATTAGTGATCCCGGTAAAATTAACACAGACTTAGATGTTGCTCCGCAAACATTAGTAGCACCTGATGTAAAAGCAGGCGACAATATCACATACAGAAACAAAAAAGGTGAAACTAGAGATGCAGAAGTAATACAAACACTTCCTAATGGAAATGTACAAGTTACGCTAAATGGTGCAACGTTTGCACTCACCCCGGCGCAGATTGATGCTGCAACTCAAACACCACCAGAGCCAGTACCAACTGTTGATCCAACACCAACTGTTGATCCAACCAGTCCAGAACAACCTGTTGAACCAAAACCAGATGACACGCCAGACTTAGATACAAAAGTAGATCCTGAGATAGATACTACACAACCACAAGAGTTACCGCAACAAGATACAGATGATAGAGATACTCAGCCAGTAGCAGATCCTAGTCAAACACCACCGGCACCAGATCCAGCTGCAGAGCCGGATGACGGAGATATTCCAACAACTACAACTGTTGATACACCTCCTCCAGGTACAGGTACTGTTCCTGTATTACCTCCCAAAGTGAAAGACAAGGTAACAACTACAACTGTTGATACACCTCCTCCAGGTACAGGTACTGTTCCTGTATTACCTCCCAAAGTGCAGGACAAGGTAGACGATATAACTCCTCCCGATAACACAGATACTGTACCTGTGATTCCTAGAGAATTACCACAACGTCCTGATACAAATATACAGCCAGATGAGATTGAAATACCTAAGGTTCCACAAAAACCTACAGTAGATACAACTACAGCTACAAATAATAGAGATGCAGCTAAAAAACCTAAAGTGACTACAACTGCTCCTAAACAGCCAGTTGTTCCTGATACTGACACAACAACAGATACAGTACCTGATACTGACACAACAACAGATACAGTACCTGATACTGACACAACAACAGATAAAGATGTAGATACAACAACACCTAAACAACCAGCAAAACCTGATCAGGATACAATTACAGTTCCTGACGATGCACAAAAACCACCAGAGAGTGAAATAACCAAAAAGGATGACGAAAACACAGCTGACACAGTTGCTAACTTACCAGTTACTCCGCCTCCTAGTGTTAATACAACAAAAAAGAAACCAACTACTAAACAAACAGTGAAGACTACAACTAAGAAAACTAAAAAAACACCAAGAGTAGGAGCAGGGTTAATTGGAGACTTTGGAAAGAACAGTAAATCACCGCCAAATATTTTACCATATATCCCACCACCACCGCAAGATGATCCATTGGATCTAGGTAAATGGAAACGTTACAAATAAGGTAAATACTGTTAATGTTAAATAGGACAAAACGATGACTGCACAAAACGAAGGCTATAAAATTATGCCACCAATGGATCCAAAGTACACTGAGCGCAGTGGCTTAGAAGGTCCTTTTACTACGCTAAGTGGTAAAGTAGTATATTACGATCCAAAAGAAGGTAGTTACTATGATCCAGATACAGATATGTATATGTCATATGACGAATTCCGCAGATACGATGATGACTATAAAGGCATGAAAGACGAGCGTGACGATGTTAAAGAAGTAGACAAAACAAGTATCGATAATGCTGTCAGACAAGCTCTTGGCGGAGCACCTGCTACAAGTCCACGTCCTAAAGCAAGACCAAAGAATCTTCCACGTCCTAAACCTAGACCTAAAATGATTGGCAGCAATCCTAAAACTGGTTCAACCAGAGGCATCGATCCCAGAGACAACTACAGCCCAGAAGATCTAAAGCGTTTGCTTATGCAAAGTGCAATGGAAAGAATGAACGAAGGTATGATGAGCGATATCCATGCAAGAATCAGTACCGCAGATGATCCAGAACAAGAAATTATGGACATGATGAATGACTTTAACAGCCCAGAAGGTGATATCATTCGTAGAGAATATGAAATTACAGCAGGCGAACATGGCTTACACGGTGACGATGATATGGAAACAATCGTTGCTATTATGGCTGATGACATTGGAGTAGCTGAAGGACACAGTCCACACAAAAAAGGCACTGCAAAGTACAAAAAGCACATGGCAGCAATGCATGCCGGCATGAACGAAGGTGTAAAACGCAATATCCTTTACAGAGAAATTGGCAAAAGACTTGCTAAAGGACACA
>Ga0255773_10001109_pt1 | contig 28010 bp, 25 predicted proteins | sample 011ome_17_FD_179971 | JGI IMG/M metagenome (GOLD analysis project Ga0255773, IMG submission 179971) | Coastal salt marsh microbial communities from the Groves Creek Marsh, Skidaway Island, Georgia - 011502XT metaG (version 2) | ecosystem: Environmental > Aquatic > Marine > Intertidal zone >...
CGTGTGACGCCGCGCTTGAAGCGAAATGACTCAACCCGCACACTTGATGTGGCCTTTTTTGTCGATCGTGGCGAACGGATCTTTATCGAACGTATCAATGTGTCTGGAAATACGTCTACTTTGGATAACGTGATCCGTCGGCAATTTCGCGCTGTGGAAGGAGATCCGTTTAATCCCCGCGCGCTCAGGGCTGCTGTAGATCGCATTCGCCGTTTGGGCTTTTTTGACCCAGTGAACGTGTCAACACGCGCGGGGAATAAGCCTGAAACGGTGATTATTGACTTGGCCGTGGGTGAGAAGCCAACAGGCAGTCTGTCTCTCGGGGCGGGGTATTCCAGCGCTTTGGGACTGGGCGGTATTATCGAATATCGTGAACGTAATTTTATTGGCCGTGGGCAAGGACTTAACTTTAAAATTCAAGGTGGCTCAGACAATACAACCTATTCTTTTGGTTTTATTGAGCCCGCCTTTTTGGGCAATGAACTGCAATTCTCGCTGAATTTAGCCTATGAAGAAACCAATCAGCAAAATTCCACTTATGATACACGCTCTGTAAATTTCCAACCGGGGATAAGTTATCCGATCAATAATTTCATCCGGGTTGGATTTCGCTATTCTTACACCAGTGATGAAGTGTCAGGAAATGCGGTGACCTCAATCATTGGCGATGAATACAAGCAGGGCAGGGTCAATACGTCCGGCGTGGGATATACATTCGGTTATGATACGCGGCGCGTCGGTCTCAACCCTATAGCTGGCGTGTTGCTTCAATTTAGCCAAGATTTCACGGGGCTTGGCGGGGATACAACAAGCGTTAAATCAAATTTGAAATTGCAAGGCGAACAAAAAACATTCGGTGAAGAAGTTACTTTATCGGCCACGTTTGAAGCGGGGGATTTACGGTATTCAAAGGGCCAAAGCCGCGTGAGCGATCGCTTTGCGCTTGGCAGCCGGGTTATGCGCGGTTTCAACCCTGGCGGTGTGGGTCCGCGCGAGCGTGTCGTAGATGGAAACGGTGCTGTTACTGTTAATGATGCTTTGGGCGGTGAACAATTTGCCGTTGCGCGGTTTGAAGCAGAGTTTCCCATAGGAATTCCAGAAGAATACGGGATTACGGGTGGGGTGTTTTACGATGTTGGCAGTCTTTGGGGCTTACCAGATGAGACAAGTCCGAATGGCGTAAACCCGGATGGCACAAACCCAGTTTATTACAATGCGGCGATAGCGCGCCAAGTTGCGGGTGCTACTGTGTTTTGGGCCACGCCGATCGGACCTTTGCGGTTTAATTGGACGCGCGCGATCCAAAAAGAAGAATTTGATGAAGCGAATAATTTTGAGTTCACATTGTCAACGCGGTTCTGATGAACAGGTTTAGATTAAGCTTTTTAAAGGGGTTTTTTCTTTTGCTGCTGCTCGCAGGCCCCGTATTTGGTCAGGCTGGCGCACCTGCCGCCAAACACGTGGTGGTGGTTGATTTCGATGAGGTTTTTCGGACCACGCTATATGGCCGCCGTATTATCGAAGAATTTCAGCAGGCAAACCAAGCGCTGAGCAAAGAGTTTGAGCGCATCGCAGAAGAACTGGTCGCCGAAGAAAAGGCCCTAAGGGATCTGCGCGGTAGTACTGATCCCTCTGCTTTTAAAGAAATGGCGCTGGCCTTTGACCAAAAATCGACTAGGTTGCGTCAAGAGCAGGAAGACAAACGGGTCCAGCTGAAACTTGCTGGCGATGCGGCCCAATCCGACGTGCTACAACAATTTGGGCCGATTTTTGTACAAGTTATGCAAGAACACAACGCGTCTATTTTATTGGAAAAGAAACAAGTGGTGTTGGTCATTGCCTCTGCCGATATCACCAAAGAAGCTATCCGCCGAATAGATCAAGAGCTTGGAGATGGCCGATAAGCCAAGTTACGCGAACCCCATAAACCTTTTTAAGTTGTTCATGTTGCCTTTTTGTTGAGCGTTCGCGTATTGGGAAAGAAAATCGCAGGGCACTTGTGTTGGGCCTGAAGGGTTGCTAGCTAGATTTTGATAAAAAGAACAAGATAGGGGCGAAACATGGCAGATTCTGGAACTGAGGCGGATATCCAATTGATCCAACGAATTTTGCCGCATCGTTATCCGTTTTTATTGGTGGATCGCGTCACTGATATTGTTGGAACTGCCTCTGCGCTTGGACATAAAAACGTCACGATGAATGAACCGCAGTTTCAAGGCCATTTTCCAGGCACGCCGATTATGCCCGGGGTTCTGATGGTTGAGGCGATGGCGCAAACGGCGGCGGTTATGGTGGGCAGCACGCTGGGATTAGCGGATAAGAATATGCTGATTTATTTTATGTCGATCGATAATTGTAAGTTCCGTCGTAAGGTCGGGCCTGGGGATCATCTGGAGATGCAAATCACAACCTTACGTGGAAAGGCAGGCGCGAAGGTTTGGAAATTTTCAGGCCGCGCCAGCGTGAATGGCGAAATGGCCGCTGAGGCAGAGTTTACAGCCATGATGGACCTTTCGAATGTGGTGCCATCGTGAGCAATACCTTCATTCACCCCAGCGCCGTGGTTGAGGAGGGAGTTGAGCTGGGCTTAGGTTGCCATATCGGGCCTTTCTGTCATGTTGGAAAAGATGTGTCTTTAGGCGATCGCGTGGTTTTGAAAAGCCATGTGGTCGTGACAGGGCGCACAGATATTGGTGATGACAGTACCGTTTTTCCTTTCGCGGTATTGGGAGAAATTCCGCAGGATAAAAAATTCAAAGGCGAGCAAACACGTTTGCTTATAGGGGCCCGAAATTGCATCCGCGAGCACGTAACGATGAATACGGGCACCGAAGGCGGCGGTGGGATCACTCAGGTCGGTAATGATGGATTGTTTTTGGCGGGCTGTCATGTTGCGCATGATGCACTGCTTGCGGATCGGATTATCGTTGTAAACAACGCGGCGATCGGCGGGCATTGCATCATAGAAGATGATGTTTTGGTGGGGGGCTTGGCGGGTATCCATCAATTTGTGCGCATTGGTCGAGGGGCAATTATTGGCGCCCTAACGATGGTGACCAATGATGTCATCCCCTATGGTCTGGTGCAAGCGCCACGGGGGCAGTTAGACGGGCTGAACCTTGTTGGCCTAAAGCGCCGCGGCGTCTCGCGGGGGGATATAACCGCATTACGGGCCGCGTTTCAAATGTTGGCGCAGGGCGATGGAACCTTTCAAGACCGCGCAAAACGGTTGGGCGATGAAACCGATAGCGATTACGTCCAGCATATTGTTGATTTCGTAACGGCCTCATCGGATCGCTCTTTTCTCACCCCAGGTGAGTGATATGTCGGGGCGCTTGGCGATCCTCGCAGGTTCGGGCGTTTTGCCAACGCTGGTGGCGCAGGCACACCCGCAGGCTATGTTTTGTGGTTTTCAACACCTCAGCTATGATCGGCCCGCACATGCGATTGATTTCTTTTCTTTGGAACGTTTGGGGGCGCTTTTTGACAGCCTGCGCGCAGCTGGCGTTACAAAGGTTGTTTTGGCCGGTGCAATGCAACGACCCGCGTTTGATCCCGAGCTGTTTGATGCGTTCACGCGCGCCGTAATTCCTGATCTGTCAAAAGCCATGCGGCAAGGGGATGATTTCTTATTACGCTTTGTGATCGGTTTGTTTGAAAGCCAAGGTTTTGATATTGTTGGGGCGGATCAACTCGTGCCGAAAATAACCGCTGAGCCGGGTCTGCTATTGGGAAAAATGAATAGGGATTATGCGGATGAGGTTCAAAAAGCAGATCATGTATTGAAATCACTTGCCGCTGTAGATGTGGGGCAAGGGGTCGTGGTAGAAGCAGGGCAGTTATTGGCAATAGAGACGCTACAAGGGACTGACTTTATGTTAAAAACGGTCGCCCAGACAGCCGCTGCGTTGCGCAATCCGGATCGTGGGATTTTTGTGAAGCGGCCCAAAGCTGGGCAGGATTTACGCGCGGATATGCCCGCGATCGGGGTGGATACCCTGTCACATGTTGCTGCCGCAGGGCTTGCTGGCATCGTTGTTACACCGAAAAAAGTTCTTCTGCTTGAGCGTGAGAAATTGGCCCAACGTTGTTCTGAGTTGAATATTTTCCTGCAGGCCCGTGAGAGCACGCAATGAAGATTTTTTTGCTCGCGGGAGAGGCCTCTGGCGATAAACTTGGGGCAGCGCTGATGGCGGGCCTTCTCAAACACATGCCCAATGCGCCCGAATTCTACGGGGTCGGCGGGCCATTGATGGAACAGGCGGGCTTAAAAACTTTATTTCCAATGTCTGATATCTCTTTGATGGGAATTTCAGAGATCTTGTCAAAATACAGGTTTTTGAAACGGCGCATTTCAGAGGCGGCGGATGCGGTGATAGAAGGGGGGGCGGATGTGTTGATCACAATTGACCTGCCCGAGTTTTCGCTGCGTCTTGCCAAAGCTGTTCGACGTAAAAAGCAGGTTCCGAGTGTTCATTATGTTGCGCCAACGGTTTGGGCCTGGCGGCCTGGGCGTGCGCGGAAAATGTCACCTTTCGTGGATCACGTTTTGGCGCTTTTTCCGTTTGAGCCACCCTATATGCAGGCCGCGGGTATGAGTTGTGATTTTGTAGGGCATCCCGTTGTCAACGATCCCCGTGCCACGCGCGATGAAGCCCAACGGTTTCGCGCAGAAACGGGTATTAATGACGCGCCAATGGTCTTATGCTTGCCCGGATCACGCGGTTCAGAGATAAAACGCTTGGCGCCTGTGTTTGGAAGGGTGGTCGAAAAACTGCACGCAGCTCGCCCTGATTTGAGGTTTGTATTGCCGATGGCGGCGTCGGTTGTGACTTTGGTGAAGGATCAGATCGCAACTTGGCCGGTTAAGCCGATTCTAATTGAACCAGGCTCAGATGGGCAAGCCCACAGCCAAAAGCGTGCCGCATTTCAGGCGGCAGATGTGGCCCTTGCGGCTTCAGGCACGGTATCTTTAGAACTTGCTGCCACGCTAACCCCCATGGTGATTGCCTACGATATGGGGTTTTTGTCGCGGCAAATTATAGGTCGCATGCTTAAAGTTGAAACGGTGAGTTTGGTCAATTTGATTACAGATAGCAAATCTATCCCCGAATTCATCGCCGAGAATTGTCGGGAAGAGTTGATCACACCAAGCGTTTTAAAGGTGCTTGACGATCCAATGGGACAGATCCAAGCTATGCAGAGCACAATGCAGGCGCTTGGACAAAATGGTCACCCGCCGGGCGAACGGGCGGCGCAATCAGTCATCAAGTTTCTCGCAGCCCAATAATATTATTGATTTGATATTTTATTAAACCCGGCAGTAAATCCGCTGAGCGATAGGTTTAAATTTAAGGCTTTGTCTGGCGCATCCATATGACGGATCGTAATGACAGATTGATTGCCCGCCTTCATCAATGCAATATCGCCTTCAGTTAGACCGATGCGTGCGATGCATCCGATTTCTGTGCAGAATGAATAGGGGTAACTTTTTGTTGTTTCTGTATCAAAGCCAATCGTCATGCGTGCTGTTAAAAGCGTTTTAAGCGGCACGATAATTGTTGCACCGGCGATTGCGGCTTGTCCTTGTGGAAGCGGAAAGACCATAATCTCGCTTAATGGATTGCCTTCATTATTGACCAATAATTGAAACAATTCGCATGGATCTTGTCCGTTTTCGCTGCGGATGCAGCGCATGTTCCAATCGCCTATCCGTTCAGCAATGTAGGGTTGGCCGATATTTGGAACTTCTATATTCAAACCAAGTGACAATGACTCTGCCGCATTCTGCTCAGATTGTTGAGCATGCACGAAGGACGCCATAAAAAGACTTATGGCGCCAAGCGCGTTGCGGATCGAAATGCGAAAATTCATATTTTACTTCCAATGTTTACTGGGCCACTGTTTGGCCCGTTTCTGACCCTCTTATATGTTCATGAGAGGCTTGTGACGCAAGCTTTATTGTAAATTTGGGTATTATGCTGGGAGGTAAACGGTATCGCAGCGCCGTTCATTGAAAAGTTTTAGATCGGCGCGCTCGCAAACAGGTGGTTGATACGCATTGATCTGTAACGTCAAATAGGTTTTGAATTTTGCGCTGTTTTAGGCGTAGCTGACCGTCGAATATACTTATGGTTTCATTGGTTCTAAGCCCTAAGTTTCAATCTGACTGGGGGGGTAAAGCTTTTAGGAGCGTTTGCGTTGTTCAAAGCGCGGCAACATCGCTGAAAAATCTTTACCAAGGCCATCTTCGTCTTCTACGAAAGTTTGATAAAGCTGCGTTGCCGCTTGCCCGAGCGGCGTGTCAGCCGCCACTGCTTGTGCGGCTTGTTGGCTGAGACGAAGATCCTTGAGCATCAATTCTGCCGAAAATCCGGGCTGATAGCCATTATCTGCGGGCGAATTCGGCCCAATACCCGGCGCAGGGCAATAGGCATTCATCGACCAGCTATATCCCGAGGAGGTGCTAACCACATCAAACATTGATTGACGGTCTAGCCCCAATTTATCGGCAAGCGCGAAGGCTTCGCAAGTGACAACCATGGTTGCGCCAAGGATCATATTATTGCAGATTTTAGCCGCTTGCCCATTGCCGCTTTCACCGCAGTGAACAGATTTTTGACCCATAACGTCAAATAGTGGTTTTGCGGTATGGAATGCTGTCTCAGCTCCGCCGACCATAAAGGTAAGCGTGCCTGCTGAAGCGCCGCCGATACCGCCAGAGACGGGTGCATCCAAGCTCGCGATATTGGCGGCATTGGCCATTTCGCTTACATCCCTTGCGCTTTGCACATCGACTGTCGAGCAATCCAGAAAAATGCTTTCTGCGCGCATTTCCGGTATTATCTGGGCCGCAACAGATTTTAGAATTTCGCCGTTCGGCAGCATGGTAATCACGATATCTGCGCCTGTGGCGGCGGCGGCGGCCGAATTCATGATTTCAACCCCCTCGGCATGCACGCTCACCGTATCAAATCCGCGCACCATATGGCCCGCATGTGCAAGGTTTTCCGCCATTGGGCGCCCCATATTTCCAAGGCCAATAAATCCAATTTGCATTTAACTCTCCTTCACGTTCAATTCCAAAGCGCCCAATGGGGCCAACATGCTCTGGCTGGCTTTTTGCGGGACCTCTGTCAGATTATATTGCCAATGCGGGTTCCTGTCCTTGTCGATTATCGCCGCGCGAACACCTTCTAAAAAATCACCAATCTCCATAGAGCGCGCGGTAAACCTGTATTCATATTGCAAAGCGCGCAAGATATCGAGGCCTTCCTCGCGCAATTGGCGCAGCAGCAAAATTGTACTGGCCATCGATAAAGGTGCGTTTCTGCTTACCATTTTAAGACTTTTTTGGCTGAATTCATCATCGCTCGTGGTGAGGGAAGAGATCAATCCCGCCAATGTTTCATTCGAGAAATGCCGATCTATTTGCGTTTGAAGGGCTTTTAATTCGCTACTCGGCGCAGGCTGTGCGGCGTTGGCGATATGGACGGTATTTCCCGTTTTCTCTAAAGTTTCGATCAAGGTTTTCCAGTGGCTTAGTGGAATGAAGTGATCTGCAAAGCCGGCATATATCGCATCCGCAGCGGCCATCCGTGCCGCTGTTAAACCCAAATATTCACCCAAATAGCCCGGAGCGCAGGCCAGAATATAGGATCCGCCCACATCGGGGATCAACCCGATGCCACATTCTGGCATCGCAATTTGGCTGGTTTCTCCCACGATACGGTGGCTGCCATGGCAGGAAATTCCAACGCCTCCGCCCATCGTAAACCCTTGCATGAACGCGATATAGGGTTTGGGGTAATGATAGATTAATGCGTTCAGGCGATATTCAGCCGCCCAAAACGCCTGCCCATACGCATAATCCCCTTGGCGACCGGTCTTGTATAATTCAGAAATATCTCCCCCGGAACAAAACGCCCGATCGCCCTGTGCATCAATAATTACCAGCTCGATATCATCTTTGTCGCGCCAGGTCAGCAGCGCCCGCTCGATCGCGCTGCACATATCAGCAGTGATGGCATTAAGCGCCTCGGGCCGCTGTAAGGTGATACGCCCGGCGTGACCAATCTGGCGAATAGAGATATCGCTCATCTATCTGCCAGCATTTGGCGCGCAATAATCATCCGCATGATTTCGTTGGTGCCTTCCAAAATTTGATGGACGCGCAAATCACGAACGATTTTTTCAATGCCGTAATCGGCAAGATACCCGTAGCCACCATGCAATTGCAGGCATTGATTGGCGGTCTCAAAGGCATTGTCGGTGACCATGAGCTTTGCCATAGCGCAGAATTTTGTAGCATCTGGGGCCTGCATGTCTAATTTCCAAGCGGCTTGGCGCAAGAAGCTGCGTGCGGCTTGCAGCTTTACTTCCATATCCGCCAATTTGAATTGGAGGGCTTGAAATTGATCAATCGTTTTGCCGAAGGCCTTGCGCTCTCCCATATAGGCCAGCGTGGCTTGCAAAGCCTGTTCTGCGCCGCCCAAGGCGCTGGCTGCAATATTCAAGCGGCCACCATCCAGCCCAGCCATCGCATAGTGAAACCCTTTGCCTTCTTCACCCAGCAGGTTTTGAGCGGGAATTGGACAGGCGTCAAACTGAACTTGCGCCGTGGGCTGCGCGCGCCAGCCCATTTTATCCTCAAGAGCGCCATAGCTTAGCCCATCGCTGCCCGCTTCAACTATGAAAGCCGAGATACCTTTTGGACCCTCGGCCCCGGTGCGGGCCATTACAATATAGGCATCTGAATACCCCCCACCCGAGATAAAGGCTTTGGTTCCGTTAAGTCGATACCCTTCATTGGTACGCGTGGCTTGACTGCGCAGCGCTGCCGCGTCTGATCCCGAACCTGGTTCGGTCAGACAATAGCTGAAAATCAAATCCATTTGGCATAAGCGCGGCAACCATCTTGCGCGGGTTTCTGGATCGCCGTAACGATCGATCATGCCGCCACACATATTGTGAATTGATAAAAACGCCGAGACTGACGGGCAGGCCATTGCCAAAGCTTCAAACACCAAGGTCGCATCTAGCCGGCTTAACCCGGATCCTCCCATCTCGTCGCAGACATAAATGCCGCCCAAACCCAGCTGCGCGACTTTAGGCCACAGCTCTTTTGGAATGGTGCCTTGATTTTCCCAATCGCGCGCAAAGGGGGCGATATGCTCTTGGCCAAACTCATAAGCCATATCAAAGATTGCGGTTTGTTCGCTGCTTAACGAAAAATCCAAAGAAATCCTCCAGCATGTGTGTTGTTGAGATGAGGTGGCATGATTGGCGCTTTCCTGACCTCTATGCAAGCCACAAGATGGCAAGTGAGCTTGCGGCTTAGGCCGCTTTGCGTGTTTGCTCACATGCCCATTTGACCGGTTCAGATGTGAGAGGGGTAAGCCGCTGGAGTGGTGCAGCTTACCCAGTTGGGTTAATCCATCGCTTTAAAGTTAAACTCGCCGCCTTCTTTGATCCCAGAAGGCCATCTAGACGTGATGGTTTTGGTTCTTGTATAGAATTTAAACGCGTCGGGCCCGTGTTGGTTCAAATCGCCAAACACGGATTTTTTCCAACCACCAAAAGTGTGATAGGCAAGGGGCACTGGGATTGGAACGTTAATTCCGACCATGCCAATATTGATCCGATTGGCAAAATCGCGCGCCGCATCTCCATCGCGCGTGAAAATTGCCGTGCCATTGCCATATTCATGATCCATAGCCAATGAGATGGCTTCTTCATAGCTTCCGGCGCGTACTGTGCTGAGAACTGGGCCAAAAATTTCCTTTTTATAGATGTCCATTTCTGGAGTGACCCGGTCAAAAAGATGCGGGCCAACAAAAAACCCATCTTCATAGCCTTGCAGGCTGAAATCACGCCCATCGACAACTAGTTCCGCGCCTTGCTTTATGCCGCTTTCTACCAATCCCAGAATATTTTGTTGCGCAGCTTTGGTGACAACCGGGCCATAATCAACCTCATCGTTCGCCGTGTAAGGGCCAACTTTCAGCTTTTCAATACGCGGCACTAATTTTTCAATCAGGCGGTCGGCGGTTTCATCGCCCACGGGCACCGCAACCGAAATCGCCATGCAGCGCTCGCCCGCAGCCCCATAGCCGGCGCCGATCAACGCATCGGCTGCCTGATCCATATCCGCATCTGGCATGATGATCATATGGTTCTTGGCGCCACCAAAGCACTGAACGCGTTTGCCATTGCTGCAGCCGCGCCCGTAAATATACTCGGCGATCGGCGTCGATCCGACAAATCCGATTGATTGGATCACAGGATTGTCCAAAATCGCGTCAACCGCTTCTTTATCGCCATTCACCACTTGTAAAACGCCTTTTGGCAACCCTGCCTCCTCCATCAGCTCCGCAAGCATTAAAGGCACTGAAGGGTCTCTTTCTGATGGTTTGAGAATGAAGGCATTGCCGCAGACAATCGCCGGCGCAAACATCCACATCGGGATCATTGCGGGAAAGTTGAATGGGGTTATTCCAGCCGTAACCCCTAGTGCCTGACGCATCGAATACATATCAATGCCAGGGCCGGCGCTATCGGTGAATTCGCCCTTGAGCATTTGCGGTGCACCGATGCAATATTCCACCACTTCCAAACCGCGCTGCACATCGCCTTTGGCATCTGGCAGAGTTTTGCCATGTTCCCGGCTAAGCGCTTCGGCTAGTTGATCCATATCACGGTTCAGCAGATCGACAAATTTCATCATGACGCGGGCACGGCGCTGCGGGTTCACGGCCCCCCAGGCGCGCTGCGCCCTTTCGGCAATTTCTACAGCCTGAGATATCTCGGCGGCTGACGCCAGAGGCACTTTTGCTTGCACCTCCCCGGTGGCGGGATTGTACACATCCGCAAAGCGCCCGGAGGTTCCTTTTACATGGGCCCCACCAATATAATGCGTTAATTCAGTCATGGTTTTCTCCTGTCAATTTGATGTGAGCATAGTCTTGCAAAAATGCTATGAACAGGGGCAATATCACAAATAGATAATGCATAAATGCAGGGTGTGATGGCGTGCAGCAAAATTGGGATGATATCAGAGTGTTTTTGGCTGTGGCCCGTCATGAAACCTTATCTGCCGCCGCACGTTCACTGCGGATCGATCCGGCCACGGTTGGGCGCCGTGTGACACGGCTGGAAGAGCGCGCGGGGGTTGTTTTATTTGCACGGTCTTCGGTTGGGTACGTGTTGACAGGATCGGGAGATCAGTTTTTGCGGCGCGCATTAGCGATGGAGGGCGCGATGGCAGATTTAGCGCGCGACTTGCAAGGCCGTGAAGGAACGTTGAGCGGCCAAATTCGGATAGGAGCGCCGGATGGCTGCGCAAATTTTGTGCTGCCGAAAGTCTGCGCTGATATCTCGCGTGCCAATCCTGATTTAGATATCCAGATTGTTTCCATGCCACGGGTTGTCAACTTGACCAAGCGCGAAGCCGATATGGCGATCGCGGTGAGCCCGCCGAATTCCGCCCGTTTGAGCGTGCAAAAAATAACCGAATATAAATTGCATTTGGCCGCTTCTGACGCGTATTTGGAAAAATTCGGGACGCCGCAAACGTTATTAGATTTAAAAACGCATAAAATTATTGGCTATATAGCCGATATGATTTTTGACAAGGAATTGGATTATCAAAATTATCTTGGACAAGATCGGGTGGTGTTGGGATCAAATTCAGTTTCTGTGCAGTATCATTGGCTGCGGGCAGGGGCGGGGATCGGGATCGCGCATGATTTCGCGCTGCCATCTTCAGGTAGCCTGAAACGCATAATACCCGATCAGCTGTCTTTAACGCGAAGTTTCTATCTTTTACGCTATAAAGAAGATCATCGCCTTGAGCGTATGAACCGCCTCGCGCAGGCGCTTGTTGCCGGGATTCGGGCTGAAATCAGCCGATTGGAAGCCTTAGCTTGACAGCTGCCTGTTATGGCTTCAGCCTGATGTTATGTGGTTGATTTAAAAATAAGAGGTGGTGGTATGTTTGTTCAGCACATTCTTAATACGAAAAATAACGCGAATTTGATCACGGTGCCTTTGAAGACAGATCTGTCTGAGGCCATTTCAATTCTTGTAACGCATAAGATTGGTGTGGTTATCGTTTCAGAAACGGGAAAAAACGCGCTCGGTATCCTCTCTGAAAGGGATATCATTCGCGCATTATCCGAAGCTGGAACGAATGCTCTATCAGCCCCGGTTGAACAATTTATGTCGCGCGACGTTGTGACCTGCAGCCCGCAAACAAGCGCGGATGATGTTTTGGCGCTGATGACGGAAAACCGGTTTCGTCATATGCCGGTTTTGGAAGCGGGTGCGTTGATCGGTTTGATCTCGCAGGGCGATGTGATTTTCGCCCGACTACAAGAGATTTCGATGGAGAAAGATGCGCTACAAGGCATGATTATGGGGCATTAGCCCCTTGCATTTGACCGCGGAATAATATTTGAGCGGCTTAAAACAGTAGCGAATGAGTAATAAGATGCGCATTGGTCTTTATCCTGGTACGTTTGACCCGATAACGCTCGGTCATATGGATATTATCCAACGGGCGGCGATGCTGGTGGATCGATTGGTGATCGGTGTGGCCATAAATCGCGATAAAGGGCCTTTGTTCACATTAGAAGAGCGCGTTGCCTTGATCGAGGCGGAATGTGCCGTTTTATCGGTGAAAACCGGTACAGAAATCGTGGCGCATCCGTTTGAAAACCTTTTGATTGATTGCGCCCGTGATGTAAAAGCGCAGGTTATCGTGCGTGGGTTGCGGGCGGTTGCCGATTTTGAATATGAATTTCAAATGGTGGGTATGAACCGGGCGATGGATTCATCGATCGAAACCGTCTTTCTAATGGCTGAAGCCAAGCATCAAGCGATTGCGTCAAAATTGGTGAAGGAAATCGCCCGATTGGGCGGTGATGCGTCTAAATTTGTTACGCCAAAAGTTTTGGAAAGCTTGCAGACCAAACTTCCCAAGTGATCTCCACCTCTGCTTAAAGAAACTTGGCCATTTGCGTAGCTGTGTCCAGCATACGGTTCGAAAAGCCCCATTCATTGTCATACCAAGACAGGATGCGGCACATCGTGCCTTCCATAACTTTTGTTTGATCCAACGCCACGATGCTTGAGCGGCTGTCGTGGTTGAAATCCATTGACACAAGAGGTTCACTGGTGGTGCCCAAAACGCCTTTTAACGCCCCTTCAGCCGCGGCCGCTTCAAACGCGGCATTGATTTCGTTAATCGTGGTATCTCGGCTGGCTTCAAATGTCAGATCTACGCAAGACACGTTTGGCGTTGGCACCCGGATGGAAACGCCATCCAATTTTCCCAACAAATCTGGCATCACCAACCCAACCGCGCGGGCCGCGCCAGTGGTGGTCGGGATCATATTCAGCGCGGCAGAGCGCGCACGATAGAGATCTTTATGCATCGTGTCTAAAGTGGGTTGGTCGCCAGTGTAGCTATGGATCGTTGTCATAAAGCCCCGTTTTAAGCCGATACTGTCATTCAGCACTTGTGCCACCGGAGCAAGGCAATTTGTTGTACAGGACGCGTTAGAGATTACGATGTCTTGGTCGTTTAACGCGCTGTGATTAACGCCATAGACGATGGTTTTATCAGCGTCTTTACAAGGGGCCGATACAATCACCCTGGCGGCACCATTTTCAAGATGCTGGGCGGCTGCGGCGCGCTCTGTGAAAAACCCCGTGCATTCCAATACAATATCGACATCCTTCCAAGGCAGCTCGGCAGGATTACGGATCGCTGTCACGGCGATTGGTCCATGACCAATATCAATAGAATTATCAGTTATTTCAATCTCAGCGCCGAGCCGACCATGGACGCTATCATATTTCAAAAGATGCGCATTTGTTTGAACAGGGCCAAGATCATTGATCGCTATAATTTCCAGATCATTGCGCGGATTTTCTGAAAAAGCCCGCAAAATATTGCGACCAATGCGGCCAAAGCCATTAATAGCGATTTTTGTAGTCATCTCGGCCTCTGTCGTTTCTATTTAGTTAGCGCTAACATTTACAATTTACTCGGAAAGTCAACCGCAAATAGCCCGAATGCGGCGCATGGCCGTCAGTTTTATATAAGTTTCGATGAGCTTTGGGAGCAAGCGAAGCCGATAACCCCAATGCTACTGCTCTTTGACCCTTAAGTGGCCACGACTATGCGGCGAGTAAAGGCGGTTTGGCCCTGATATAGTCAGTGCAGCAACTGCCCCATGGTCGCGGCAACGTCTGCCATGCGGCATGAAAAACCCCATTCATTATCATACCATGCCAAGACGCGCACGGTGCGCCCTCCGATGACTTTGGTTTGCTCCGGCGCAAAGATTGTCGAATAGGGTGTGTGGTTGAAATCGATCGAAACTTTTGGTTCAGGATCATAGGAGAGTACATGCCCCATATGCCCCGCAGCAGCTTCCTCAATAACGGCATTCACCTCTTCAACCGTTACGGTTTTTGCCGCCTCAAATGTCAGGTCAACGGCTGATACATTAGGTGTTGGCACCCGCATTGCGGTGCCGTCCAGCTTACCGGAAAGCTCGGGCAGAACCTCTCCAAGGGCTTTGGCTGCCCCGGTCGAAGTGGGGATCATCGCCATCGCGGCTGCGCGGGCGCGGTAAAGATCATTATGTCGGCGGTCCAGCATTGGTTGATCACCAGTGTAAGAGTGGATCGTTGTCATAATCCCTCGTTCAATACCGATTGCATCATTTAACGTTTTCGCCAGCGGTGCGAGGCAATTGGTTGTGCAGGACCCATTTGAAACCAGCCGATCTTCGGCGCGCAGGTCGCGATGGTTCACGCCATAAACGATCGTTTTATCTACGTTTTTGGCGGGTGCTGAAATCAAAACGGATTTGGCACCCCGCTCCAAATGGATGGAAGATTTTAAGCCATCATTAAACTGACCAGTGCATTCTAATACCACATCACAACCAGACCAATCTAGCGAGGCCGGGTCATAAGATGACATTACATGCATCGGGCCGCGGCCCAGATCAATCGTGTTCTCGGCAACACTTACCGTGCCGGGAAAGCGGCCATGAACGCTGTCATAGCGCAACAAATGCGCATTGGTTTCTACAGGGCCGGTGGCGTTGATCTTAACGACTTGCACATCATTTCTTGCGCTTTCCGCAATATGAGCCAATGTTGAGCGGCCGATCCGCCCGAAGCCGTTTATTCCCACTGTGACTGTCATCGCTTACCTCATTTTAATGAGGCATCTATAGAATGTTTAAATGGCGTTGGATACTGTTTATCTTCTATTTTCCAATATGTTAGCGATAACTTGTGCAGTTAAAAAAATGCTTGCGCTAACAATATGTTTTAAAAATAGGCCCGATGGACCAACGGGCTTTGTGCGCCTAAATTTGCGACTCACCCGATGGCCTATGTCAGAGCTATTTTGGTTAGCGAAGGTCTTCGGCGCAAGACGCAACAGCCTTTGCCGTTATTCCAAAATGTTCGAATAAAGTACCAGCTGGCGCAGAGGCTCCGAAACCTGACATGCCGATAAAGGCAGAACGATTTGCCCGTGCACGCTCGCCCAATAGCCATTGATCCCACCCTTGGCGGATCCCTGCTTCAATACCCACACGTACTGCGCTGCCCGCGGGCAAAACGGATCTGCGATAGCGCTCATCTTGCGCCGCGAATAATTCCATGCAGGGCATTGATACAACGCGCGTGCCAATGCCTTTTTCTTGCAAGATATCGCGTGCTTCAATGGCCAGGCTCACCTCCGAGCCGGTTGCGATCAAAATAACCTCGCGCTTGCCCGTTGCTTCTGCCAACACATAGGCGCCGCGTGCTGAGAGATTGGCCGTTTTGTGGCTCAAACGTACGGTTGGCAGGTTTTGCCGCGACAGCGCCAATACAGAGGGTGTTTTTGGGCTGGTGAAGGCCAATTCCCAGGCTTCTGCCGTTTCAACGGCATCAGCAGGGCGGAAGACATATGTATTGGGCGTGGCGCGACTAATCGCCAAATGTTCGACCGGCTGATGAGTTGGTCCGTCTTCGCCCAAACCAATACTGTCATGCGTCATGACAAATACGGTTGGAACCTTCATCAGGGCCGCTAACCGCATTGCGGGGCGTGCGTAATCTGTAAAGCACATAAAAGTACCACCATAGGGGCGAATGCCCCCATGCAACGCCATTCCGTTCATCGCCGAGGCCATACCATGTTCGCGAATGCCCCAATACACATAGCGGCCAGCGCGGTTATCTATATCAAAAGTGCTCATATCTTTCGAGCGCGTATTGTTTGATCCAGATAAATCTGCTGATCCGCCGACTGTTTCTTGCAGGATGGGGTTGATCACGTTTAACGCCAGTTCGCTCGATTTGCGGGTGGCTTGCTTTGGAGCTGTTTGCGAGATTTCTTTTTTGAACTTGCGGATAGCGGATGCAAGTTTGTTGGGCATTTCATACGCATAGGCACGCGTAAACTCTGCTTGTTTGCTGGCGGATAGAGCCTCGAAACGCGCAGTCCATTGCGCATGCTCGGATTGGCCGCGGGCTCCAAAGCCTTCCCATGCAGATTTGATATCTTTGGGAATGTCGAACGCGTCGGATGACCAGCCATATGCCTCTTTAGTGTCTGCAATCAATTGTGGGTCGGTAAGCGCGCCATGGCCTTTTGACGTGTCTTGGGCGCTTGATCCAAGAGCAATATGCGTTTTGCAAGCAATCATTGAGGGCTGTTTGGATTTTTTTGCCGCTGTGATCGCGTGGTCAATCGCTGCGGGATCATGGCCGTCAATTTCTTGCACATGCCAGCCTGAGGCGGTGAAACGCGCCAATTGATCGGTGCGGTCGGCCAAATCGACGCTGCCATCAATCGTGATGTTGTTATCATCCCAAAACACCACCAGTTTGCTTAAAGCATGGCGCCCGGCGAGCCCGATCGCCTCTTGGCTCACGCCTTCCATCAAACATCCATCGCCCGCTATCACATAGGTGAAATGATCCACAATTTTTTGACCATAGCGCGCGCGTTGTATTTCCTCTGCCATCGCGAAGCCCACCGCGTTGGCGATTCCTTGACCGAGTGGCCCAGTTGTTGTCTCGATCGCATCAGACAGAAAATTCTCAGGGTGGCCCGCAGTTTTAGCGCCCAGTTGGCGGAAATTTTTAAGCTCTTCGATCGGAAAATCTTTATAGCCCGTCAAATGGAGCAAGCTGTAAAGCAGCATTGACCCATGGCCGGCCGACAGAATGAAGCGATCGCGATCTGGCCAGGTGGGGTTTTGCGGATCGAACTTAAGATGCTTTTCATAGAGCACGGTGGCGACATCTGCCATGCCCATTGGCATTCCGGAATGGCCCGAATTTGCAGCGGCGATTGCATCCAATGTCAGGGTGCGAATGGCACAGGCGTTCTGCCAATGGTCTGAATGCAAAGAACGAAGCGTTTGAATATCCATATCGGCATTATTTCCTATAAAAAGCGAAGAACGAGGGCTGCATAACAGCCCTGCCGCGAAGTTCAAGCAGAACCCGCAGCCTGAAACGGTGATTTAGCATCACTGAGATATCTCGGCGATGGTTTTGAACGCGCTTTGCTGAAAGTTTCATCTGGATTTGAGCTGCGTCAGAAGATATGTTTGATTTATAAAACGCGTGAATAAGCAAAAGGTTAGGCGATGGAGCAAATTAAAGAATTCGAAAGGCGTATGGACGCTGCTCTTGATCATATCGCGGTGCATTTGAAATCGTCACCGCAAGCCGGCGAAAAAAAAGATCACGCCTTCGCTGAACTTGAAAGGTTAAAAGCTGATAATGCCGGCCTGAAATCCGAGCTTGCGGCGCTGGCAGAGCTCAAAGCTGCAGGCGATAATCAGGAAGTCATAAACAGGCTAAGCGCTGAGAAAGCGGATTTGGCGCAGCGCCTTGAAGCGTGCGAGCAAGCGCGCAAAGAGCAGGCGTTTGAAGTTCAACAACTCTATGAGGATTTGGCAAAACTGCTTGGCCGAACGAATATATCAGAGAATGGAGAGGCATAAATGGCACGCGTAAATGTTGAGATCGGCAAGCGCCCCTTTGACGTGGCCTGCGAGCCGGGGCAAGAGGGTTTTTTGAAGGCTGCTGCGGCGCTGCTTGACGCGGAAGCCACCGAGCTTTCTGCCCAAATAGGGCGCCTTCCAGAACAACGCATGCTGTTAATGGCGGGGTTGATGTTGGCGGATAAGATGGCGACATTAAAGCTTCAGCTTGCACAAGCCGAAGAAAAACTTGCCCAACTGGCGGAAAATCAAACCGGAAATGACTCGGAGCGTTTGGATGCCGAAAGCCTGTCTATTCTCAACCGGCTTGTTGAGCGCGGCGAAGAATTGGCCGCACTCGGACGCTGAGTGGACGATTTAGGTGTGACGAGAGCAAATACGCTCAGCTTAGGGGACTTATCCGTTTGCTTCGCGAATTTTATCGGCGGCATCCTTGTCGAAGGCGACGTTATTCTCTGAAAAAAGCGTATCCAATTCACCCGATAAGGTCATCTCGGTAACAATATCGCATCCGCCGATAAATTCACCATTCACATAGAGTTGAGGAATCGTTGGCCAATCAGCAAATTCTTTGATTCCCTGACGGATCGCATCATCGGCCAAAACATTGATATCTTTGTAATCGACATCCATATAATTCAACACACCAGCGATACGACTTGAGAACCCGCATTGCGGCATCTCTTTTGTGCCCTTCATGTACAGCACGACAGAATTTGATTTGATGGTCTCTTCTATTTGTACTTGAGTTTCGCTCATCTGGATCTCTCTTACTTACAGGTCAATGTTTTGTTTCTCTACAACGCCGTCGGTGATTTTATGTTTTTGATTCGGGTGTGCGTGATTTAAAGTTTAACTCAGGGCGCCTTAGTGGTTAAAGCGAGCGCGTGCAATTCGCCATGCGCGCCATCCATTTTACCCTTTAGCGCGGCGTAAACAGATCTTTGCTGTTGAACCCGATTTTTGCCTCGGAAACTTGCGTCAATTACCTCGGCGGCATAATGGTTGCCGTCGCCCCTCAAATCTTTGATCGTGATATCAGCATCGGGAAATTCAGCCCGAATAAGATCTTCTATTTCCTGCGCCGTCATAGCCATGATGCAAGCCTCGCTTTCTGCTCAAATGTAGGATGCGGCCAGTGGCTGTGCAAGAGCTGATCCGAAAAGAAAACACGCGCGGGCGCCTTCTGTCAATCTTGTCTAATCAAACAGGGTTCCAAAGCTCGAATTATAAAGCTCTGACAGCTCGCTTAGATCTGCTTGCGCGGATCCAAAGCGCAACTGATCGCCCTCAAACCGACCGATTGATGAAAGCGTCACGCCGGCTTGACCGGCCGCGATCATCAGCGCTTCAGCCTGATCAAAATTGCAAGCGATGAGATAGCGGGCTTGGTCTTCACCGAATAAATAGGCCATATCTTCGCTTTGAATATAAAGCCCGGTGCCGGCTGCATGCGCCATTTCAAATGCTGCCAAGGCCAAACCGCCATCGGATAAATCGCTGCAGGCCTTGATCAGCTCTCGGTTCTCTAAAATAAACTGACCATTGCGCCGCTCTTCATCAAGATCAACGCTTGGCGCATCTCCATCTGAGCGGTTGAAAACGCTGCTCAACAGCGCTGAGCAGCCCAAATGCGTGCCAGGTGATCCCAACAGCAAAGCTTCATGCCCGGCGCGCGCAACGCCGATAATCGGCTCGTCCTGCGCGCCCACCAGACCAACCGCGCCAATTGTCGGCGTTGGTAAGATCGCAGCGCCGTCGGTTTCATTATACAAACTCACATTTCCCGAAACAATTGGCATATTCAAAGCAGAAACGGCGGCGCTGATACCTTTGATTGCGCCCACAAACTGGCCCATGATTTCCGGTTTTTCTGGATTGCCAAAATTCATATTGTCAGTGGTAGCCAAAGGCGTTGCCCCCATGGCGCACAGGTTGCGATAGGCTTCTGCAACGGCTTGCTTGCCACCTTCAAACGGGTTGGCCTGTACATAGCGGGGCGTCACATCGCTGGTGAAGGCCAATTGTTTTTCGGTACCATGTACCCGAATAAGCCCCGCGCCCAAGCCCGGGCCCTGTACCGTATCGGCCATAACCTGACTGTCATATTGTTCAAATACCCAACGTTTGCTTGCATAGTTCGGATCGCAGATCAAAGCCTTTAACGCGTCGATCGGAGCAAGGTAAGGAACATCTGCCAAGGCCGCCGCAGGGGGCGTTTCAACCCATGGTCGATCATATTCGGGCGCATTACCAGAAAGGGCTTTGAGCGGCAAATCAGCCTTGGTTTCTCCGTTGAGGCAAATATGGAAACGGTCTTCTGCAATCGTTTCCCCGACAATCGCAAAATCAAGATCCCATTTTTCAAATACAGCCCGCGCTTCTCCTTCTTTTTCAGGCTGTAGCACCATCAGCATGCGTTCTTGAGATTCCGAAAGCATCATTTCATACGCAGTCATGTTCAATTCACGCGTCGGCACCTTTTCAAGGTCGAGCCGCACCCCCAAATTCCCCTTGTCCCCCATTTCTACCGCTGAGCAGGTCAAACCAGCCGCGCCCATATCTTGAATAGAAATCACCGCCCCAGTCTGCATCAGTTCCAGACAGGCTTCCATCAAGCGTTTTTCTGTAAACGGGTCACCAACTTGAACGGTGGGGCGTTTTTCGTCGATCGTATCGTCAAATTCAGCCGAAGCCATGGTGGCGCCGCCCACGCCGTCGCGGCCGGTTTTTGCGCCTAAATAAACGACGGGCATGCCAACACCAGAGGCTGCTGAGTAGAAAATTTTATCTGCATCGGCCAAACCGGCGGCAAAGGCGTTGACCAAACAATTGCCGTTATAGGCAGCATCAAAGCGCAATTCGCCACCAACCGTCGGCACACCAAAACAATTTCCATAGCCGCCAATTCCGGCCACAACGCCATGCACCAATTGGCGCGTTTTGGGATGATCCACTGCGCCAAAGCTGAGTGCATTCATCGCCGCGATCGGCCGCGCACCCATCGTAAACACATCGCGTAAAATTCCGCCAACACCGGTTGCTGCACCTTGATAAGGCTCTATGTAAGAGGGATGGTTGTGGCTTTCCATTTTAAAAACAACGGCCTGTCCGTCGCCAATATCAACCACGCCTGCATTTTCCCCTGGGCCACAAATCACCTGTGGACCGCTTGTCGGCAAGCTGCGCAGCCATTTTTTTGAAGATTTATACGAGCAATGCTCATTCCACATAGCCGAAAAGATACCCAATTCGGTGAAAGTCGGGGCGCGGCCGATGATCTCTAGAATTTTCTGATATTCATCTGGTGCAAGTCCATGGGCCGAAATAAGCTCATCTGAAATCTCTGGTTCGCGCATCCTGGCCCCTAATGATCATTTTCTGCACCTCATACGGGAAGCTTTTCGCAAGAGCAAGTAATCGGCCCAGGCAAAAGTGGCCGCGGGTTGGCCGGGCAGGGCAGGTGTAACGCTAAAATTTTGCTTATCGAAATCGCAAAGGATGAAATAATCGCTTGACTGTCAACGCAACTCCTTCTCTTGTGAACGTCGGATTTTAAACTTTTTGATGAGGCCGCGATGCAGCTTTTAGCAAACCCTTATGTTGGCATGCGCGATGGGTTGAATATGCCGGAAATTCCCCGTCCTAGCGATGATGCTGCAACCCCGCAGACGCTTTTGGCGCGATGCCCGGTTGCCGCACCGACACCGATGAAACATTTGCAAGGGTTTGGCGGCGCTGGGGACGTTTTCATAAAAGACGAGCGCGGGCGCATGGGGTTGGGCAGTTTCAAAGCGCTGGGAGCGGCTTATGTAATAGCGCAAGCAGCCCAAAAACGTAATCTGACAGGTGAAACTTTTGTCACCGCTAGTGCCGGAAATCATGGTCTTTCTGTGGCAGCAGGCGCCAAGGTTTTTGGCGCGAAGGCGGTGGTGTATCTTTCAGACACGGTGCCTGAAAGCTTTGCGGAAAAATTGCGCGGCCATGACGCAGAGGTTGTGCGGGCTGGTGATAATTATGAAGCCAGTATGCAGGCCGCGCTCGTGGCGGCGTCCGAGAATGGATGGGTCTTATTATCAGATACGTCTTGGGCCGAGTATTTAGAGACACCGCATCAGCTGATGGAGGGGTATTTGGTTATGGCGGCGGAGGCAGTTGAGCAAATGCAAAGCCCGCCGACCCATATTCTTTTGCAGGCCGGCGTTGGGGGCTTGGCCTCTGCCGCTGCGGGCTATTTTAGAAAAATCTGGGGCAGCGCGCCGCAAATTATCGTTGTTGAACCCGACGCCGCGCCGGCGCTTTACAACAGCATCAAAGCGGGTAAATCTAAAATCACCTTGGGGCCAGTGTCCAATATGGGCCGTTTGGATTGTAAAGAGCCCTCATTGATCGCACTTCAGGGATTGGCAGAAGATGCAGATCTGTTTTGTTTGATTTCGGACGCAGAGGCAGAAGCCGTTTTGCCGCATCTCAATGCGCTTGATCTTGAAACCACGCCCTCTGGCGCAGCCGGTTTAGCGGCAATGTTCCAAAATATCGAAGGTATTGGTGATGAATCGCGCGTTTTATGCGTGCTCAGCGAGGCCAGTGATTCCTGATGCGCGGGTTTGAAACCGCAGAATTCGAAGGCCGCGTTTCGCGGGCTCAGGCCGCGATGCGTTCGGCGGGGTTGGATGCGATGTTTTTCACAACCGAGCCTGAAATACGGTATTTTACCGGCTATTTAACCCGATTTTGGGAAAGCCCGTCGCGCCCTTGGTTTTTGCTCTTGCCCCAATCCGGCAAGCCGGTAGCGGTTATTCCATCGATTGGCGCAGCATTGATGTCAAAGACCTGGATTACGGATATCAGAACCTGGTCCTCCCCAGACCTAGAGGATGACGGGTTAAGCTTGCTGGCCTCTGCGATCAAAGATCGGGTTTCAAAATCTGGCCGCATCGCAGTGCCATCGGGGCATGAAACGCATTTACGTATGCCTTTAAACGATTTTGAGCGGTTGAAAGCTGCCTTGCCCCTATACGAATTTACCTCAGACCAGGGGATCATTCGCTCCCTCCGGATGGTCAAGTCAGAGGCTGAGATTGCCAAAATCAAAACGGCCTGCGAGATTGCCGGCCGCGCTTTTGACAGGGTACCCGAGATTGCCCAGCAAGGCAGGCCGGTAGACGCAGTGTTTCGTGACTTCCAGAGCCTTTGTTTACAAGAGGGAGCTGATTGGGTGCCCTATCTTGCTGGGGGCCATGGCCCCTTGGGATATGATGATGTGATCTCGCCCGCTGGGCCTGAACTGTTGCAGCCAGGCGATGCGTTGATGCTTGACACCGGCTTGGTTCGTGATGGGTATTTTTGCGATTTTGATCGAAATTTTGTGGCGGGCAAACCGGCGCCCGAGCTCAGCGCGGCTTGGGACAGGTTATTAGAGGCTGTTGAAGCGGGCAAAGAAGCGGCGTTGCCCGGAAAAACCGCTGCAGATGTGTTTCACGCGATGGATAAAATTGTGACCGGCGGCAAGGGAACCGGCGATGCGGGGCGCTTGGGTCATGGGCTGGGAATGCAATTGACCGAATGGCCTTCCTTGATTGCGGCGGATCAGACCATTTTACAAGAGGGTATGGTGCTTACATTAGAGCCGGGTATAGCCATTCCCGGGGGCGGTTTGCTTGTGCATGAGGATGATTTTGTTATCCGCGAGGCTGGCCCCGAACAATTGTCGCCCGTAGCCTCGCTTAGCCTGCCTCGGCTGGATTGATGGCTGGGCCGTTTCCTTACGCCTTAGGCCAACCGGTTGGCGCGAGGGCAAATATGGGTCTAATCACGTTACAAGCCGACGAAACCATTGAATATGATATGCGGCGCTTGATGCCACAAGAGGGCGTGGGCTTTTACGTTTCGCGTATACGCAGCGCGCCAGATGTCACGGCGGAAACCTTGGCTCAAATGGAACAAGATTTGCCAGCGGCGGCAGGATTGCTGCCCAATCCTATCGATTTTGATGTTGTTGGCTATGGGTGCACCTCGGGAACATCGGTGATCGGGCCATCGCGCATTGCTGAATTGATCAGTCGCCATTGTCGTACAAAACAAGTCAGCGATCCATTGACGGCGTTGATTGCAGCCTGTCACGCCATGCAGATCAAGCGCCTTGCTGTTTTGTCACCCTACATTGAAGATGTGTCAAAAACGTTGCGTCGCCGATTGCTGGAGGCGCATATTGAAACGCCGCTTTTTGGATCGTTTGAAGAGCCATTGGAAACCAATGTGGCGCGTATCTCTCATCACTCAGTGGTTGAAGCGGCCTGCGCGCTCTGGTCAGATCAAAACGTGGATGCGTTGTTCTTATCCTGTACCAATCTGCAAACATTTGAGGCGATTCCGGAGATTGAAACTGTTATTAACGCGCCCGTTTTTTCTTCTAATCAAGTGCTGGCATGGCACATGCAATCTTTATCTGGATCGTTGGGTTTGCCTCATGGGCCAGGACGGCTATTTGCACGCTGAGCTTGACGGCGCTGGTCCTTCTTTCACCAATTAAAAATGCAATACGGTTCCGTTGCAATTGTCCATTTTGAAGGTTTTGAAAAAAAGAGGCCGAGACAATGAAGGCTCGGCCAGGTCCAACAGGGAGTATAAAAACAAACATATCGCTTTCAAATACGCACATAATCTGTGCGCTTTGGTTAATCAATAAGCATTGACCCCGATAGATTGCATGCCCGCCATGCAAAAAATGCATGGCAACGTCATTGATTATTGCGAAGCGTCGCGCAGTTTGCGGCGATGTTCAATAATTTCAGAAAGAACAAAATCTCGAAAAGCATCTATGCGCTTCGAATGCCGTAACTCTTCAGGATAGGCCAGATAAACCGGCACTTCCACGCTTTCCAGTTCTGGCAAAACTCTTGTAACACCTTCAAAATCTTGGGTAACATAATCGGGTAAAACACCAATACCCAGATGGTGAATAACGGCTTGCAAAACGCCGAAATAGTTATTCACGGTTAACATCGAGGGCAAATTATAAGTCATCAGCTTTTGAACGAGCTGCAGACCTGCACCCACCTGCGCTGATTTTGTGTTTTGACAAATCAACCGATGATGCCGCATATCCTCAATCTGCTCTGGTGGGCCATGCGCAGCCAAATATTCTGGCGATGCGTAAAGCCGCATACGCACGCTCATCAACCTTTTTCTGATTAAATCGGCCTGGCTTGGTTCTTTCATGCGAATGGCAACATCGGCTTCGCGCATAGGCAAATCAAGCACCCGTTCTTCGAGCATCAGATCAATCTTTAAATCCGGATAGATCTCGTAAAGTTTTGGAAGCCGTGGCGCCAACCACAAGGATCCAAAGCCCGTCGTGGTGGTAACTCTAAGTTCTCCAAAAACTTCTTCTTCGCTGTCTCTGATACGCGCCGCAGCGGCCTCTAAACGCTTATTCATGGAAATTGTTGCGTCAAACAATAATTCGCCTTGCTCGGTGAGAATAAGGCCCCGCGCGTGGCGGTGAAACAGCGTGGTATTGAGACTTTCTTCTAACGCACGAATTTGACGACTCACCGCGCTTTGTGACAGCCGCAAAGTATCACCTGCATGCGTCAGACTGCCCGCATCCGCAACGGCGTGAAAAATTCTAAGTTTATCCCAATCCATAAAAGCTACCTGCTTTGCTGCGCGCCTACGCTGTCTTCATCGCCGTAACAAAGCCGTATGGTGTGACGTTACGGCTCAATTTATTTCTAGCTAAGTCAGTGTGCATGACCTATTATCAGTAAATAGAATTGCGGAACCAAAGGCAAGCCTGGGAGGGAACGCTATGGGAAGACTTGATGTTTCTTTGGACGATAAATTTGATATTGCCAAACATCAGGTGCTTTTGAACGGCACGCAAGCTCTGGTTCGCTTGATGATCGCGCAGCGCGTGCGTGATGAGTCCAAGGGTTGGAATACAGCGGGCTATGTAACAGGGTATCGCGGCTCTCCGCTGGGCGCTGTTGATTTTCAAATGAAGCGGGCCGCTCAGGCTTTAGACAGGGCCAATATTACGTTTCAGGAAGGTCTTAACGAGGATCTTGCTGCAACAGCGCTTTGGGGCGCGCAACAAGCGGAATTGCGCGGCGAAGGCCTATATGACGGTGTATTCGGGCTTTGGTATGGCAAGGGGCCCGGGGTCGATCGTTCGGGGGATGTGATGCGCCACGTCAATATGGCCGGCACCAGCGCAAAAGGCGGAGTGATCATGGCGATGGGCGATGATCACACTGGGGAAAGCTCGACTACATTGCATCAATCTGAATGGGCAATGATGGATGCCCATATGCCCATCGTCAGCCCGGCCGGCGTTCAAGAAATTTTAGATTACGGCCATTACGGCTATGAGCTTTCTCGTTTTAGCGGGCTTTGGGTCGGGTTGAAAACGATGAAAGATACGGTTGAAGTTACCTCGGTGGTGGATGGGAATCCGCATCGTTTGGCCTTCATCACACCTACGGTTGAGATGCCCGAAGACGGGCTGAATATCCGCTTGATTGACACGCCTGCCGAACAAGAAGAACGGTTATTGACCTATAAGGTGGCCGCAGCCGAGGCGTTTTCGCGCGCGAATAAAATGGACAAACGCCTTTTAGGGCGAACAGGCGCCAAGATTGGCTTTGTAGCCGCCGGTAAAAACTGGTTGGATTTGATCCATGCTCTTTCTTTGTTGAATATCGATGAGGCAGAGGCCGAGCGCCGCGGTATTAGCGCGTATAAGGTGGGGCAAACATGGCCGCTTGATCAACGCTCGCTGCGCGAATGGGCCGATGGTCTTGATGTGATCATTGTTGTTGAAGAAAAACGCAAATTGATTGAGCCCCAAATTAAGGACGCTTTGTTTGATGATCTGCAAGGGCGGCGAGTCTATGGCGCACGCCATGGGCTGACAGGGGCGCAACTTTTTACAGGAGTGGGCGCATTAGATCCGGTAGAGATTGCCGAGAAACTGGGGCAAATTTTGCGTGAAGAGGGCGCGGCCAGTGCAGAGATTTTGGCGGGTCTGGCGCAGTTAGAGGCAGCAAAACGCGCCGATAATGCCAGCGAGACTGTAGCGCGTATTCCCTATTTTTGTGCAGGATGCCCGCACAATAGCTCTACCAAATTGCCCGAGGGTGCACGGGCTTATGCTGGCATTGGCTGTCATTATATGGCGCAATGGATGGATCGGGAAACGCTTGGCTATACCCATATGGGGGGCGAGGGTGCCAATTGGATTGGCGAGTCGGCCTTTTCCACCCGAAAACATGTTTTTCAGAATATTGGGGATGGCACCTATAATCATTCCGGTATTCAGGCGATCCGCGCGGCTGTGGCCGCCGGCACCAATATAACTTATAAAATCCTATTTAATGACGCGGTTGCGATGACCGGAGGTCAGGGAAATGACGGCGGGCTTTCCGCCGCTCGGATTGCCCGCGAAGTTCTAGCGATGGGGATTGAAACGGTTGCCTTGGTCTATGATGATAAGGAAGACCTTGACCTGAGCACGTTTCCAAAAGACATCAGCAAAGACGACAGAACGCAACTGTTATCGGTTCAAAAAAGACTGTCTGAAACCGCGGGCGTTTCCGTGCTGATTTATGTTCAAACCTGCGCAGCAGAAAAGCGACGGCGGCGCAAGCGCGGAAAATTTCCTGATCCTAATAAACGAATTTTCATCAATTCAGACGTCTGTGAAGGCTGCGGCGATTGCGGCGTTCAATCCAATTGCGTGGCAATCGCGCCCTTGGAAACTGCGTTTGGCCGCAAGCGAATGATCGATCAATCTGCCTGCAATAAAGATTTCAGCTGTGTGAGCGGCTTTTGCCCATCTTTTGTAACGTTAGAGGGGGCGACGCCCAGAAAAGCCGCCATAACCGCTTTGGATTTGCCCGAGATGCCGCTTCCCGCAGTTGCACCGATTAAGAGCACATGGAACGTGGTGGTGACGGGCATTGGCGGCAC
>Ga0255773_10001120_pt1 | contig 27861 bp, 38 predicted proteins | sample 011ome_17_FD_179971 | JGI IMG/M metagenome (GOLD analysis project Ga0255773, IMG submission 179971) | Coastal salt marsh microbial communities from the Groves Creek Marsh, Skidaway Island, Georgia - 011502XT metaG (version 2) | ecosystem: Environmental > Aquatic > Marine > Intertidal zone >...
GAGCGTTGCCAGAGAACTAGAAGGTAGTGATTGGGATATGGCCCGTGACGCTATCTTAGATGGTGATACAGCGCCAAAAGAAGAAGTATTAAGCATTATTGCTGATAACTCTCCAGAATTATTAAAAGCACTATTTCCAAAAGATGCTGAAACAAAAGATTACCTAGCAACTATGCGTGAATCAACAGAAAAACTCAAAGATGAGTTAATAAAAGAACTTATGGGAGACTAAGTTATGAATGATCTAGAAAGAATTCTCAATCTAGCAGGAGTACATTATGAGGCTCCTGTAGTAGAAGAGACAGAAACAACCGAACGTGAACTCAAAGAAGGTATCACATCATTAAAGTGCAAGCATTGTGGTGATATGTTAGGACAACCTACTACAGACTGTGCTTATGATAGTATGGATCCAAAAGGTGATAACTGGATTATGGTAGACATTGACGGCGACGGCGATGCTGATATTGCAGTTCAACAGGAAGACTTTGAATTAGCAGAAGCAAGTTGCGGTTGTTGCAACGAAGATCCATGTGGATGTGATGATGATTGTGAATGTAAAATGAATGAAGCATCATGTGGTTCTAATAAAAAGCATAAACATGAATCAGTTGAAGAAGAACTTGAGGAAGCAAAAACTGAACTTGAGGAAGAGCCAAACGAAGGCAACGAATTTACAGATGAACTTAAAAAGGCTAAAGACGCTGGCAAAGACGAATTCGAAGTTGGCGGCAAGAAATACAAAGTTAAAGAATCAGAAGAAGTTGATGAATCAGAAGAAGAAACTTTAGAAGAATCTCCAACAATGGACACTACTCAACTAATTCACTTGCTAAAACTTTCAGGCATTAGTGAAGAAAAAATTAACGAACACATTGAAAAACTAAGTGAGCAATGGGCTAACACACCTGAAGGTGTCCGTGAAACAGATCCAACAGTTCATGGTGAAGAAGATAATTACAACTTCGCTCAAGCAGTTAACCTAAGTCTAAAGCGTTACTTAGACGCACAAGACATGAAAGTCAGTGTTAACGAAGGTCATACAGTAGAAGGCATGAAAGCCAAGTATGACGCAATGAAAAACAAATAAACCTAGGACCGTTAATTCTAGGGAGGTTTGGCCGCTACCGTAATGTAATTCGCTACTTACATTTAAAAGCGGCCTTTTTTATCAGGTAAATACAAACATGGCAGTAGATACCAAATTAACCAAAACCCCATATAAAAGAGAAGAATATACTACAGATCAACTTCTTGAATTGGCAAAGTGCGCTCAAGATCCTAAGTATTTTTTGACTGAACATTGTTATATTCAACACCCAACAAAGGGTCGCATGAAGTTTGAACTATATGATTATCAACGAAGCCTTGTGGATGTATATCATGAAAATAGATACAGCATTGCTATGCTTGCTAGACAGATGGGTAAGTCAACAGCAGCAGCGGGTTATCTGTTATGGTACGCAATGTTTAATCCAGATCAAACTATCTTAATTGCGGCACACAAATACAGTGGTGCCCAAGAGATTATGCAACGTATACGTTTTGCCTATGAAACACTACCTGATTTTATTCGTGCTGGTGTAACAGCATATAACAAAGGCAGTTTAGAGTTTGATAATGGTAGTCGTATTATAGCACAAGCAACAACAGAAAATACAGGTCGTGGTTTAAGTATTTCGTTAGCATACTTGGACGAGTTTGCGTTTGTTAGACCCACGATTGCTCGTGAATTTTGGACTTCATTATCTCCTACACTAGCAACTGGTGGTAAATGTATTATTACAAGTACACCAAATATGGATGATGATCAGTTTGCACAAATTTGGCGTGATAGCACTAATAATATAGATGAATATGGTAATGAACAAAAAGTAGGCAAGAATGGATTTGCACATTTTCTTGCAGATTGGAAGGCTCATCCAGATAGAGATGAAGAATGGGCAAGTGTAGAAGAAGGTAAAATTGGCGAAGAACGCTTTAGACGAGAACATAACTGTGAGTTTATTGCGTTTGATGAGACACTAATTGACAGTATTAAATTAGCAAATATGGAACACAAAGAACCATACGCAAAAATGGGTCAAGTAAGATGGTATAAACCACCAGTAAAGGATAAACTATATTTAATTGGACTAGATCCAAGTTTAGGAACAGGCGGCGATAATGCTGCTATACAGGTTTATGAATTACCAGGAATGTTACAGGTTGCTGAATGGCAAAATAACAAAACACCAGTAAAACAGCAAGTGTATATTGTACAACAAATTGCCAAGTATCTTGTTGAGGATGGAATAGATCCTACGAGTATATATTATAGTGTAGAAAATAATACTCTGGGAGAAGCAGCTCTAATTATGCTTGAAGAAATTGGTGAGGATAATATTCCAGGAACAATGATTACAGAGCCTAAAAAACGAGGCGGTAATACAATTAAGTACAGACGTGGATTCACTACTACACATAAAAGTAAACTGTCTTCTTGTGCTAAATTAAAGCATTGGGTAGAAACAAATAGAATTGAAATAGCAAGTAAAAATTTATTACGTGAACTAAAAACATTTATTGCTCGCGGTAACAGTTTTGCCGCTAAAGAAGGTGAGACGGATGATCTAGTTATGGCTCTTATACTAGTAGTTCGTATGGCTTTGGAAATAACAAAATATGATGATGACGCTTTTGATGCACTAAACGAAGCACAAGAAGAGTGGGATGAACCAATGCCAATGAGCTTTTTATAAACATCTAGGCATAAATACATATAATAGAGGTACTAATATTAATGAATGAAATCGCAAATGAAATCTTTAACATCTTAAAAGGTGCAAACTATAAACTTCGTTTATTCACTTCCGAAGGCATTAAAACAACTAATCCAGAAGAAGCGACGAGATTTTATGCATTTGATCAAGATCTAATGATTACGATTAGAAAAGAAGATGCTAAAACAGAAATATTAGCACAGGCTGGACAGGATTATGATATCCCTTCCAATAAGGCTTTACTTGATAGCGTAAAGTCAGTAGCACATAAAAATTTAGGTGAGTTTACAGTGAGAAAGTTCAACAAACAAATTGCGCCAAAGGACTTCGCACACCAGAGTGTGGTTCAAGAAGGCTTCAGCAAACCCTTTGGTAGTATTAAAACAAGTTATATTCAATTACCAGAAGCAAGATTAATTATTAAACATTCAAAAGGTGTGAATGAAGAGGTGCGTGGCGCTCGCAGTAGAAATATTCATTCACTGTTTATTGAAAACTCACAAGGTGAAAAATTTAAGTTCCCTCATAGATATATGGCGGGAGCAAAAGCGATGGCGATGCACGTCAACGAAGGCGGTACTCCGTACGATGCTAAGGGCGAAGCAATCCTAGCATTATGTGAAGAGATCGCTGATCTTAACAAGTTTGTAAGACATGTTAAGAATAATAATCTAGTAAATGAAACGAACGGTGATATTGTCGAGGCAGTTCAATCCAAACTTGCTGGTTACAAAAACACCATTAATAGTTTGTCAACTCAAAGAGGTTATAACAATTTTCAAGTTCAAGAGAATATTGAAGAAATCGACGAAAATAGTGTTGACATTACAGAAAAATTCCTGTACAATACTTTTACTACTGAAGATTTAAATACAATTTTAAGTAAGGTTGGACGTATTGTGGCAGAAAACAGAAGAGAATCTGAAATACATAAAGAAGCCTTGCAACGTGTTATTGAAATTATCAATAGCAAGCAAGATTTAAAAATTAGTTATGATGAGAATGATCCAGACCATCCAAATAATGCTAAGACAAAATTTGCATTTGGCGCAGATGGCGACGTTGCAAGGCTTAATATGTTATTAGGTTTTATTGCAAGCAATACTAAAAATGATGACTTGTGGAATGCATTACATGTATTAGCAGATGGTATGGTACATCAAATGTCAAATGCATATCAGGAAGTTGTTAAGAAAATTGTAGATTATTTGGTGAAATCAGCAAATGTTACTAAAGAAAGTCAAGTTGCTGTTTCATTAGATGAAGATATTGTGTTAGAACTTCGTAAAAGAATTTCTTAATAATATCAAAAACTTAGGCAAAAAAGTGCTTGACAGTAGGCACTATAATATGTATACTGTATAGGCTAACAAAGGCAAAAAGTAGTTAAGAGCTACACTTACAAAGTGATACATCGAGTATCGCTACTAATAGAGGCTAATATAGGAGAAAACATTATGGCATCTTTGGCAGAAATCAGAGCAAAATTGCTCGAACAAGAAAATCGTTCTACTACTAGAACATCCTCAGGCGGCGGCGACAACGCAATTTTCCCACATTGGAATATCCCAGAAGGTTCATCAGCAACCTTACGTTTCCTACCAGATTCGGATGAAAATAACACGTTCTTTTGGAAAGAGCGTCAAATGATTCGTCTCGAATTTCCTGGTGTTAAAGGTGGAGACGAACACAAATCCGTAACGGTTCAGGTTCCATGTGTTGAAATGTGGGGCGATAGTTGTCCAATCCACGCAGAGATTCGTCCTTGGTTTAAGGATCCTAGCATGGAAGAACTAGGTCGTAAGTATTGGAAAAAGCGTTCGTATATTTTCCAAGGCTTTGTAACACAAAGCGATCTACAGGAAGAAACAGTTCCTGAAAATCCAATCCGTAGATTTGTTATTAGTCCACAAATCTTTAAGATTATTAGTCAGGCACTTATGGATCCTGACTTTCCTGAAATCCCAACAGATTATGAGCAAGGCACAGACTTCCGTATTATGAAGTCTACTAAAGGCCAGTATGCAGATTACTCAACATCAAACTGGGCAAGACGTGAGCGTTCACTAAACCAAGAAGAACGTGATGCGATTACCACACACGGTTTGTTTAATCTTAACGACTTTTTGCCAAAGAAGCCAAGTGCTGAAGAGTTGGGAATTATCTTCGAAATGTTTGAAGCAAGTGTAGATGGTCAGTTGTATGATCCAGCACGTTTTGGTGATTACTATCGTCCATATGGAGTTGAGGCTCCAGGTAATCGATCAGCAGCTCCTGTAGCGGCTCCGACACCTGCTCCAGCACCAGTAGCAGAAACTCCTGCTCCAGTGGCTACACCGGCACCCGCTCCTGCTCCACAGCCAGAGCTTGTTGCTGAAACAGTGGCGGCACCAGCAGGCGGTCAAGAAAAAGCAAGTGCTCAGGACATTCTAGCAATGATCCGTAATCGTAAAGAATCTTAAGGAGAAAAGAAAATGAAACTATCTAAACTCGCAAAAATTAATGAGTCATACACTATCTATCGTTACGACAACGGCTTCCGTTTTGAAGCAAGTGGTCGTGATGCTGAGAATGAATGGAAGAATGTAAATCTCATTATTGCAGACGAAGAAGATCTTCTTGAAGTCATTAAAGAAGCAAATTCAATGGAAAAGGATGACTAAACATGGCTAGACCTTTTGATGTAAGCAAGTTCCGCAAAAGCATCACAAAGGCAGTACCAGGTTTAAGTGTAGGCTTTAATGATCCAGATACTTGGATTAGCACAGGTAATTACACATTAAACAAACTTATCAGCGGGGACTTCTCAAAAGGAGTCCCCCTCGGTAAGGTAACGGTACTTGCTGGTGAAAGTGGTGCGGGTAAATCCTACATTGCGGCAGGTAACATTGTAAAGAACGCACAAGATCAGGGTATATTTGTTGTTCTTATTGACAGTGAAAACGCACTAGACGAAAAATGGCTACATGCTCTTGAAGTAGATACTAGTGAAGAAAAACTTCTTAAACTTAACATGAGTATGATTGACGATGTTGCTAAAACAGTAAGTGACTTCATGAAAGATTACAAAGCAGAATATGCTGATAAGGATAAAGAAGAACGCCCTAAGGTATTGTTTGTGGTAGATTCATTAGGTATGCTACTTACACCAACAGACGTGGATCAGTTCCAGAAGGGAGATATGAAGGGTGATATGGGTAGAAAACCTAAGGCACTTACTGCTCTTGTTCGTAATACTGTGAATATGTTTGGTGAATACAATGTGGGTATGGTATGTACCAATCACACATACGCATCGCAAGATATGTTTGACCCAGATGATAAGATCTCAGGCGGCCAAGGCTTTATCTATGCGAGTAGTATTGTTATTGCTATGCGTAAACTTAAACTTAAAGTAGATGCAGATGGAAACAAAACAAGTGATGTACATGGTATTCGTGCCGCTTGTAAGGTAATGAAAACTCGTTACGCAAAACCTTTTGAGAGTGTACAAGTTGAAATTCCTTATGAAACAGGTATGAGTCCATACAGCGGACTTGTTGACTTTTTTGAAGCAAAAGGCATTCTAAAGAAAACAGGTAATCGTTTGGAATATGTAAGTCCCGTTACTGGTGAAGTAATTACACAGTTCCGTAAACCATGGAACGCAAACGAAAATAACTGTTTGGATAAAATTATTGAAGAATTTGATAGTTTGCCGGAAGAAGTACAGGATGCGAATCCTAATGAAGTTATTGATTTAATTCCAGATGAAGAGGCAGTAGAAAATGGTAATGTCGTTGAGTGATGGCGATTTAGAATTTATCCTACAACTATATGATGTAGGATTTGGAGTAATCCCAGATAAATCTAAATTTGAATATGCAGAAAATTTTGTGTACAAACTTGTGGATTATGGGTTTGATGTAAAAGGAAATGCTAAAGAAATTAGCGATCACGATGAATATCTAGATAAGGCTGTTGAAGTAGTACTTGAGGATGACGATATGGATCCTGAAGATGAATGGCTTGATCCAGAATTCGACGATGAATGGGATGACTAAATGAGTCAGTGGTACAGAAAAGTTACTTCTGATATGAGTGAAATCGTTAGCGCGATTTCACACTTTGAACAAGAAATTGATCAAGCAAGATTGGAGTGTGGTATGAAAGGTAATCTCGAAAGACAGAGCCGTGACATGCCAGGTATAGTCGAGCACCGTTTCAACCAACTCCAGGAAGTAGAAGCAATTCTTGAATATCTAAATACTGAAATGCGAAAAATTCGCAGTAAAATATTTCGTAAATATTTAGAATCCTATAATAGGGCTTTAAGTTCTAGAGATGCTGAAAAATTCGTTGATGGGGAAGAAGACGTTGTAGCATTACAATACCTCATTAACGATTTTTCTCTTGTTCGAAATAGATTCATTGGTATCATCAAGGCACTAGAAGCAAAGCAATTTCAAATTAATAATATTGTAAAACTTAGAGCAGCTGGACTGGAAGACATAACTCTATGAGTGATACTTTTTGCATTTTACCTTGGACGCATGTATATACAAATCCTAAAGGAATGTGTACTTCTTGTTGTGATTCTAGGATGGAGCCTTTTGAATGGCAACAAAATTTTAAAGATACAATTAATCATTCAGAATTACAAAAATTAAGATCAGATTTAGCAAACGGAGTAAAGAATCCACATTGTAGTTTTTGTTGGAACAAAGAAGATGCAGGGCTGAAAAGTGTCCGTCAAATTATGAATAACAGCATAATATATAAAGATATAAATGTTTCCGAATTTACCAACTCAGATTATAGTTTAACAGATCCTAAAATTAGATACTTAGACATAAGGTCTAGTAATTTATGTAATTACAAATGTAGGTTTTGCGGTCCTACTCTAAGTAACAGTTGGGTTCCAATATGGAGACAATTAACAAAATTAAAAAACGATCCGTGGCCCAAAAATGGTATTATAGAATTTGATATCCAAGCAACCGATATTTTAGATCATATTCAATATATAAGATCAGTTCATCTTGCAGGAGGAGAACCCGTTCTTATGCCAGGAACTTATTGGCTTCTTGATCAATTTATTGAAAGAAAGTTGTTTGATGTTAGATGGTCTATTATTAGTAATACTAGTAGATTGAGCTATGGAAATAAAAAAATCACTGATTTATTAAAACATTTTGAAGATGTATGCTGGTCAATGAGCATTGATGCTATCGGAAAGAAACATTCTTATCTTAGAAGTAATGCTAATGACTGGGATATAGTATATCAAAATTCACAGACTTTGATAGATATGAGAAAAAATTCTTCATTAAAGAAACTTTTTATACATTGCAGTGTATCATGGTTAAATTTATATGCTGCGTATGATGTATGGGAGATGTATCATGATAAAGTAGATCAGTTTGATTTCAATTTTGTTTTCTATCCTGCCCATTTTAATATACATAATGTTTTACCTGAATCTGAAATACAACGTGCAATAAAATTTTATGAAAGTAAGGAAAAACATCCAGATTTAGACAAAATCTTATCGTTTCTAAGAACAAAACCTGATGATTGTCAAGACTTACTAGATGTAGCGAAAAAATTTCATGAAGAGCACGATCAAGTTAGATTTGAAAATCTTTTAGATTGTTTTCCAGAATGGGAAAACATGTTAAAAAATAGTTGACATATACCTTAGTTGTGTTACACTATAGATATAGTTAGGACAAAACTAAAGGACAAGGCAATGCCTAAAAACCATAAAGAATCATATTACAGCAACTATTCTCCATTAGACGTTCTTGCGTTGGCTATTAGAGTCTATGATAAGCAGGGTTTTATTCGTAGTGGAGAAGGTTATGTTGACATCAATCATGAAGAAGGAACTCAGACAGTAATCAATGATAATAAAACAGAGGTTACAAATCTTTTAGTAACAAACCTTCGTCCAGAAGATGATGAATTACAACTAGCAAAAGAAATTATGGATAAGTTTAATGGTAAGTTCATGTTAAAAAAACTTACTGGAGGTCTTACTAGTTTTGAACAAAATGTCGCAAAAGCCTTTAGTGAAGAAATAAATAAATTTTCAGTCAGTATTATTTCTAGTATTCCACACATGAATCAAGTGGACAAGAAACGGCAAGCAGTTACTGATCGATTAGAGTCTGTTCGTTTTGATAGTGAATATTTTGGTGATAACAGAGTTCGATATGATATCGAAGTAGAAGTAATCGATGTAAAATTTATTCAAAGTAGCGGTGTTTATATGATCACTACTTTATATAACAATAAAGACATCATTAAATTTTGGTGGAGAGACCAGCCAGATATTAGTGATATCATTGATGGTAAGGTCATTAAAATTCGTGGAACAGTTAATAAGCACGAAAATAGTAAATATAGTAAAGCAAAAGAAACTATGCTTAATAGGGTGAAAATCATTAATGCTTCATAATCAAGATTTTGATATTTTAATAGAAGACTTTCGCAAATTATATAATAAACATCTTGAAATTGGTTTTGTAGAAAATTATAACGATGTACCATTTCTTTATGATCAATATCAAACACATTTCTATATTAGTGAAGTTATGAAGGGAATTTTGAAACATAAAGGATTGCCTCGTATATACGACTGGTATAAAAATGTAAATTGGAGTAAAATATATACAGATAAGTATATATACTCAAATGAAGAAGAAATTGGATCATTTGAAGTAAACGGATTATGGGTTAAAGATAGGTATTTTGACTATGCAACGGCGTGTATACCATATGCCGATGATATAAATCTTCAAAAATATATTCATAGGGCAGTAGCAGTAAACGAATTCGGCGGACAGGTATATAAAGAAAAACCATCAAGAATGGTTTATCTTGTGGCTTCAATAATTAACAAAAATAACGAAAACTTTCCATTTTGGTATACCAAAATGGTTAAAAATTTACATAAATTTGAAGAATTAGGCCCTAAAAAGGTTGACAGGTAAGGCATCTTGCTATATCATTAAAGAATAAGTTAACAAAAGTAACAGGAGTTACGCATGTCACAAGTAGCATTTAAGACTGTCCGCAAAGGTCGTAAAACAAAAGCGGAATCCATCCTAGAAGTTGTTGATACTCCAGAAGTAGAATCAACTGAAACAGATGAACAGATTGTAGAACGCCTGCGTGAGCGTTTTGACATCCTAAACGATATGACACAAATGTCAATTGATGGTGTTGTACGAGGTATGGTTGTTACAGGACCCCCAGGTGTTGGTAAGAGTTTTGGTGTTGAGCAAGTGCTAGAAAAGAATAGCATGTTCGACAAACTAGCAGGTAACCGTTTACGTTTTGGTATTGAAAAAGGCGCCGCCAGTGCTATTGGCTTGTACAAGTTGCTGTATAACTATGCTGATTCTGGTAATGTGCTAGTATTAGATGATTGTGATACAGTATTGTATGACGAAACATCACTTAACCTACTCAAGGCGGCACTAGACAGTAGCAAGAAACGTAGGCTGAGCTGGAATACAGATAGTTCGTTGTTGCGACGTGAAGGTATTCCAGACAGTTTTGAGTTTAGAGGTAGTGTAATTTTTATTACTAACCTGAGGTTCGACAAGGTACGAGGCAAAATTAAGGATCACTTAGATGCAATTATGTCACGTTGCCACTATTTGGACCTTACAATGGATACTATGCGAGAAAAAATGCTTCGTGTAAAGCAGATTGTAGGCGATGGTATGCTTGAAGATTACAAGTTTACCAAAGCAGAGCAGGATGAGATTGTAGACTTCATGATTACTAATCAAGGACGTCTACGAGAAGTAAGTCTGCGTATGTGTACAAAGATTGCAGACTTGCGTAAAAGTCAGTCAGACCGCTGGGAGCGGATGGCTGAAGTGACATGTATGTTACGAAAGTAACTACTCCTTCCCCCCCCTGGCCCGGCCGAAAGGTCGGGCCTTTTTTATTAAATGCTTGACAAATCAAAAGGTTAGCGTTATTATACTATTATGAATTGTAAAATTATATTAAAAGATGAAGTAAACTGTAAGATTGAAGGGCTTGATCTCGACACACGAAAAAAGTTAGAGAAAGAGCTCAAATTCTTCATGCCTTATGCCTATCATGTTCCTGCATATAAACTAGGACGTTGGGATGGTTGTGTGAGCTTTTTTACTATCGGAGGTGTTACATACACTAATTTGTTGGATATGCTTGTCCCTATCATCATAGGAGAAGGATATTCTATAGAGATACAAGATTATAGACAGTCAGTTACTTTTGATTTTGATGAAGTAGATGAAACAACATTTCAACATAAAGTATGGCCTAAAGGACACCCCGTTGAAGGCGAACCAGTTACATTGCGTGATTATCAAATTGAGATTGTAAACAAGTTTTTAGAAACACCGCATTGTTTGCAAGAAATTGCAACTGGTGCTGGCAAAACTCTTATTACAGCAGCTCTAAGTTCTAAAGTAGAAAAATACGGTCGAAGTATTGTAATTGTCCCTAACAAAGATCTAGTTACACAAACTTATGCGGATTATATAAACTTAGGATTAGATGTAGGTGTTTATTACGGAGACAAAAAAGAAATTGGAAAAACTCATACCATTTGTACATGGCAGAGCTTAAATAGTATTAAGAAACAATTTCGCGAAGCAAAAAGCGATATGAGCGTTGCAGAGTTTGCAGAAGATGTGATCTGTGTAATAGTAGATGAAGTTCATCAAGCAAAAGCAGATGTTTTGAAAGAACTATTAACTAAAGATTTTGCACATATACCATTACGTTGGGGATTAACAGGAACCATACCTAAGGCAGATCATGAAAAAATAGCATTGAAAGCATGTCTTGGAGAAGTTGTTAATAAACTTACAACTAGTGAACTACAAGAAGAAGGAGTGCTAAGTAATTGTCACGTTAATGTAATTCAACTAGAAGAGACTGTGGAATATAATAACTATCAAAGTGAACTAACATACTTAACAAGCGATAAGAAGCGCATGGAGTATATCAGTAAACTTATAGAAACAATCAGTGAGAGTGGTAATACACTGATACTTGTAGACAGAATTAAGTCAGGAAACATGATTGTTGATAATGTTCCTGGTGCTAGTTTTGTTAGTGGTAGTATGAAAACGACAGTAAGGAAAGATCATTATGATGAAATCAACACAGAGGACCAGCGAGTCCTTGTGGCAACGTATGGCGTGGCGGCTGTCGGGATTAATATACCTCGCATTTTTAACCTTGTACTTCTTGAGTCTGGTAAGTCTTTTGTTCGTGTCATCCAGTCTATTGGGCGTGGTGTTCGTAAAGCACAAGATAAAGACTTTGTTCAAATCTGGGACATCACTAGTACAGCAAAATTCTCAAAACGACATTTAAGAGAAAGAAAGAACTTCTATAAAGAAGCCAATTACCCATTTACCATAGAAAAAGTAAAATACAAATGAAAATATTAACAGTAGAAAATCAAACATATGAACTTGATGAAATACCAGATCAAATAGAAGATTTAAGATATGGTGTATTAGATTATAGTGATCCTAAAAACGTCGACTATTATTTTGTTCCCCTAGTATTTTTAGAAAGTTTTTATAGTCCTGCAGCAATATTACAAATAGGAAAAAACCAAATAAGTGTTCCATTAGATTGGAGTATGGTTATTTGTGATCATGAGGTAGGAGAACCAGAAGTAGTGAGTTTAATGAGTTTGAATGACAGAGGATTTACTGCTTTTTCTTTCAATCCTATTACTGGATTCTCTCCAAAATACCTTGAAATTCAAATGATAAACGTCTATACTGATGTTAAGTGGTATGCTCCAAAATTAAAATTTGGGCACCTACTCTGCGTTCCTTTAACTAATGATAATAATCCAGACTGTGTATTGTTTGTTAAAGAAGCAAATAAAATACCTGAGGTTTTAGATATAAATGTCATCTGGTAAGTTAAGTATTAAAAGTGAAATGACTGCTATCGACACCAAAGATCGTTCTTGGTATAATAGTCTTAGTGAAGATGAAAAGAAGAAATTAGGAATATGGATCCTAATGAGATATACAAGCAGTGTTAAACATGATATTAAAGATTTTGAAGAACATTATTTAGAATGGACGAATGAATTAGTCAATGTTCATTTTAATACATTAAGACATCATCCTGAACTACAATTTAAACTTTTACAAGCATTAGGGCTTGGAAAATCAATGTATCATCCATGGATTGCGCCTGGTAAAAAAGGAACAGAAACAAAACTTTTTAAATTTTTTAAAGAGCATTATGTAGAATACAATGATGATGAGATAATACTTTTATTATCTCAGTTTCCAAAAGATGAACTTAAAGAAAAATTGGAAGAATTTGGTTTAGATAATAAAAGTATCAAAGAATTAATGAAATAATGTTTGTATGTGAATACTGTAATTCAAGTTTTAAGAGGGAGCGAACGTTAAGTGTCCATGTCTGTGAGCCTAAACGTAGGCACTTACAAAAAAATAGTAAGCATGTCCGTCTAGCATTTAGAAGTTATCAGTTATTTTATAAAATTGGGACAAACACAAAAAAGGAAAAAACATATGACGACTTTGCCGGAAGTCAATATTATAATGCTTTTGTTAAATTTGGTAGTTATTGTTTAGATTTAAAAATAGATGATGTGCCGGATTTTGTAAAATGGTTATTAACAAATCAAATACCTATTGATAGGTGGGTTAGTGATACACAATTTAATAAGTGGATTAAAGAAAGACTTAAAACAGAAACAGTTGATAGGGCAGTAGAACGAACAGTTCTATTTCTTCAAGATTGGGGTGAAGATAACGCTAATGCTTGGAATTCATACTTTGAAGCAGTGCCAACAAATCTAGCAGTGTTTCATATATGTGCTGGAAAAATTAGTCCATGGGTACTTTATGCAAGTAATAGAGCTCAAGGGTTATTAGATAGATTAAATGAAGAACAGATAAAAATGATTATTGAATACATTGACCCTCATGTATGGCAGATAAGAATGAAAAGACATCAAAAGGATTTTGATTGGGTTAAAAAATTATTAGAAAAGGCGGATCTTGCATAATGAACAAATTTATTTTTGATGTTGATGGTACAATAACACCGAGTAGACAACTTATAGACCCAGGGTTTAAATCGTTTATGATGGAGTTTGCTATACGAAATCAAGTATTTTTAGTGACTGGTAGTGATAAACCTAAAACTATTGAGCAGATTGGTGAGGATATGTTTAATGCCTGTCACACAGTATATAATTGTAGTGGTTGTGATGTATGGCAAAGCAAGAAGAATATTAGAAAAATTGAATGGGAACCTGAGCAAGACGTAATTGACTTTCTCGAAAAAGAATTAGCAAAAAGTAAATTCTATAAGAAAACCGGACTACATATTGAAATAAGAACAGGCATGCTAAACTTTAGTATTGTTGGTCGTAGGTGTAGTACTGAAGAACGATTCATGTATGCTGAATGGGATGACCATAAACAGGAAAGACAAGGAATAGCAAAGCGTTTTAATAAAAAATTTCCTGATCTAAAAGCAAATGTAGCAGGTGAAACAGGTATTGATATTGCTCCTAAAAACTTAAACAAAGCACAAATTTTAGTTGACTTTAATAAGGAAGATGTATTATATTTCTTTGGTGATAAAATTACTGAAAATGGAAATGATTATCCATTAGCACAGGCTATTACTAATGGAAATAGTTATAGTGTTGAAGGCTGGAAAGAAACATATTCAAAACTACAATTAATGAAAGTAATGGGCATAGCAAAATGATAGTTAACACTGATATTGATATTGATGTAGCAGATAGAAATAGATTACTTAGACTTATAAAGAATACACCTGCTATGATTAATCGTGATAACAAAAAAGTAAAACATAATACTGGTGTGTATTTTCATGAAGTTCCTGAAAATCCGTTTAATGGATTATGTACTATTGATTATAAAGATGCGGAAAGTTTGGGTTATTTTAAACTAGATATTCTTAATGTAAATATTTATGAAAAAATTAAAGATACAAAACAATTAGATGATTTGTTGTCCATGGAGCCTATGTGGGATTTGCTAGAATATGAAGATATTGTTAAGCAATGTTTTCATATTCATAATCATTTTGATGTAGTAAAAAAGATGAAACCTCGAAGCGTAGAACAACTTGCCGCAGTTTTGGCAGTTATTCGTCCAGCAAAAAGACATTTACTTGGTAAAAGTTGGGATATTATTATGTCAGATGTTTGGAAAAAACCCAATGACGACAGTTATTATTTCAAAAAGGCACACGCTCATGCCTATGCTTTAGCAATAGTACTTCAATTAAATCAACTTGTCAAAGATTTTTCTTTACAAGGCTGATGCTTCGTCTCTTAATTCGTTTCGTTATATTATCGCTTAGTCTAACTTCGGGACCTGATAAAATCTCCATTTGTTTTACACTAAAACTTTGACTTGTATAACTAAACGGCCATCTATTCATTAGAGCAATATTGATTGGTAAACGACGATTAGTCTCCCACCACCATTCCTCTCCGAGCTGAAGGAATAGTTTTTTCTCTTCCACATCTCTCAATCTATTATAAACATACATGCTCGCAATTTGAGTATCGATGTTTTGCATAATACCGACATATTCATTGTTTGCATAAGATATAACAGTAAGAAATGGATATTTTTCCAAAAATTCTTGATACTTTGTTATCATTATAATTCTATTTAGCCTTGTATATTTTGATCCAATTCGTATAAATACTCATATAATGTATAGGATCATTAAATGAGCAATCACAGCACAAGTTATAGCATTTCACAAAGTGGTGATCTATTCACTTTACAAGACCACGGGACAACTAGTGGATTGGCAAAGTATAATAGTACCGCTGGAACTACTATCAACAGTCCTCTAAATTATCGAAAATTAGAAGCATTTAGGGGTGTCGATAATGAGTTCTTTTTCTTTATTAAGAATCAAGATAGAAAACCAGTTGATCTTAACAATATTGAAATCAATGTAACTGTAATTTTTAGAGAAACCAGATCTGCGATTTTCTCTAAGAAATGCCAAATCACCGATTATGAATTAGGTGCTTGTAAACTTGTTTTAAGAAGTTCAGATTTGCACAATGCAGAATCAGGATTATATGACCTCATACTTACTTATACAGATAATCAAGGGCTGGTTTTGCCGTTGTATGCTGATACAAATATGCGTCCATCTTTAACAATGGAAATTAGTAATGACGCATTTATTATTCCAAAAATTACTGAAACGATTGATGTATTTCTAAGTGATAGTCAAGGATATATGGTTAGCGGAAGAATAAATGGTCCTGCTTTAATGAATAAACCATCAGGATTAGTTACATGGGCTGTATATACCACAGGATACACAGGAAAGTTTTTCCTTCAAGCCACAACTAGTCATTATCCAGATGAAACAGACTGGTTTAATCTTGAACTTGGCGCTCTAGTTGATTGGTATATGTTTAATAACTTTACCGGTATAGAGCCATTTACAGTTCAATCTAATCTAATGTTCCTTCGTGCTAAATGGGAAAATACTGGCAACGGAACGGTTGACAAAATACTAGTTAGACTATAATATAACAGTATGGCTTTAATTACTGAATTCGTGAAAACTGTGATTCCTGTGAACTGGAAATCTACCCCTAGTGGATGGACATCCGGTAATTGTCCTATGTGTGTTATTAATGGGCAAGGCCGCCCTGATACAAAAGGTAGAGGCGGCATAAGGTTTGATGATGATAAGTTTCAGTACAACTGTTTTAACTGTGGTTACAAAACTGGCTGGAGTCCTGGAAAACGTATTACAGGTAGACTAAAACGACTATTTCAACAATTCGGTGTTGATGAATCTGAAGTTCAAAGACTACAACTTGAATTACTTAAAGAAGAAGATGTAGCAGTAGTATTAGCAAGACAAGCAAAACGCAATGAGCCTGTTATTATTGATTGGGATGAATATCAACTTCCAGAAGGTGCCCAAAGTATTTGCGATTACACCGGAGAACCAACCCCAGAATTTATAAAAGCAGTTGAGTATTTGTATGAGCGTGGATTTGATCCAATGGATCCACGTTTTATGTACAGTCCAGCGAGCGCACCTGGTAGGATGAAGAACAGATTTATTGTGCCGTTCACATATAAGGACAAGGTAGTTGGTTATACTGCTCGCTGGATTGGCAATCCTCCAGAAGGCATGCCCAAGTATTTTAATCAACAACCTAAAAACAATTTTGTGTATGGTTTGGATAGACAAACACCGGACAAGAACATTGTTATAGTAACTGAAGGACAACTGGATGCCATTGTAACAGATGGTGTTGCTATTGGCAGTAACAATATCAATGATGATCAAGCAAATATTATTGATAGTTTGCAAAAACGTGTTATACTATTAGCAGATGCAGATAGTGCAGGTATGCGAGCAGTATACAAAGCCATAGAGCGTGGCTGGAGTGTGTCGTTTCCTGAATGGGATGATTGTAAAGATGCAAGCGATGCTCTATTAAAGTATGGTAGATTGTTTACAGTGCGTAGTATATTGGACAGTGCGGTTAGCAATCCAACTAAGATTAAAGTATTAGCGAAATCATATTGTAGATGAGACTTACGGATGAGCAAATTAAAGACTTTATTGAATGGGGAGGCGAAAGGTTGCCTAACCCTGACAACTATCCACGAGTATTTGAATATTATCTAATGCTATATATGTATATTAAAAAGATAGGACCGTTTAATGGCAACTGATTATAATGTAGAACTACAAAAATTATTTGTAGAATTTTTAGCACAGGATCAAGACTTGTTTGTGCGTGTAAACGGCATACTTGATGTTGATTACTTTGATAGAACCTTGCGTAAAAGTGTTGATTTTATCAAAAAACATGCTAATGAATATGGAGCGTTGCCTACAAAAGAACAAATTAAAGCAAGCAGTGGCACTGAACTTGCTGGCATTCCCGACGTAGATGATAGACATAAAAAATGGTTTATAGACGAGTTTGAACAATTTTGTAAACACAAAGCATTGGAAGGTGCTATCTTAAAAAGCACAGATTTACTGGAAAAAAGCGAATATGGCGCAGTAGAAAAATTAGTTAAAGACGCAGTACAACTTGGACTAGCAAAACACATGGGTACTGACTACTGGGCAGATCCAGCAGGACGTATTGAGAAAGTTCGTAACAGCCGTGGTGGTACAAGTACTGGCTGGAAGGCTATTGACCAGAAACTGTATGGTGGATTTAACAGAGGGGAACTAAACATTTTTGCGGCGGCGTCAGGTGGCGGTAAAAGTTTGTTCCTACAAAACTTGGCACTTAACTGGGCAATGGAAGGAAACAATGTACTGTATGTAAGTTTGGAACTTAGTGAAGAACTATGTAGTATGCGACTTGACAGTATGCTTACAGGTTATAACACAAAAGAATTGTTCCGTAATACAGAAGATGTAGACTTAAAAGTGCGTATGGCAGGTAAGAAATCTGGAGCATTACAGATTGTACAACTGCCTAATGGTATTACAGTCAACGACTTAACAAGTTATATAAAAGAGTTTGAAGTAAAAAACGGAAAAAAGGTTGATTGTGTACTACTTGACTATTTGGATCTAATGATGCCAGCGCAACGTAAGGTTCCGCCAAGCGACTTGTTTATCAAAGACAAGTTTGTGAGTGAAGAATTGCGTAACTTCGCAGTAGAATATGATTACTTGTTTGCTACAGCATCACAGTTAAACCGTAGTGCAGTAGAGGAAATTGAATTTGATCATAGTCATATTAGTGGTGGTTTAAGTAAGATTCAAACAGCAGATAATGTTATTGGTATCTTTACAAGTCAAGCAATGCGTGAACGTGGTAGATATCAAGTACAGTTTATGAAAACACGAAGTAGTGCTGGTGTTGGACAAAAGGTAGACCTGGCATTTGATATAGCAGGTCTTCGTATTACTGATCTGGAAGAAGGTGCTGAAGATAACGCAACTGTAGTAACTAACGATATCCTGGCAAAAGCAAAAGCAAATATTAAATTAACTGATGATAAAAAGAGTTTAGCAGAAAATAGTCTAGTTGAAAACAATTTACAAGCAATGGCACGTCTAAATAACCTCATTAAGAGAACAGAATAATGCTAAATACTACTAAAGGAGACAACAACGTGAAGAAACGTACTAGGTCACTCTTAGAAGAAATTAACAGTATTGCTCCGGTTAAAGATAAGACACAACTTCTAGAAAGTAGAGGCAGTAATGCTCTTAGTAGTGTCATTAACCTGCTTGAAATGATTGATGCGAACTTTTCTGATGAAGAAGCGCAGGATTTACAAAAGCGTATAATGTTAAGTATTAAGAATCGTGACACTGACAGATTTCTTCGTGGAGTCAAGAAGTTACGAGGAACAAGGTGAAAATATCCGACATTATAGGTACTAAATCTAGAGCAGATAGAGATAGTAGACGAAGATCAAAGCATAGAGCAAAACGAGATAACTTGTATACAGTTGATATTAGCTCTTTGACTGAAGGTGCTGATTCAAGAATACAGCATGTGGAAGATCTTGTTCTTTGGAATGGTATTGCTGGCGCAAAAGAAGCCATCTCAACATTAAGAAAATTAGAAACAAATACAAATGATGTTACTATTAAATGGGATGGTAGCCCTGCTGTTATCTTTGGTAGAAACGAAAAGGGAGAGTTTGTGTTAACTGACAAATCAGGATTTGGTGCCAGTGGTTATGATGGTAAAGTAACAAGTGCTGATGATCTCGCAAAAATGCTTGCTAACAGAAAGCAGAAAAATCCTGATCCCAAACGTCCGCAGTTTATTGAACAAATGAGAAAAGTTTGGAGTAAATTTGAAGCGGCAACACCGAGAGATTTTAGAGGTTATGTACACGGAGATTTGTTGTACTTTGATACACCCAAAGAAAACAAAGGTAGATTAATTTTTCAACCTAACACAACACAGTACAGTGTTGATCCACGTAGTGAAATTGGTAAAAAGATTGCTAACAGTACAGCAGGCGTGGTGTTACATGCTCATATCGATTTAGATGGTAATACTAGCGATGTAGATGCTAGTAGATTTTTACCAGGCGAATTATTGATTATGCCACCAGCAGTGGTAAGTCATACTCCTGAAATTGATGTTCCAGAATTGGATAGATTGGAAGACACTGTTAATCGCAGTAAGGGTGCTATTGAGAAACTTCTTACTGTACCACAAGAATTAAGAATGAAAAACTTTAACCAGTTTTTATACACATACATTAACAACAGTGCTAAAGCAGGAGACTTAAACGACTGGAGTTTGAACAACTTTGCCAATTGGGTTGACCGTAGTAATTTAAGTAACTCAGCAAAGCAAAAAGCGTTACAGTGGGCTCAAGATAACGAGCAAGGATTCGTTGCTTTGTTTGATATTATACATGGTATTATGAAAGTCAAGAACGCAATTATTCGTGAACTTGACAGTAAGCCAGCAGACATTCAGGCAACCACTGGCGGTAATCCAGGTGGTGAAGGTTATGTTATTGGACGAGATAGAAAATTAGTTAATCGTGACGAGTTTACAAAAAATAATATGACGAGAGAACGATAATGGAAGAAAAAAGATACACAGCGGCACAGTATGCTAGAATGGTTGGAGGTCATCCAATGGATGAAGATGAACAGTACACATACGATTTTATTCATGAGCTCCAAGAGTCAAGAATGTTCCGTACAAAAGAACAAATTGCTGGTGGCGGTGCTAGAGTATTAGCAGATCACTTGTTTGTTAATCTGTTAAGTTTGTATGCTATGAGCCAGGATTATAACTATGCTCCTGTTGCTAAAAAATATGCTCAACAAACAGTATTACCAGGAAACTTTAACAGACCTAGTCCAAGTAATACTGATCTTTATATGACATTACATAGTTTAAAAAATTCTGATAGATACATGGGCAAAGAAAAAGATAGTATGCTCATGGATAAGATAAGACTTAACGACAGACAAATCAAAGTCTTCCTAAACAAAATTAGAACAGGAAATATTAACAAAGGTCAAGCACAAGCATTTTTCTATAAACTAGAAAAAGATTTAAAAATTATGGATCCAAAAATAAGAGCTGCCAGACGTTTAGCTCAGAATTGGGAAACATTAACTACTCAACAACGAGAATTAGTTGGCACACAATTAAACCAATATTATAGACTACATGCTAGACGCAGTGACATGATGCCACTGTTTACTAGTTTTGCTAAAGATAATAAGTTGGTTTTAACAGACAAGGAAAAGTCAAGTATCGCCGGAACACTAGCCAAGGCTGCTGTAGGTTTTGCGGCTGGATATGCGATAGGCAAATCTTATAAAATATGACATCAGTTAACAGACCTGGCGAGCAATCAACTACAGGCTATGACTTCTATACAGCGTACAGTTTAATCGATATTACTGATACCAAGGATAACAATCCCAAAGGAAGTCAACCTAGTTTTCAACAGGCACAAAATCTCAATACTCTAGTACAAATACTAGCACTAAGAACTCAACTCACACTTAGTTTTGTACAAAAGCGTGAATTACAAAATCTATCAAACTATCATTTTGGTAGTGACTATACTGGATTACAAAATGTTTGGGTGTATAAGTTTGGCAGCGAAGCATCAAACGTGTGGGCAAAAGAAGAAGATATGACTTTTTTTGCTAGAGCAGATTGTGATCGGGTACCAGTTTATACAGGTTTAGATGAAACTGCTGATACTGAACCCATGTTTATTACAAATAGTAATAATATATTAAATCTGTACTTTGAAAAGAGCAAGATTGTATAAATACGATAAAGCAAAAGTACAAGAGTACGAGGTGAAAATCAGCTCAGTATAGACTAGGACAGCACAACCTATGGCGATGCAACAGTCAAGGCTAGAGCGTGAAAATCTTGAGGCACATGTAGATTTATGTGCGGAGAGATATCGCGTGTTAGAAGAAAAATTAGACAATTTAGATAAAAAGTTTGATAGGATCGAGTCGGCTGTTCGTGAGCTAACTGATAAACAAGCTCAAGAGAAAGCAAGTAGTAATAAACTACTAATTGGAGCAGCGGCAACAGTTATTGCTGGTTTATTGAGTACTGTAGTCCTGCTACTATTGAATTTACAAGGACTTGGTTAAAATGTTTTTTACAGAAGAGTACAATACTGTTCTAAGTGAAGCAAAACTAGTGTTTGCCAAGCGTGGAAATAAAGTAGTTAAAAAGTTTCGTTGTACAGTAGGTAAAAGAAAAGGCAGAGTTGTTACTAACCCAGCACAATGTACTAAGCCAATTGATCTAAAAAAACGTTTTACTCTTAAAAAGACTAAAATGGCAAAAGGTGCTAGAATGAATAAAAAAGCACAGAGAACAAAGAAAATAAATCCAGCAAGTAAAATTGTAAGACAACTAAACAAGGCAAGAAGATAATGGATATTCAAGGAAACAGTATTATTGATACAGTAATCGAATACGCAAATGTAAAGTTTGGTGTTGAGATGAATCCTGAGCAACTAGGTGAGCAACTAAAACAAATGAAGTTTAGTGAAACACTAAAACTTGTTGATGCCATCAAAAATGAAGACGATACTAAGTTTAGTGAAATTATTGATATGAGCGCCAGCGTTGAAGAAGCAGGTTATGGTTCAGCAGGTACAAATCCTGGTGGTGCTAGAGCCGCTGATGACGCCAAACAAGGCGCAGTAGCCGCTCGCAGAGCAAACATTTCTGGACAAGATGCTGCTAGAGATGGAACTGCTGTTGGTAGAACAACTGCTGGTAGTGCGATTTCTCCTACTGGCACAGGTGGTGGTCAAGGCGGCGGAAGCGGAACTCCTGATCCAGATGATATGGAACGTGCTGATAATGCCGCAAATATTTCAAGTGTACAACAGCAAGCACAAAACAACAGTTCTGAAATCGAGAGATTAAAACAACTGTCGCAAGGTAGATAATATGAGATATGTGGAATCACCAGGCGGGCTACCAATTTTCCTAACTAATTTAGAGTACAAGTGTTACGACAAAATGAACGAACAAGTATGTAAAGAAGACTTGGACGAACGTGATAGAGATATTGCTCGTAATCTTGTTAGTCGTGGTGTGTTGAATCGCATCACTCGTGAAGGTAAAACATATTTTTGTAAAGCCAAAGGGAGTATAAGTCATGACAGTTGATAACGAAATGCTAAAGATTTTAGAAAATCTTGAAAATGCTCAAAGTATTCATGAAAAAAAGATTGAAGACAGAGCGCAAGGAAAACATGTAGTAAATGAAAACAGTCAAGAAATGTATCAAATTTTAAAACGTCTGGAAGATGCTACTACAAACGTTAGTAAACAAATCGCCCAAGAAGCAAAAACTGATACAAAAGCCGCCACTGGCTTAATGCACAACAGTGCTATTAACATGGGCGGTTTTTCAGTTTTGATGGAAAAGAAAAGTGTTAATAGCAAGTATAAAAAGACTTACTACACTATTACAGATAGTACGGGCAATGTAATACATGAAGACATTGCTTTATTTGAAAGTGCTATGGGCATTTTAAAAGAATTAGTGTTAGGAAAAACTAGCAACACTAAAAAAATTATTGATTTAGATAATTCTTATGCTTCTCATTTACAAGAAGCCGCTTACCACAAAGAACGTTCAGTTATGATAACTGAAGGTTACAAAAAAGATATTGCTCTTGCTAAACAATCAAGTGCTATGAGTAAACTATCTGGCATTAAAAAGCAAATCAAGTCTTTAATCTAAGACGAGAATAATCACAAATTTTAATAAATACAATATAGAACAATTTAGCGAGGGTTTAACCATGAATTTATATGATTTACAGGAGAATAGATTCGCAAAAGTGCGTAGAGCATTGGCGGATGTATTCGAGTCAGACTTTGACTTCGGTATGCCTGTGGAGAAACTAGAAGGTATCCAGAAGGCAACCACACAAAAAATTAAAAAACTAAGAGAAAACGGTGTTGACACTACTGACAAGCGTTTTCAGAAACTTTTACTTATTGCCGAAGGTCTTAAAATGGCAATTACAGAAGTTGGTCCAGTAAGAGCCGACGGTAAAAGAGTTAAAGTTAAAGAAGCAAACGAATCATTAGATCAAGCAGAAGTGCTATTAGCGGCAAAACAGTTAGCGGACGACATCCAAAAGATGGCTGAGGACCTAGCAAGTATGCAAGTTGAAGATCTAATGAGTATTACAAATGCTATGAAAGAAGAAATTGGTGCGGCTGAAGCAGACGCATTTAACATGGCAGTTGAACAAGCAATTGGTGGCGCACTAGAAGCAGTCAAAGCGGCTAACGAAGCAGTTGGTAATGCTGTACTAGCGGCACAGGGCATGCCAGTAGACAACATGGCTGCTGACCCAGGTATGGAAGATCCAGCAATGGATCCAGAAGCACCTGCTGAAGAGCCTGCTCCAGAAGAAATGCCAGACGATTTTGAAGGCGCAGATGCCGCTGACGAAATGAGTGACGATGCTGGTCGTGAAATGAAGGAAGCAGTTACTCCTGAGCAAGCATATCTACAAGCAATTAAAATGATTAAAGAAGAGCAAGTAGATGGCAAGATTAGTAAAGACGCTGTTAAAAAGGCATTTGAAAGTTTGAAGATGCTAAAGAAAGTTAAAGAAGGCGGACAAAGTGGTACATTTATGAACACTGCTGGTATTGATGCTAGTGACTACGGTGGAACATCAAAACCTAAGAAAGCAGCACCAGCAAAAGCGCCAGCAAAAGCACCTGCTAAAAAAGGCGGAGCTCATATGAGCAAAGGCCCTATTGAAGTGGACTTTTAATAAAAATGCGTTACGCTGACTTAGTTCGTGAAAATACTAATGCTCAAGATGCTGTACTTGACTTACTTGTTAGTTTAGCAGGTGATGATGTTAACAGCATTGCTATTGATGTATTAGTTGATGAATTAGGCAGCCAAGGTATTGACGTAGACAAGAAATCGTTATTTGATCTTCTTAGCACCCTCGCAATAGTTAGGAACATTGAAAACGGTGTTGTTTATTTTACAAGTGATTCAGATCAGAGTGCGGGCATGGATGATGGCGCACCTGATCCTGAACAACAAGACAAACAAGTTGATAAACTTGCTAGACAACAAGTAGACAAAGAGATAAAAACATGAGTGTAGGATTAAATGCCGCTCAAGCAAGAGCAAAAAGCCAACAGGATATGATTATTTTTACGGAAGTAAACAGTATCATGGAGGCAATTATAACAGCCAGTGGCAGTTATGCTTACACAACTACTATCTCAGATGGTACTACAATGACCGAAAGCACACCAGAGACAACTGTTACTGGTACTGTTGCTAACCCTACTGTTGTTAATGGCGAAACACTTATCATTAACGGAACAACAATTACATTTGGCACAACAGGAGTAAACTTAAACAGTATTATCGCTGACATCAATGATGCTGGTGTAACTGGCGTAGTTGCTAGTAAAGATAGCAGTGGATATCTAGTGCTTACTATTACTGCTACAGCCACTAGTTGGACATATGATATTGATGCGGCAAGCACTAGTTTAACCTCTCTTGGTTTAACTGCTGGAACATTTACTATTGCTAATCCATCAAGCACAACATTTTTTGATACTTGGCAAGGCACAACAACTGATCGTGGTAAAACACAACAGATGGACGAAGTTATCAAATACTTCCAGAACCTTGGTTACAAAGTAGAAAGAACAACTAACACCTCCTCAAATAAAACATTCCAGTGGAACATTTACTGGTAATTTTTTCATTGACAAGTTATTGATATTACTGTAATATATATATTATGGTCAATATAACTTCCCCTTACGAATATAAAGAATTTAAACGCAAAAGTGTACAAGGCAAACGGCTTTATGAGAATCCGTATGGTGATCCTGTACCTAGCGTTACAACAATTCTAGACAAAACAAAACCACGTGAAAAAGTTGAAGCATTAAACAACTGGAAAAAGCGTGTTGGCGAAGAAAAAGCAAAAGAGATTGTTACTGAAGCCGCCAACGTAGGAACTATAATGCACGCTATACTAGAGCATTATGTAAAAAATGAGTCCTATGAAACAGGTAACAATTTAATACATCAGCAAGCAAAAGCAATGGCACAAGAAGTCATAAACAACATTGAACCTGACTTGAATGAAGTCTGGGGAAGTGAGGTTAACCTGTGCTTCCCCAATCTGTATGCTGGTACAACTGATTTAGTTGGTGTATGGAAGGGCAAACCTACCATCATGGACTTTAAGCAAACTAATAAACCTAAAAAACGAGAATGGATTGACGACTATTTCTTACAGGGTGCCGCGTATGCCCTGGCACACAATGAAATGTTTGAAACCAAGATCGAAAATATTGCTATCTTTATGTGTAGCAGAGCAGGAGAGTGGCAACTGTTTGAAGTAGAAGCAGATGAATTTCCAACTTGGGAACTGTCGTGGGCTAAACGCCTTGAGCAATATTATGGCGTTTAATAATAAATACAGTATACGGAGAACAAGAACATGACAGTATCAAAAATACAAGTAAGAAAAGGAAACTTAGCAGACTTACCTATTCTTGACGCAGGTGAGTTAGGTTATGCTACAGACAAAAAACGTTTGTTTATCGGCAACGCGGCGCCAAGCCCAGTTACAGCAAACGGTATCGATGTGGACTTCAGTTTTGGAGTTGACTTAGATAGCCTACGAGGCGTAGACGGTGTTCCTTATCTTGTAACTGTTGATGGTGCCGACGTTAGTGGACAATACACTATTGAAAATGACGGCCAAACTATTCGTTTTGGTACTGCTCCAACCAGTGGTGCCTCCATTCAATTACAGTATAATACAGAACTATTAACTTACATTCCAGACAGAGGAGATGATAATGTTTCTTCTGTTAACCTAGATACAACTGGTGGTGCTGTTACAAATGAAAACATTGCCGCGATTACTGTTGATACTAGTGTACACAATAATATAACTATTCAATACAGTCTTAAAGGTACAAATGTAGGACCACGTATAGGTACAATTAGAGCAGCCATTCAGGGAACTGATATAGTATTGGACGATCAGTATGTTGCCAAGCCACATGCTACAACCAGTACAGTCAGTGATCATGCTTTTGATGCTACTATTGTTAGTGGGTATTTCATATTAAATTATACAACCGCCCTAACAGAAGACGTTACTTTAACATTTCAAAATAACAACTGGTTAGACGCATAATTGAACAATAATGAACATAGTATGGCAACTTAATCCAGACGATCGTCTGAAAGAGTGGAGAAGTTTTCGTAATGATCTTAAAACTTTAACACTACAAAAACAACTTGAAGAAGTTGTATCCTGGTGGAAATTCACTCCACTGGGATCCAATCAGTTAGATATATACGATAACACAGATTGGGACGACCCTTGGGAACTATTGTACAAGGGTAACTTTGATGAGAACAGTGTAGCATTAGGCATGGCTTATAGTTTACATCTTATCGGAGTAGATACAGAAATTTTGTTAGTACAAAACAGACAAGAACATACATTAAATCTAATAGTTTTGGTTGACGAACTGTATATTTTAAACTATACTTACGGAAGTATAGACAAAGTCGATGTTCTGAAAGATTGTGAAATCCTTCAGCGTTGGCCAACAAAAAATTTATTAAAGTAACAGTAAACTTAGTTTGATTGTTATTAAATAGATGAGACATTGGTAAACTAATTATAAGGTAAAAAAATGACACGAGATATAACCGTACTCAAACGAGATGGGTCAAGAGAAGTATTAGATCTGGAAAAAATGCACAAGGTAGTTTTTTATGCTTGTGAAAACATTACAGGTGTTAGTGCTAGTGAAGTAGAAATTCGTAGTCATTTGCAGTTTTACAATGGTATCAAATCAACAGATATTCAAGAAACACTAATCAAAGCGGCGGCAGATCTTATTTGTGAAGAGACGCCTAATTATCAGTGGGTAGCGGGTAGGTTGATTAATTACCACTTGCGTAAAAATGTATATGGCGACTTTACTCCTTGGCACCTAAAAGATATTGCTAAA
>Ga0255773_10001140_pt1 | contig 27510 bp, 21 predicted proteins | sample 011ome_17_FD_179971 | JGI IMG/M metagenome (GOLD analysis project Ga0255773, IMG submission 179971) | Coastal salt marsh microbial communities from the Groves Creek Marsh, Skidaway Island, Georgia - 011502XT metaG (version 2) | ecosystem: Environmental > Aquatic > Marine > Intertidal zone >...
TCTCGGTACTGCGGAACATGCTATCAATCAAGTCAAAGCAGGCGTTGATATCTTAGTTGTTTCAGGCACAGAAGCTGGTGGTCATTGTGGTAGTGTTTCAACTATGGTTTTAATTCCAGAGGTTCATGAAGCCATACAACCATATGGTGATGTGCCAATTCTAGCTGCGGGAGGGATTGTCACCGGAAGGCAAATGGCTGCTGCAATGAGCATGGGAGCATCAGGTGCTTGGTGCGGCTCTGTTTGGTTAACAACTGCTGAATCTGAAGTTCCGCTTGTCATTAAAGAGAAAATGGTGGCTGCAACTTCAAGTCAAACTACTAGATCAAGAAGCAGAACAGGCAAGCACTCCAGACAGTTGGTATCTGAATGGACAAAAGCTTGGGAAGCCAAAGGAGCTCCTGAACCACTGCCATTGCCACTGCAACCTATGGTAGCTGAACCAGCTTTGGCAAAAGTTAATCAGTTAGCAGAAAGTGGACATGAAGGTGCAAAAGAACTTTCGACTTACTGGGTTGGTCAAGGTGTAGGGTTGATGAACCGAACAATCTCAGCAAGTGATGTCGTGCAAGAATTTAAAGAAGACTTTGTTGAAGCATATGAGAGATTATCTAATTTTTTAAATCCATAGATTATTATATAAAAATAGTTTCAGTTTTGCGCAACATAATAAATAGAATTATTCGACTGTGATTTAACATACATACTAAATATTAATTTGAAATCTTATTCAGCAATGGAGTAACCAAAATTACCCAGTTCAACTCCTATTAATTCTGAGGTTCGAGCATTAGACTCAGCATAATAATTCCCAATTGATTTATTTATTTTGTCTTTATGCATAGAGACAAGCCTATGAGCCCAAGGCATTTCTGGGATTTTATTTGCTAAGTTTATCAATCGTCCCCTCAGGGTTCTTACTAAATCGTGCCTCTCATCCAATAAGCCAAAGGGAGATGAAGGTGTTTTATATAGGAAGGTATTTAAAAATTTTTGAATATATAAAGAGCTTAGCGTTTCACTCTTATTGAGCCAACTCAATGAATCTAATTTATTGATATTAAAATCAAAATCAATTACTTTTTCTAATTTATCAATAAAGCATTTAAAATCATTAAAGATTAGCTCCATCGGAACTACACAAACATTATTTTTGCCGAATAATTTATATAACTCTTCGATCTCTCTTGAATAATTAAGATACTCTAATCTAAAAATTGAAGGTAAGATTAAATCCGGATGATCTGGCTCTAGATCTATGAACTTTTTTAGACTAAGATTTGCTCCATCTTTTAAAAGCTGTTTCCATGCAGAGTAAATCCAGCTATTTTGCTCTCTTATAACGAATAAAATCTTAATATTTAGTCCCGATTGATTGATTCTTTTAAAAATACTCTCTCTATCATAGCCTCCAAAAAGAGGATAACCGGATAACCTTTCATGAGAAGCAACAGGATATAACTGACAAGCATAAGACTGCTTAATAAATAACTGCAAATCATCCAATTCTTCCGAGGATAGCAATTCAGTTGAAAACTTATCAACAAAGTAATGCAAAAGCTTGATCCTTTCAAAGCTTTGAAATCCGTTATAAGGAATAAATAAATCTTGCTGAAGAGAAGTTGAGGCTGTTTTATGAATTCCTATATGAAAAAGAATCTCATCCTGTTGATCTCTATTTATATTCATTTTGTTTGCTCTTAACAAATATTATTTTAACCTGATCAAGACTTCAGCATGAAGAAACCTTACATAAAAAACTAGGTTTAAATTAAATTTTTCATAATTGCTTCTTCAAGGAGATGTAAACGATCATTTCCAAAAAACATTTTTTCTTTATAGAAAAAAGTTGGAGAACCAAAGCCTCCCCGCTCAATTAACTCATCAGTATTTTTGATCAATAGATCTTTGGCCTTTTGTGAGGCTATATATTTTTTAAATTTCTTAGTATTTAGGTTTGAATTCTTTGCAATGTCGACCAATAGGTCTTCCTGACTGATATCTATACCTTCACTCCAGTAGGCTTGGAATACATTGCTCGCAAACTCAACTAATTTACTTTCTGTATTGGCAAATAAACAACCTCTCATTGCCTTGACGGAATTAACTGGAAACACTTCTGGAAAGCTAATGCTAACTGCTCTAACCTTTGACCATAAATGTAGGTCCTCATTTGAGTAATTAAACTTTAAAGGGTTAGGCTTTTCTCTAAAATTATATACGTCTTGATTGACTGAATTAAACACTCCTCCAACAAGCACTGGCTTCCATGCTATTTCTAATTTTTGCCTTTGAGATAATGGTAGAATTTCTCTAAATGCTAAATATGTCCAAGGACTTGAACAATCAAAGTAAAATTCTATATAGTTAGCATTCTTCATTAATAATAAATATTGTAAATTAATAATCTTGTCTAAACAGAAAAAAGCTTTGAGCATAGTAGCAATAATCTTGCTTAGCATTAGCATCGAAGCAAATTTAAATATACCTACATCAGCTGAAAAACAAGAGCTATGTCAAGAAATTTATAAAAAAATAACCAATGAGCACTTCTTTAATGATAAAGACTTGAGCTTCATTAATTCTGAAATATTTGATTCATTGCTTGAACAGCTGGATTCTCAAAAAATATACTTTACAGAAAATGAAATCAGCTCATACAAAAGAAAATTTTCTATGTTTGATAATCCTAATGCCTATCAAAAAAAATTTTTAAAATCATCTCTTTGCAAAATAGATTTAAAGTCAAATTATGCATTTATAAACCTGTACTTTAACCGGTTAATTGAGGCAACCAGTTATCAACTAAAAGAAATCTCTAAAAAGAATTTTGATTTTACAAAGGATGAATTCATCATTATTGATGATAATCAGAAAAAATGGCAAAAGAATAAATTACAGCTTCGAAAAATTTGGAGAAAGCTAGCAAAAAATGATGTCCTAACATCTATGCTCACTGAAAAAGAATTAGAAGAAGCTATAGAAACTATAGAAAAAAGATACGAAAATAGACTTAGAAGAATCTCACAGAGAAATGAAGAAGATGTCTTTTCAATTGCAATGAATAATTTGACATCTTACTTTGATCCGCATTCTTCATACTTCTCTCCAAAATCAGCAGAGGATTTTGAAATGTCGATGAGTTTGAGGCTCGAGGGAATTGGTGCATTGCTTACCACAGAGGATGATTATCCTACCATTGTTAGTATTGTGCCAGGAGGTCCCGCTGAAAAAACAGGAAGAATTGATCCAGATGACAAAATTGTAAAAATCTCTCAGGTTGACGAATCAAATTCAGCTCCAACTGATGTTGTGGGGTGGAGAATAGATGAAGTTGTTCAATTAATTCGAGGTAAAGCTGGTACTAGAGTTGAGTTGGAGCTTATTCCTGGAAAAACAGAAGATTTTAGTGAGAGGAAGTTTGTAACAATTACACGTGAGGAAGTAAAACTAGAGGAACAAGCAGCAAAATCTAGGGTAATTGAGATTGAAAAAAATATGCAGACAGTAAAAATTGGCATAATAAATTTACCTACCTTTTACATAGATTTCAAAGCATGGCGAAATGGAGATTCAAATTTTAGAAGTAGCTCTAAAGACATAGAAGCCATACTAAGAAAATTTATAGATCAAGGTGTTGATGCTGTCTTAATTGATCTGCGCGGTAATTCTGGTGGTTCGCTTTATGAGGCAAATAAATTAACAGGATTATTCGTTTCCTCTGGAACAACAACTCAAGTTAAAGATAGTACCGGCAGAATAAATCCATTGGGAGATGTTAGAGCAAAACAAATTTGGAAAAAACCTATGGCAGTGATGGTTGATAGATACTCTGCTTCTGCATCAGAAATATTTGCTGGAGCCATTCAAGATTATGAAAGAGGGTTAATCATCGGGCAAAAAACATTTGGTAAAGGCACCGTTCAAAAATTAGATAGTTTAAGCTCTGGACAAATAAAAATTACTGAATCTAAGTTTTATAGAATTACCGGAGCTGGGATGCAAAGGAAAGGGATACTTCCAGATATAGTCTTACCAAGCACCTGGGATATAGAAGAAATTGGTGAAAGTTCATATGATACAGCTCTCCCATGGGATGAAATTAAACCAATTCGTTTCAAAAAATTTTCCATTGGGACCTCCTTGATTTCCAACTTAAATGCTGAACATTTAAAAAGAGTAAATCAGAACCCTAATTTGCAATACATTCTTAACATAAGAAAAAGATATGAATTACAAAAAAATAAAGAGATTATTTCTTTAAACTTAACAAATAGGATAGTTGAAAAAGAAGAAAGGCAATTATGGGCTTTGGATCTTGAAAACAAGCGGCGCGTCTCGCTTAATTTAAAAATTTTTGATTCATACAAGGCTATGGAGGATTACAATGATTCTAAGGAAACTGCTGAAAATGAAGAAGATTTTGATATAAACATTGAGGATGACTACCTTTTAAATGAGGGCGCACAAATTCTTTCAGACTATATATTGCTAGATCACAATGCCTATTTATCTCAGGCTGCATAAAATATGAAAATTGTGTCCTTTAATATCAACAGCATAAGAGCTCGTCTTCATCAACTTATTTATCTTAGAGATAGTATTGATCCAGATGTCATCGGCTTACAGGAAACTAAAGTAAATGATCCTGAATTTCCTATTGATGAAATTAAAGAAATTGGATATCACCCAGAGTTTTGGGGTCAAAAAGGACACTATGGGGTAGCAATTCTAAGCAAGCAGAAACCCGAAAATGTGCAAAAAGGTTTTGTAAGTGATTCACCAGATGATCAAAAGAGATTCATTCAAGCTAAATTTCAATGGAAAAGGGAAAAAATTACTATTATGAATGGATACTTTCCTCAAGGTGAAAATAAATCGCATAAGACCAAGTTTCCAAAAAAAATTAAATTTTATAATGATTTAGAGAAACACATTAAAAAACTTCAAAAAACTGAAGAAAATCTAATTGTAATGGGAGATTTTAATGTTGCCCCAACTAAACTAGATATTGGTATAGGTGAGCAAAATGTTAAGAGATGGCTGCGCGATGGTAAAACTGCATTCCTACCAGAAGAAATAGAAATGTGGAATAAAATTAAGAATCTTGGCTTTGTTGATTCATGGAGAGAAAATTACCCTGAAGAAGATTCTATTTACTCATGGTTTGATTACCGCTCCAGGATGTTTGATGATAATCCTAAAAGAGGCTTAAGAATTGATCACATCTTGATTTCAAATAATCTCTCAGATGAAATACAAGACACAGGTATAGACTATGAAGCAAGGGGTATGGAAAAGCCCTCAGATCATTGTCCTATCTGGATCACGCTTAAATAAAAAAATATGGGAGTTCAGAATTGCATCTAACCATCAATACAAGATAAATTTGCAATAAAAGATAACACCACTCCGGCTTATGAGCTTGAGTGGAAGCATTATATTGAAGTGAATTCAACTCTAAAATTAAAACAAAATCATAAGTTCTCTCTTCTTGGAGCTTATTAGAAAAAATAAAGCTTACTTTAAAAGTATGATTGCTGAAAAATAATAATTTAAAATAATGAATAAATTTGATTTTAGATCTTTCAAGATCTTCATAAGTGATGCTTATCTTTGATGCATAATAATTAAGTAAAATTACTTTCTCTTTGATGCAAAAAAATTTCTTAGTAATTTGGAGCTTTTCTGATGGAGAATGCCATGTTCGTAATGCACTTTGTGATTTAGAAATTTTTTATCTAAAAAATTATCAATGGAAATTATTGATCCAGTTTTTGGTTCAGAAGCAGCAAAAAACAAATTTTTTATTCTTGCATCCACAATAGCTTTTGCACACATATGACAAGGCTCAAGGGTCACATAGATATCACATCCTTTAAGCCTATAATTATTAATTGTCTGGCTAGCATTATTTATTGCAATGATCTCAGCATGAGAAGAAACTGAATTTGTATTTATAACTCGATTAAACCCCTTGCCAATAATCATTCCATCATCTACTACTACTGCCCCTACTGGGACCTCATTCTCTTTAAAAGCAGTTTCAGCTAATTCCAATGCTAAAACCATAAATTTTTCTAGATACACAATTAAATTCTAGTATTTGATAATCTTACTTAGAGGAATGTAGCCCATTCTTTAATAGGCCTTCTTTCCGATTTAAGTGCATTGATGGGGTTTGATGCATCTTCATAACCAATACTCATTCCGCAAAATAAAATATCATTTGAATCTGCTTTAACAAACGCAGAAACGCTATCATGCTTCATGGACCAAGCTTCTTGAGCACAAGTATCTAAGCCCGCCTCTTTAGCAAGCAACATAAATGTTTGCAAAAACATTCCTAAATCGGACCACTGGGGTGGACCCATGTCTCTATCTATAAAGCAAAAAAAAGCACAAGGAGCTCCAAAAAAAACAAAATTTTGCATCACTTGAGTTAAACGAGCATCCTTATCATCTCTTGAGATACCCAATAATTCATACATTTGTTCCCCTAGTTCATAACGAGAAGTTCTGTATGGTTCTTTTAATTTTGAAGGATAAATTTCGTAAGCTGGCTCTTCGTGTTTGGACCATTTTCTTTGAAATTCTAAGAAGTCTGTCATTGATTTATTATTGATAACAAATATTTTCCAAGGTTGAAGATTTCCTCCAGAAGCAGCACGAGAAGCTTTAGATAATAATTCAAATATTAGTTTATTAGAGACAGGTTTTTTTAAAAATTTTCTAACAGATTTTCTAGATTTAACCGCTTCAGAAACATTCATGTTAATTTTTGTTCATCATTTTTATTAAAAAATTATTTTGATTCAACAGATTTGAGGTTAAATCAAAATCCTCAATTTTTCCACTTTTTAAAACACAAGTTTTTTTAAAATATTCCAGCAATGAGCTTTTGTGAGATATAGCTATGATCATCTTATATTCTAGATGAGATATATTAGTCATCAGATCAGCCTCTAATTGTCTATCCATCGCATTAGTTGCTTCATCTAAGACTAATATATCTCTTTTTTTGAAAAAGGCTCTTGCGAATCCAATACACTGCTTTTGGCCACCTGATAAGATTGGATTTGATTCCGAAATAATTGTATCTAGTCCATTTGGTAATTTTTCAACCACTTCATCTAATTTAGAGAGAGATAGAACCTTATGAAAAAAATCTTCATTATCATTTACAAGGGCTGATCCTAATAAAATATTTTGCTTAACAGTTCCTTCTATAAGAATTACTTTTTGAGGCACAAATGCAAAGTTATTCCTTGTAAATGATCTGTTCTGCATAGTGATTTGAGTTCTATCAAAGAATATTTGTCCAGTTTTAGGAAATGTAAATCCAAGTATTAGATCAAGCAAAGTAGATTTACCCGAACCACTGGGCCCAACAATTAAAATTGTTTCATTACAACAAAGCTTTAAATCAATATCTTCCAATGCAGGTCCCTCACTACCGTAATTAAAATTTACGTTTTCTAAAGTAATAGAATCATCGAGAGGAATACTCAAGCTATCAAGATTGGTTTGAAGAGATTTAATGGCTTGAAAAATCTTATATACATTTAATATCTGGGCTTGTCTAAAAATAATTTCATAATAGAAATAGTAGATATTTTGAAATGCCGGCAAGATTTTTAAGCCCGCTAAACCAAAAATAGAGATTGAGGCAAAGACTGTTTTGTTATCAAAGCCAGAAAAAGAAAAAAATGTGATCACAAAGACCAATAAAATTAATATAACTGAATCTATTAAGAATCTTGGAATTTGTGCATAAAAGGAATTGTGTGCTTTTGAATAAGCCATGTTTGAATCTATTTTTTTAAAATTAGTTATGAATGCAGACTTAGCATCATAAAAAATTATTTCCTTAATTGAGCTAAAAATATTGTTTAAAATTTTGAAAGATTCATGCCTCATATTGGCAGCATTAGCACCATGTTTTTTGATAAGAGGGCTTAGCAAAAAAGTTATTAGTGTATATGAAATAAATAGTATTGATATGACTATGAAAGTTAAAGTGGGGTCAAATAAGAATAACCCACCAATAATCAATAAACATAAAATTAACTTGCTAAGAAGATGCAAAGTAAAAATAATCGCAAAACCAACTTCCTGACCATCATTTATAATTTTTGAGATCTGTTCGGAGGTTTTTAAATGAGCTAGATTCTGCCAATCTTCTTCAAGATAATAATTAAGTATTTTCTGACGTACCCGACTTCCAATTAACTGCCCTGATATATTCAAAGATCTTACAAGTGTGACTGAAACAATTAGGGTAAAAACAGAATATAAAATAATAAGAGTGCAAAATACTATTGTGTAATGAATTGAAGTCAACTGGAAATATTCCACTAGTGCCGGCATAAAATACAGCGATCCAATTGCATCATTTAAATTTTCAAAATTAATTAATAAAAAAGAGATTAAAACAAGGGCAAACACCTCCATAATCGCAACAATTGTTAGCAATATGCTAAGCCTGCCGATTCGGGATAAATCTTCAGATGGGAGGATAAAATATAACTTTTTTAAGAATGATGGCACTGTATCTAATTATATATTGTTTGATGGTCAAAGATTATCATGATAATGAAAACTAATAATTTAACCATAAAAAATAATTAGCATATTTTTTAATATATATTTAAGAATTAAGAGAATTTAATCCTAATCATAGAAATGCACTTATAATTTTGAAGATGAAAGTTTGCTTTGTTATTCCAAATTTTAATTTTTTTAAAACTCATAGAGCAGACTTAGTTAAAGAGTTGTCAGCTTATTATGAGATTCATGTTATCACTGATGTATCCTTAACATCAAAATACGAAATCAATAAATTTTCAAAGGGAAATATAACAATTCATCACTTGCAATCTAGAAATAGATCAATGAACTTCAATTCATATTATGCATATTTAACTAATCTAAAAAAGAAAATTGATTTTCTAAATCTAGACTATATTTTTTACACCACTTTAGAGACTAGTTTCTTTGGAGCACTTCTTAAAAATTTTATAAATATTAAAAAGTCCTTCTTTTTAGTTACTGGTATGGGCTTAACTTTTTCTAACAATAAATTTAAGTTTCAAATATTGAGAGTTATTCAAAAAATAGTTTTTAAAGCATGTGCGCTTCATGATAACTACTTATTTATATTTCAAAATAATGATGATTTGAAATTATTTACTAAGCATGGTTTTGCAAGTAAAAATCATTGTTTAGTTATTCCAGGTAATGGCATCAATAGAAATCAATTTCCCTTTTTTTCAAGAGATTTTTTACAAGAACCTACTTTCTTGTTTGCTTCAAAACTATTGATTTCTAAAGGAGTAGAGGAGTACCTAGAAGCAGCAAAACTTTTAATAGAAAAAAAATTATCTGCAAAATTTTTAATTGCTGGTAAATATGATCCTAAGGAGTCTGATCCAATCTCAGCAAAATTATTTAAAGCATTGCTTAATGATAATCAAGTGGATTATTTGGGTGAATTATCATATAAGCAAATGAGTGAAGTGTTTAACAATTCTTCAATATTTGTATTACCTTCTTATGGAGAAGGCCTGCCAAAAGTTGTGCTGGAAGCTGCTGCAACCGGATTGCCATTAATCACAACTAACGTTCCAGGGTGCAGAGAGTGCGTGAAACATGGATGCAATGGTTTATTGGTGGAGCCAGGGAATATAGTGGAGTTGGCTGAGGCTATGGAGACTTTGATTTTGAATAAATCAAACTTATCTATGTACAGCAAAAACTCACACGAGATGATTAAAAATCATTATTCTCTTGAATTAATTTCTAGAGAATATTTGAAATTATTAAATTAGTTAAAATTGGGTGAGAATCGCGTTATCTATTGCATTAAAGAATGTTATTGGGGTAATAAGTTCTTAAATATTTATTTATGCATTAGAGGATCTTGATAAGTTAAGAAAATATTTGAATATGTAGCTAATACTTTGTGATGGAAATAATCCTTGAAATTAATTCATTTAAAAGCTAGTTTTAAGGAAAAGAGAAGTTGAGATTCATGTTGAAATCAAAATTTTTTTGATCATGATGAAAAAACCTTCATTTCTTTCAAAAGAGTATAGTTTACGTCGCTAACATTAAATTTTGATTCACATAGGGTTCTTGATTCAATACCCATCTTATATCGTAAATTGGCATCAGTTAATTCTCGCATTGCCTTGGCAGTCTCTACAAAGTCATATCTGGGCACCAAAAAACCATTGATATTATTTAGTACGGTTTCTTTGCAGCCCGGAGCATCTGTAGTAATTATTGGCCTACCCATTGCCATTGCTTCAAGATTAACTCTAGGAGTTCCTTCTTTATATGAAAGTAATACAAAAACGCTGCACCTTCTTATTGCAGCTTGAGGATCATCAGCATAACCACAATATTCAATCCCATATTCTTCGTGCCAATGGTTTATTATTTCATTTTCGCTGATTGAGTCCGAATGATTATCAGGGTAACCATATATCAAAAATCGAGTATTTGGATGAGTTTTTTTTACTTCCCTAGCTGATTTTGCATACTCCATTAAGCCCTTAGATTTTATTAAACGAGCCATAGTTAAAAATATTGGTGATGAGGGAAGGGATTCACTTTGAAATTTATTTAAATTAACTCCCGATCCATTAACCATTCTTGTTTTATTGTTATTGATAATTTTATTTTCTATAAAAAGTTTTTTATCATCAGGGTTTTGAAAAAAAACAATTTTATTGAATTTCAAACCAAGTCTTAATAGGATTGACCCTATAAACTTTATAAATTTTTCTTTATAAGTTCTATTATCAAATATGTGCCCTGTTCCGGTTATCAATGAGTATAAATTTAGAAAACCTGAATATTTAGCTGCTAAGGAGCCTGATAAAATTGCTTTATGGGTATATAAAAAAATTAAATCGGGTCTTATTTTCTGAAAAATTATAATCAGCTCTATAATTGAAAAAATTAAATTCAGAACGCTAAATCCTTTTCGCTGCAGATTAATATAGATAAATTGAACTCCTCTTTTTTCAAGCTCTATCTTTAGCTTTGGCCTAATATCGGGCGCAAGAACATAAACCCTATAAGATTTTTTGATAAATTCATCAATGAATTCAAGTCTAAACCATACAACCGTATCCCCACTACCAGAGAGAAGTATCATTCTTTTTTTGGTCATTAAATGAAGTATTCCTTGTTAGATTTTGCGCTTTATAAATGTGGCTAAAACTGCACCTAATAAATATCCTGGAGCCTTTGCTAGCTCAAGCAAAATCCCCAAGAGCCCAACCAAGATCCAGTTCAATGGAAAAAGGTATGAGGCTTTTATTTTGTTTTTACAGGGGAAGTATATCCCTCGATATATGAATGATACTAAAAAAATAGCAGCAAGAAATATTTTAGTAATGTGGGGTATATACCAGACGGAATCCTCAACCCATTTGGCCACTACTCCATTCCAACTAATTATTGAATATGTTACAAGTATAAATAAGAATAATTTTAAAGAATTAGCTCTAAAAGTATTGTGTCTGAAGGATCGTAGAAGAACTCTATTAATAGAAAAACTAATCAACATAATGAGAAACAAGCTTAGGAAGAAAACCTTGGTGATATGTGGAATAAAGTAATTACTATCCCACCCGACGATATAATTCCACTTAGGTATTATAATAATGCTAAATAAAAGAAAAATGCCAAAATATAAGTCTTTAACATTATTTTGAATATCTAAAAAAGAGCTATAAATTTGATAGATAAAAAACTTCTTCAAGGTTGGTAAAACCGTTTTTGGTAGACTGGAATATTTTAAATAGTAGCCTGATGGAGAAAAATATTTAAAACTATCTTTGATATCAATTTTCCATGCAACATCCCCACCGGATCTAACTCCCTCCCTAATCTCATGCCCATTTAAAAAATTTGTTTTTCTTATGATTGAACCCGGAGCAGTCTCATGGGCATTTTTACCGTATGTTGAGGCAAGCAATAGTTTTTGAAATTTAGTCTTTGCATAATATTTTGTTTGTCCAAGCACTACATCACATTGATGTAAATGAAGAAAATTCCAATAATCTTCTAGCCAAGATTGTTTAGGAATTGTAGTTGCATCTAGAAATGCTACCCACTCTGATGATGCCTGTTTCACACCTGCGTTTGTTGCCTCATATGGAAATGCTCTTCCAGGATGAAATTTAAGGAAAAATTTACTGAATATTTTTAAAGAAGAAAGGAATCTAATTAATCGATCAAAACGATATGCCCTGCCAACCCTTAAATAAATAATTGGCACTTTAGAATCTATAGTAGAAATACTCTCCTGGATTTCATCTGAAGAACTTGAATCAGCTATAACAATTTCTTTTGGAAGTAATGTCTGTTGGTTGATACTTTTAACTAGTAAATAATAATCCTGAAAATTATCAAGAGTAGGAACAACAATACTAATTTCAGGATTCATTACTTTAATGCAAACAGTTTACTTTTTATATGAAAGAACTGTCCAAAAAGGCTCCCTGTCACTAAATGTGAAGCGCTCGAACCCTGCATCGTCTAACATGCTAGAGATCTCTGCTTTAGTAAACCTTTGCTCAAGTCTTGTACCAAACCTATCCAAAGCATCTGTTCTCATTATATAAAAAGGCTCATTTCTATACCAAGTTAGAGGAAAATTTGAAACATTTCGGCCTAGTTTTTCTAAAATTAAAGCGCTTCTAGCTAATGGATAATAGATTAATACTGCTATTAATTGTGAAATAACAAATTTGACTACAAAAGGAAGTTTGCAGATTAATACTCTAGCAAAATCAGATATTTTCCAGAGTAAGTTATAGCTTTTTGGTTTGTTGTCAAACCTATAATATAGATAAAGTAAAAACGGGGCTCCTGATTTTAATTTTATAGAGCACTCTTTTAAAGCCAAAAAAGTATCTGGTATATGATGCAGTACGCCTAAGGAATAACCAAAATCCTGAGAGCAATCTTTTAAGGAATTATTGTCTACTCCAGCGCACTCAAAAGTACAATTCTGAGCGTCTTGTAGATTTTTCTTTGCTTGGTTAAGGGCTTCAATGCTAGGGTCAATACAATTCAAGATGCCAACCTTTGAGCTGACGTATTTTGCCCACCTTCCAGAACCACAGCCCATATCAAAGCCCTCCGCATTACTTAAATATGAAAATGGAAATATATGGAAATAACTATTATAAGCTGAATCAAGGTCATCCCCATTAATATTATTATGGTTAAATGCTTTCCATTCTCTTCCAAAGTCTTCTACAACCTTATGATCTATATTATTTTTTTTCATGCGATAATCTCTTATGATTTTATTTTAAATCTTGGTCTAAAAAATATCCCTAGAACGCTTGGTCATAAAATAAAAAAGAACGGACTTATTCTTTATTCCAATGAAATAATTATATCTGATCTATCTAGGATTGATTGCAAATTATCATTCAACTTCAATGATTTTTTAAACAGAGATTTCATATAATTCTTATAAAATGTAATTTTAATACTTTAATTTAACCAACTAATTAGAAGTTAGATAATGCTTTTCAAGCATTGATAAATTTTGATAGCTAATAGAACTATTAGCATTGGCAAAGGTTTTACAAGCTATTTTTAATCTCATTTACTCTTTTTTCGAGGCTGCTGTGAAAATTATAATTATCTGGAGGAAAAAAAATATTTTTTGGGAACTGTTGCACTAATTGAAAAAAATTTAATCTGTTATGCTTTTTAACCACCTCAACTTCTTTATCTAAAATCTTCATGATTTCACAAGCCAAGGACTCTAAAGAAATAGTATCAGGACTTTTAATCATATAATCTCCTGGAGTTAACTCAAGACTTCTAATGATAGAATTTGAAATAGCCTCACAGGCAGACAAATTAATATAAATATCATTTTTTGGAATCTCAATAGCTTCTCCAGCAAGGATATTACGTATGAAAGTGTCAGTAACTTTCTCTCTAGTATCTCCGGAGCCAAAGGTATCAAAAATATAAATATTAATAACTTGTTTTTCCTGTGCATTTAAATATCTTTTGAATAATTCCTTTGAAAGCGAGTAAATATTTTGACTAGGAAGGTCTAGTAGTTGATGGTAACTCAATGCATTAACTATTTTTAAATTATTAAAGGGGCGCAAATCCTCCAGAACTTTGCCTGGAAATAAAACATTTGCCTCTATTAAGCTCTGCAAATCCTTGCAATTACTTGGATAAGGATCATAGAGAGTTGCTAAGTTTATTAAGGTATCTGAAGAATTTTGGGCTATTAAATCTTTAGATATTTTATCCTCTGAGATATTTCCATTAGAGTAGATTTGAACTTTTCTGTTTCGGGTAAAATTTATAACTTTATTGTATTTCTTAGTGAGAGTCTTTAATAAATTTCTTCCAATAAAGCCTGTGATTCCAGTAACATAAATTGCTTTTTTCATTGGCCTATATTAACCCAGAAACTGATTAGTATATCTTTTTAGCAGACATACAACTCATTACTCAATCAAGCATTTCATTTAAAATAATGTCTTCGTTATTTTTTTGAGCATGATATTTATAGTTTGGGAATTTAAAAAAATAGATAATAACAATTATTATTTGCTTGATCGAATATTTTTATATAAGTATTAAGTGTAAAATATTCTATGCTTAAAACTGAGCAAAAGAAAAAAGTTCTATATATTTCATATGATGGGATAATGGAACCTCTAGGATACTCTCAAGTTTTAAAGTACCTAGAACATCTATCTACAGACTTTGACATAACATTAATTAGTTATGAAAAAAGTAGCTCTCGAATCATTAATAAAGATTTTTTACAAATGAAGCAATATTGCATAGAAAAAAAAATTAATTGGGAGCCAAAAAAATATCAGCAAGGTTTATTTTTGATTTCCCATCTAATTAATATAACAAGCATATTTTTTTCACCATTTTTTCAAATGGCAAAGAATAGACATCAGATTATCCATATTCGGAGTTACATGCCAGGACTTGGAATACTGTTCTTGAAAACTTTATTTGATTTTAAATTTATTTTCGATATCAGGGGATTCTGGGCAGATGAAAAAGTAGATAGGCTGGGTTGGTCAAAAGATTCATTGAAATACAAATTCTTTAAAAAACTTGAAACTAAATTAATCAAAAGAGCTGATATTGTTGTAACGCTAACAGAAGCATCCAAAGAGTATATTCATAATAAATATCAAAAATCAACCAACTCAGTAAAAGTTATTAGAACTTGTGTTGATTTCACAGAATTTTATATCGATAAACAATCTTTAAATACTTTTAATCCAAGCTCAAAATTGGTTATTGGATATCTTGGATCAATTGATACGGCTTATGATTTTAATTCTTTTTTAAATTTAATTAGGGGTTTAGAAATAAGATCCCTAAAAATTCATTTAAAAATTTTATCTAAAACAACGCCTGAAATTGTTTTAAATTATTTAAAAATAAATAATCTGGAACATTTAAAACATGAGGTTCTATTTCTTAATCGTGATCAACTCTCAAAGGAAATTAATCAATTTGATCTTTTGGGATTCGCTTTAAAACCAAGTTTTTCTTTAATAGCATCTATGCCAACAAAGATTGGTGAGTCACTTGCATGTGGAACACCTATAATATGTAATAATTTTAATAAAGATATAGAAAAAATGATTGATTTAGATCAAATTGGAGTGTTGTATGATTTCACAAAAGATCTAGACCAAGAAAATTATGAAAAAATCATTTCTATAATTAAAGATAAATCAACTCCTAACAGATGTCATGAATTTTCAAAAAAATACTTTTCTCTTCAGTTGGGAGTAAAAGAGTATTGTGAAATATACAAAAATTTATAATGAAAGAAATCTTAATTTTATCTCCATATCCTGAAGGTGTTGCTGCTGGCCAAAGGCTAAAATATGAGCAGTATTATGATTCATGGCAAGAACAAGGATATAGCCTCATCAAATCTTCATTCTTTGATAAAAAAACCTGGGATATTTTATGGAAAAAAGGGTTTCTGCTTTCAAAAATTTTGGGTACATGCAGAGGTTATCTTAAACGTATTAAAGATATAGCAAGGCTAAGAAAATATGAGATTGTATATATTTTTATGTGGGCAACACCTCTAGGCTTGCCTTTGTATGAGTGGATCATCTTAGCGATGGGGAAAAAAATAATATATGACTTTGATGATGCTGTCTTTAGCTCATCAGATTATTTATCTTTGCTAAAAGGGGGATATAAATCTCGCTTTTTGATCAAACATTCCAATCAAATTATATTAAGCTCGCCATTTTTAATTGATCATTGTGTAAGTAGTAATAATTTTTCTAAGGCGCAATACATTCCTTGTAGCCTTGATTTGGAACGCTTTCAAATGAAAAATCGTGAATGGTCAAAAAAAATTACTTTGGGTTGGACTGGCACTTTTAGCTCCATAAAATACCTTGATTCAATAAAGGATGTTTTTTATGAAGTTGCTAAAATTATGGATATTAAGATTATTCTTATTACAAACTTTGAATATTCGCTAGACGGACTGGATTGTGAGGTTATAAGCTGGAAAGAGTCATCAGAAATTGAAGATCTTCATAGAATTGATATTGGACTTTATCCCTTAATAAAATCTGAATGGGCTCTAGGTAAAGGGGGTCTAAAAGCATTGCAGTATATGGCAACAGGCATTCCTACTATTGCTACTGATTTTGGTACTGTGAAAGACTTTATTTCTCATCAAAATAATGGTTTTTTAGTAGACACTACTGAGCAGTGGGTAGATGCGATAAAGGCTGTTACAGAAAACCTAAAACTAAGAAACAGTATTATAATGAATGCTAGAGATACTGTTGAAAAAAATTACTCTGTCTCAAGCAACAAGTGCAAATATTTATCTATCTTTAAAGAGCTTTCTAAGGAATCAAATTGATTATTAAAAACAAATGTAGCATCTGCAATGGCAAAGTTGATCAAATTGTAGATTTAGGATTGAGTCCTCCTGCAAATAACTTTGTAAAGAATGCAGATCAAATATACGAATCGTATCCATTAATTGTGGATTACTGCAAGAAGTGTTTTTGCATTCAACTTCGTCATTGCTTATCAAAAAACGAACTCTATAGTTATTATACTTATAGCACTCCTAAAATAGATTCGCTTGAATCTCATTACTCAAACTTATTAGAAAAACTTAATAGCTTAGGTTACGCCAATCCAAATCAATCATGCATAGAAATAGGTAGTAATAATGGTAATTTATTAAAATTTTTGGAGCCACACTTTAAGAAAATTCTTGGAGTAGATCCTGCAAAAAATATTGCCAAACTTGCAATAGAAAAAGGTATCAATACTGTTATAGATTTTTTTTCAAAAGAATTAGCTAAAGACATAGCAAGGAAATATCAAAAATTTGATGTTGCCATTGCTAGACATATGTTTGCGCACAATGAGGATCCTGCAGAGCTGCTCTCAGCAATAAATATAATCCTTCAGGATGATGGTCTATTCTTAATAGAAAATGCCTATGCTTTGGATACTTTTCGAAATGGGGAGTTTGATCAAATCTATCATGAGCATATGTTTTATTTTTCTGCTCTCAATATCTCAGCCTTGATGAAAAAATTTGATTTTGAACTTATAGATTTTTCCCATTCAGATGTGCACGGAGGGTCAGGAGTTTTTATTTGCGCTAGAAAAGGGAGGCATATTCCAACCCCTTCAGTCGAAGCAGTCTTTAAAATCGAGAGGGCTGCTTTCAAAAAGAATAAAATTTTTGATGATTTTAAATTTCATATAGAGTCCAACAAAACAAAAGCAATTGATTTAATAAATACTGAAATTACAAATGGCAAGATTGTTGGCTCCTATGGTGCTCCTGCAAAAGCCTTTACTGTATTTTCATACTATGGATTAAATAACGATACTATAGCTTTTTGCATCGATACCACCCCAACAAAGATAGGAAAAGTATTTCCTTATTTTAATATTCCAGTTTTGTCAGAGGAAAGTTTGAAAGATCTTGAATACAATACCATCATAGTTAATGCATGGAACTACAAAGAAGACATTATAAAAAAAGCATCCTCAATTTTTAAGACTGGTACCAAGTTAGTCTTCTTAATACCAAATCTTGAAATATACATTGTTAAATAGTGGCTGAAAAAAAAATAAATAATTTTTCTGAAATCCAGATAATTTCAAGAGATAAGTTTATTTCAGAATTAGGCTCTTTTTCAGTAACCTTTCAGTATGGAAAAACATTACAGAATAAGTTCTATCAAGATTCAATATCTATCTTAAACAATGCTAACACGCTAAAAGGAATGCATTTTCAATGTGGTAAATTTGCTCAAGCTAAGCTTGTAACTGTATTGCAGGGAGCTATTTTAGATTATTTTATTGATCTTCGAAAAGATTCTTCTACATATTTAGATTATGGAAAAGTGCTTTTAGATGAAAATAATAATGATATGTTATTCATTCCAAAAGGTTTTGCGCATGGTTACATAACTCAAAAACAAAATACAATCATAAGTTATAAACTTGATGCTGCATACAGTCCTGAGCACGAAATAACATTGCTTTGGAATGACCCCAAGATTAATATTCAATGGCCTGAAACAAGCAATATACATATCTCGAAAAAAGACCTAAATGGACTTAAATTTAAAGAAGTTGAGAAAATATTATGACCAAAAACTATCCTTACAAGAAAATATTAGTTACAGGAGGTTGCGGTTTTATCGGCTCGAGTTATATTCTTAATATTCTAAAAAATTATAATGATATCCAAATTTTAAATATTGATTTAATGACCTATGCAACCTCAAAAAAAACATTAGCATTACTCTCTGAAAATAAAAATTTTTCTCATTTGGCGCTTGATATATCAAACTACTCAACAATCGAGAGTGAGATATTAAATTTTCTACCAAATTTAATAATAAACTTTGCAGCTGAATCTCATGTCGATAACTCCATTAATGGAGCATTACCATTTATAAATTCAAATATTTTAGGCGTTTTTAATCTTTTGGAAATATCAAAAAAAATAACTACTCAAAATGATGAAAATTTTTTATTTCACCAGATTTCTACAGATGAGGTTTTTGGGGATCTTCAAATTAATGAGCCTGCATTTACTGAAGGGCATCCTTATAATCCCAGTTCTCCATATTCCGCATCAAAATCATCAGCAGATATGCTTGTTTCAGCTTGGGGAAGAACTTTTGGCATCCCATACCTGATAACTAATTGCAGTAATAATTTTGGTCCTCGTCAGCATTCAGAAAAATTAATACCCAAAGTAATATTCAACAGCATAAATAGTATCGATATACCAATATATGGAAATGGGCTCAACATTAGGGATTGGATTTATGTAGATGATCATACTCAAGCAATTATAGAGTTACATAAAAAATATATTGATTCAGATAGATTCAATATAGGCGGCAATAATGAACTATCAAATATAGAATTAGTAAATGCGATCATTGAGATTTTAAAATCTCAATATAACCTTGATCCAAAAATTAATTTTGTAGAGGATAGAAAAGGACATGATAAAAGATATGCTATTAATATGATTAAAACTAATGACTTTATTGGCGAATTACCTAAAAATAGTTTCAAGGAAAATTTAGGTAAAACCATATCCTGGTATATGGAAAATTCACAATGGTGGGACTAGTATAAATATTAGAAAAATATGAAAGGAATTATTCTTGCTGGTGGCAATGGGACAAGGCTCAGCCCTCTGACATTAGCTACTTCAAAACAACTACTACCAATTTATGACAAGCCACTAATCTTTTATCCGTTGGTAACATTAATGGAGCTGCAAATAAAAGAGATAGCAATAATTGTTAAATCAAATGAACAGGAAAGATTTTATAACTTATTGGGTTCAGGTAAAAAATTTGGTATAGAGATAACCTATCTTATTCAAGATAATCCAAATGGACTTGCCGAAGCATTTATAATTGCAGAAAATTTTATAGGCGATTCTAATGTAACATTGATTCTAGGAGATAATATTTTTTATGGAGATGATCTTAAGCTGCCCTCTTTTAAGCAGTTTGAAGGTGGGGCTATGATTGCTTGTTGTAAAGTAAATGATCCAGAAAGATATGGTGTTGCTAGAATAAAGGGCAATGATGTTCTTGAGGTAATTGAAAAACCCTCTGAATATATTTCTGATTTTGCTGTGACAGGTATCTATGTATACGACAATAGTGTAATCAAAAAATCTAAATCACTATCTCCCTCGACAAGAGGCGAGCTTGAAATTACTGATCTCAATAACTTGTATATCAGGGACGAACAATTAAAAGCTTTATTTCTAGATTCTGAAATGATTTGGATGGATACTGGAACTTTTGATTCTTTATATGATGCTTCCTCGCTAATTAAAGCTTTGCAAAATAGAAGCGGCCATTTAATTGGATCACCAGAATTAACAGCATATCGAAATAATTGGCTTACAAAAGATGAGATTAAGGTGAACTTAAACTATAAGAATTCTTATATGCAATCTCTAATTGCTTCATTAGAAGAATTTAAATTTAAAAATTAATCATTTCTGTTCAATAGATTCCAGCCATTGCTGAAAAATTACAACACTCCAAATCCTAAAGGACCAGTCTCTTTTGCCACTAATATGCTCATTCCAAATTTTGTTAACAAGTTGAGGCTCCAAATATCCTTCTTGCTCAAGACGGGTATAATTAATTAGCTCTTCAACCCATGGTCGTAAAGGTCCACGAAGCCAAGCACCAAGCGGTATTCCAAAACCAGCTTTTGGTCTTTCAATTAATTCTTTTGGAACATATTTATACAGAATATTTCTAAGAACTGATTTACCAGTGCCGCCCTTGATTTTAAAATCAATAGGTATTCTTTGCGCTAATTCAACTATCCTGTGATCTAAAAATGGTACGCGTGTCTCGAGGCTATTAGCCATTGCAGCTCTGTCGACTTTACACAAAATATCATCTGGAAGATAACTAATTGTATCCCAGTACATCATTCTTGATTCAGATGAATCTAAACCTTTTTGAGGCAACTGATCATCGATTAAATTAATTAGCTCTGATGATACCCTGGCACCTCCTTTAACCAAGGAATCTGGGTTTGGCCACTCAGATACTAGAGTTTTATATAAAGCATCAATCGAGTTAACATTCTTCAGGCGCAAAGCAGTCTTTGTAATCTTATCTCCAAATCTACTTACGCCCATGGAACTTTCTCTGGTTAAATTATATACGTTGCCAATCTTGTCCCAAAGCTCAATCGGAACGCTGCTTAGGGAACTCCCTAGTAATTTTCTTACGTGAAATGGTAACCATTTAATTTTATTCCAAAGACTGGGTGCCAATAAATATCTATTATAGCCTCCGAATAATTCATCGCCAGCATCCCCCGATAGAGACACAGTAACCTCTTTTTTAGCAGCCTGAGATACAAAATATGTTGGAATTTGAGATGAATCTGCAAAAGGTTCGTCATAAATTGAAGGTAATTTTGGAATCAACGAAATAGCGTCTTGCGCGGTTACTCTCATTTCGTGGTGATCAGTTTTTAGATGAGAGGCAACTGCTTGAGCATATTTAGATTCATCAAATTGAGCTTCTTCAAAGCCTATAGTAAAAGTTTTGATTGGTGTACTGCTTTGATTTTGCATTAATGCAACAATTGCTGACGAATCGACGCCTCCTGATAAAAAAGCTCCCAATGGAACATCTGCTAAACTTTGAATTGAAATTGTCTGATTTAGTTGAGCCTCTAAAAGATTAGCAGCCTCAAGCTCATTATTGATTTTATGATTGGCGCATTTATTAATAATTTCTTTGAAGCTATACCATTTACAAATCTTCATACTTTCATACTGCAGCTCATTCTTATCTTGAAAATAAAACAAATCAGCCGGTTCTCTCTTTGGAGGAGATCTCATTGATAAAATACAACCAGGCTCTAGCTTAAATATCCCATCAAAAATACTATATGGAGCAGGAACATAGGTATACCTAAAATATTGTTTTAGCGCATCTCTTGAAATATTATTCTGAAATCCTGGGTAAGCTTTTAATGCTTTTAATTCAGAAGCAAATGCAAAAACTTTTTCATTACCCACATCAATCCATCCAAAATATAGAGGTTTTTCACCAAACCTGTCTCTAATTAAATGCAGTGTTTTGCTCTCTATGTCCCATAATGCTATTGAGAACATTCCAACTATCTTATCTAGTGTCTCCCTAATGCCCCATAGCTCAAATCCAGCTAACAAAGTTTCAGTATCTGAGTGGCCATTCCAATGAAGCTGAGAATTTAATAAATTAAGCTCTTTTCGTAATTTTATGTGATTATAAATTTCTCCATTCAGAGCAATGACATATTTTTTATTAGCAGACATCATCGGTTGATGGCCTGAAGCAGAAATGTCAACTATTGAAAGTCGTCTATGTCCAAAAGCTATGGGCTCTTCACTATCAAGCCAAACCCCAAAATCATCAGGACCTCTATGCTCAAGAGTATTTGCCATCATAGTGACATTTGCTTCCATTAAATCTCGGGTATCCCCTGCACCATTAAGATAAAATCCAGCAAAACCGCACATCCTATAATACCTTTAAAAAAGAGTTAATTTTACTACTGTTAGATGCATTAATGGATGAGGAATAAAGAAATAAATGACTTATAAAATATCTCTTTAATTTGAAAAATTTTTTAAATATTACATCCATTGCTATTAATCTCATTCCCACTCAATAGTAATCATAAAATCGCCCAAAATCCCTCTACTCATTCTTTGTATCCTGTCCTTCCCTTTTCTTTGGATTCTACATCTTTAGTAAAACATTAAATAGTCAGATTTCTTATCAAATTAATTACTTGATCGAATGAAAGTGAAAGATTGGATAGTAAACTCTTACCAATAAATCCAATGAGTATAGTGGTGAATATTGATTTATTTAATGAAATTTTTAAAAGTAGCTTTATAAATTTTAATTATCAGATTTGATGCCAGAAATAATTAATTCTGTACTTACAGATTGTGGAAACTTGCCTTCAAAAGCTCTATATTTAATTTTTGCATTCAGCAAATATATACTCCTAACAAGACTTCCAACAAATTGGAAAAAGCCTTTTTGGGCTATTTTAAGATTATGGATTTTTATGTCAGAGAAATTGGAAATTTCAAAGAGTGCCGATAGATTATCAGAAATAAAGCCATACTCGTGACCAGGGGTGCAGTAAAGATAATAAAAAGGTATAGGGCCAAGTAAGTTAGGAGTTCTTATAAAAAGTGTTCCATTTCTCTTTAAAGAATAATTTAAAGAATCCATGGTGGAAATAAGATCATATTTTGGAATATGTTCAATTACATGAGACATATGAATAAAATCATATTTATTACGAAACTGGTCTTGAGAGAGAAGGTCCTTAATACTTGTCTCAACATCATGGATATCATTAATCTGTTCTAGAGTATTTTTAATATTTAAAAATTTTTTTGAACATCCGAAATCTGCTAACTCGATATTCGTATACCCCAAGCTTACACAGATTGAAGCAAACCAACCCTCTCCAACACCGATATCAAGAATTTTTATATTTTTATCATCCGGGAGAATTGATTGGTATTGTGAGATAAAATTATCGGCTATAGTATTACTAAGAAAAGCCTTGGGTTCTATTTGACCTCGATTGTACAAGGGGTTCGAAGCATCAAATCTTTTGTATAATTCACTCAGAAATTGATTGGCATTATCCATAATAAAGGCAACCTTTAAATAAAATTTTTCATAGCATACGGGATTTATTAAAAAAAAACAAAGAGCTAATATTTAATGAGAACGAACAAATATATCTGTCTTTACAACATCTTTACAACATTTATGGTTTATTTCTGTGTGTCTCACTATCTTAAAATCCATTAAATATCAGTAGTTTAGCATTTCTGTTGTTGTAAAGTTTACAACACCTTTTTCTGGTTCAATTACCGGGCTCTAAAGCCTTAAATATCTCTTTAACCACTATATCCGCCCCAGTATCTGAAAGGTGATCATCATCTAAGTAAAAAGGAACCGAATCCTCTATCACCACACATGCCTCAATGTCATATCGCTTACAAAAAGCAGATCTCAATCTTACTGGAATGATGGTGGCTTTATTTTGCTCGTAGAATTCATCAAACACGCTTATCACAAATTTATGTCTTTGTTCGTACTCCTCAACCGGAAAAGAGAGAGCCTCTAACTCAAAGCCTGTAATTTTTTTATGGTGGAGGTTGTATTTGTATGGATCACAACCAACTTCAGGCACTGGATAAACCACAATAGTGGTAAGTTTCGAAGATGAAACCTCCAGTAAATTTACGAGTGCTTCAGCCATACTCTCATCAGATGGTTTCTTAAATCCGTTTGTATCTAATGGCAAGTAGTTTCTGTACTCGAAACCCTTCTCTTCACAGCCAAGTGCTTCATTTATAAAGTGCGGTTGATTAATTTCACTTGAAGGGAAAAAATACTTCATGCTCCAACGATTAATCAGTACGAGATAATCGGCATCAGCGAAATAATCCAGTGCTTCAACGTAATTGGTGGGGCATTCTAACATTTGAGGACTTGTGTTCTTACTCTTTGTCGTAAAAACAGTTGTTTCACATTCCAATACATCTCGCAACCAAATCCCCTTTATGTTCCTCAATCGTAATTGGTGATCAAGCGAATATTGAACGGATTGGAGATGTGAATCTCCATAAAAGACAATAGATATATCCGAGTCTCTGTCGCCTAATGTACAAAAAGAAAAATTTTGTTGATGTATAACATCCTCATCTGAACACACCTCACCTATCACTAACATCTTGTCGCCCAGTGATTCGAATTGAACATTTTGTAATTTATGCGGCGCCTTATTTAGCAAGGGTTCGAATTGGAGGAAAAATCCCAAAACAGAGAACGCGGCTATTCCAGTTGCGGAAAGCGCATAGATTTTATGTTGAGTAAAGGTCTGTTTATTTCTAAATGGTGCCTCTATGAATCGCCAACTAAGGTACGCCATCAGCAGTGAAATTAGGCATATGAAAATAAGTAAAGAATCTGAAACTTCAAAAAAAAATCGATGTCTGGCAAATGCCAGTAATGGCTGATGCCACAAATAAGCACTATAGGAGATCAAACCAATCCCAACAATAAATTTTAGACTGAGTAAATTATGAACAAGAGTCTTTGGAACTGCGCAAAGAATCAATAAACCTGTTCCAATAGTTGGAATCAAAGTATACAAACTTGGAAAAGGAGTTGTTTTGTCAAAAGCAATAATTGAATAAACAATCAGAGAAAACCCAAACAGACTTAATGCTTGATTTAATGAATGGGATTTCAGGTGAGTGTTGTACTTGAGGTAAAAGGCAGCAAATACACCAATAAGCAATTCCCAGCCTCTTGTGGGTAAAAGAAAAAATGCGCCCGATATTATTTTTGGATGAGACGCATATTGAGTTGCCCACGCCGCCACACCCAAGCTAATAAAGAATATGATCGATAATAAGATTAATATTGTTTTAATACCGAATCGCCAAGTAAGCATAAGAAAGATAGGAAAGAGGATGTAATACTGCTCCTCAACCGCCAAACTCCAAGTATGAAGTAGTGGCTTCAACTCAGCGGTGGTATTAAAGTAGCCACTCTCTAACCAAAATAAAATATTGGAAGAAAATGTAGATACCGCTACCAAACTTTGTCCAAAGTCTATAAGGTCATTTGGTGTCAGCCACAGCCAAGCAAACGGCAAGCACGCGGCCATCACAAAAAATAGCGCTGGTAGAATTCGTCGAGCACGCCTCTCGTAAAAATTGACGATGCTGAATTTTCCTTCAGCCATCTCAGAAATAATAATGGTTGTAATCAAGTAACCACTAATCACAAAGAAAACGTCTACACCTACAAAACCTCCACTAAACCACTCAAAGCCAGCGTGAAATAGAATCACAGGCAAGACTGCTAATGCTCTTAAGCCATCAATTTCTGCTCTATATTTCACGTGAAAATTTTAACCATAAATTAAATGCATTATTACCTATGAAGTGCAATAGTTGCATGAATTTACAACAATGTTTACAACAAAGACGGAGGAATGCGTCTTTACAACCACTTTACAACATAGGAAACAGCGTAGGAATGGGGGTTGTAGGGCGTGTTTTTACTCCCACTCAATAGTCGCAGGCGGTTTGCTTGAAATATCATAGACTACTCTGCTCACTCCCTTCAATTCATTTACGATTCTATTTGAGACATGCGCCAAGAAGTTATATGGAAGCCTTGCCCAAGTAGCCGTCATAAAATCTACCGTTTCAACTGCTCTAATTGCTATTACATCGGCATATCTTCTCTCATCGCCAACAATTCCAACTGATTTAATAGGAAGAAATGCACAAAATGCTTGGCTCACTTGATCATATAAGTCTGCTTTAATTAATTCCTCTATAAATATGGCATCTGCATCTTGAAGGATTGAAACTTTTTCTTGAGAAATCTCTCCAAGAATTCTTACTCCCAATCCTGGTCCTGGAAATGGATGCCGGTTTAACATCTCTAATTGAAGTCCCAGTTCAGATCCCATCTTTCTTACCTCGTCTTTAAATAAGTCACGTAAAGGTTCAACTAATTCCATTTTCATGTCATCTGGAAGGCCGCCAACATTATGATGTGACTTAATTACTCTAGCTTCTTTTGATTCTGATTCAGATGATTCAATAACATCCGGATAAATAGTGCCTTGTGCTAAAAAATTAATTTCATCTTTTAATTTTGCAGCCTCATTATCAAAGACATCAATGAAAGTTCTACCAATAACCTTTCGTTTTTGTTCTGGATCTGAAACGCCTTTAAGATGCCTATAAAAAACTTTTTTTGCATCAACAATTTTCAAATTTAAATTCATTTTTTCTTTAAATAAATTTTCTACATCTTCAGCTTCATTTTTTCGAAGCAATCCATTATCAACAAAAACACAAAATAAGTTTTTTCCAATCGCTTTATCTAATAGCATCGCTGTAACAGAAGAATCTACTCCTCCTGAGAGACCAAGTAATACCTTTTGATCTCCCACCTTTTCTTTGATCTCATTTATTCGTTGCTCAATAAGATTTTCCATTTTCCATTGAGCTACACATTTACATATCTTGAATATAAAATTTCCTAATACTATATTGCCCTCTTTGGTGTGGGTGACCTCGGGATGGAACTGCAATGCATAAATAGGTTTTTGGATATGCTCCATCGCAGCTATTGGAGCTGATTTAGTTGAGGCAATTAAATTAAATTGTTCTGGTAGAGTTGACACATGATCTCCATGGCTCATCCAAACATCAATTGAAGATCGCAAGCTAAAGCCATCAAAAAGTAAAGATGATTTTTCCAAGAGAATTTGAGCATGACCAAATTCTTTATTTTTTGACGAAGAAACTTGACCGCCAAATTGCTCTGCAAGAGT